>JAEIGA010008757.1_pt1 | contig 15310 bp, 13 predicted proteins | sample 9270691 | NCBI WGS metagenome assembly JAEIGA01 (sample SAMN17057246, study PRJNA624740) | gut metagenome | biome: biome; isolation source: fecal sample | host: Bos grunniens | place: China: Xizang | collected 2019
CAAAAATAGCAGAAACTCTTGGCTTTTCAGATATAGCTCAGTTCAGTACTTTTTTTCGTAAACGTCAGGCCGTGACGCCACGCGAATATCGAAACCAACATAAATAACAAAATAAGGAGATAAAATTTTTAAATTTTATCTCCTTATTTGCTTTTAAAAAAATGTTTTGGTGCTATGACAAAAAAAATATACACAATAATACTTTCAATTTTACTCACACAATTTATTATTGCTCAAGATATTGTAGTAATTGGTCAAGTTCTTGCAGCAGAAGATTCTAAACCACTAGAAGCTGCAAATGTTTGGTTTAAAGGAACAAATATTGGCTGCATTACCAACGAAGAAGGATTCTTTATGTTACGCAGTGACATACCTCAACGTACTATAATTGCTAGTGTTGTAGGTTACAAACAAAGGCAAATCAAGCTTGACTATGGAAAAGATCAAATGATACGCATATACTTACGCGAAGATATATCGCTTCTTGACGAAGTAATTGCCATACCAAAACAAAATGCTGCTATATTAATTCTAAAAAAAGTATATGAAAATCGCCACATAAATAATCCTGAAAATATTGTAAATCTCACTACTACGATGAACAATACGACAGCTATAAACTTAACCAATATCAAACAAAAAACTTTACAACGAAAATTATTCAAAGATTTAATAAATGGTACCATAGCACAGACGGATACAACGTTTTCGTTACCTGTATATATCAATCAATCTACCTATGATTTAAAATTAGGCTTAGATAGTAGTATCTCTACTCTATTAGACTCAAAACAAAATGCATTAAATATTTTTTCCGTAGAACATTGGAAACAAATCATTGCAACATATACACCAAACATAAATTTATATAAACCATATTCAACTATATTAGGACGTAATTTTATGAGCCCCGTCGCTCCTAATGCTAAATTATACTACAACGTATATTTAGCTGATAGCATTAACGTTAATGGAAATAAAAATTATCAAATACATTTTTCTCCCAAATACAATCAAGGATTACTATTCAAAGGCGATATATGGGTTGACTCTACAACATACGCCATTACAAAAACCAATATTACTGTTCCAACATATACATCTGTCAACTATTTAAATAGCCTTAATTATAAATTCACCACAACTCAACTAAGAAATACCTTTTTCCCAAATAACGAAAAACTTGGCATAGGATTAAATATAAATCTATATCCAAATAAAAATATACAATATTTCGGTGCATTGCTCAGCGAAGAACGCTCATACACCAACACTACATCCTTAACAGACACAATAACTATCCAAAAAATAGGTAAAAAAATAGAAATACCTACAGACGACAAATTAGAAGCGACTTGGAACAAGATAGACTCACTTAATCAAACTCGTATACAAAAATTATCTGCTTGGGCCGTAGACATTATACTTAATCAATATCTACATTTATGGAAAATAGATATAGGTCCAATACTCAACATTTTTCATTTCAACCAATTAGAAGGATCTACTCCTCGCCTTACACTTCGTTCTGGCGAATCATTTGCCAAACATTTCACATTTGGGGGATATTGTGGATATGGCCACAAAGAACAATACAATACAAAAAAGCAACTCATAGGCAAAGGTTTATTCTCGTATGGAGGCAATATTCATTGGCAATTTGGACCGACTAAACGTAATATACTAGCATTAACCTACGACCACAAAACAGAACGCATTGGTTTCGACGATATAGATATTTATGCCGAGACCTTCGTTAACGATGTTGAAAATATTGCAAATTCATGGGCTATAATACATCGTCCAGTATCAGTACTGATGCGAGGACGAATTAACATACAATACCAATACGAAAAGCCTAATTTTAAATTTAGTATCAATACTTTTGCTCAAAATTACTACGGCAACAGATTTATTCCACTTATCCATCAAGAAAAAGAGGTGCCATATTATAGCCACGTTGGATTACGCACTAACTTTCGCTTCTCATGGCAACAAAGTTCTCTTGACTATTTTTTTCACCGAATATATTTAAATAGCAAATACCCTGTATTGCATCTTTCAGCAGAAGTTGGTTACATAGAAATTCCTAATGCTAAAGCCAATGAACCATTTAACTCTATATTTGGCAAATTTGGAATCTACGCACAACAACACACGGCACTCGGCTTTGGCAAAATTCATTGGGCATTCCAAGCTAATACTGTTATAGGCAATGCACCATTCCCTGCGCTTATAATAGCCCGTTCTGCACGATCATCTTACCGCCACGATACCGACTTTATGCTACTCGGTTCAATGGAGTTAATGAGCAACTATTACGCTGCATTGAATATTCGCTATCAAACACGTGGCTATATATTTGGCTACATACCATACATAAAACATCTTGGCATACGCGAAGATATTATATTCAATATCGGTTACGGATACCTCAGCAACAAATACAAAAGCGATAACATTTTAGCACTACCAACAAATCTCAACAATGACAAAGGTTGGAACAAAAAGCCATATATCGAATGTGGATTTGGGTTCTCCAATATATTCAAAATTGGCGATATTGCTTTCATATGGCGTCTAACTCATCGCAATAGCACAAGTCCCGATGCTCAAAACTTCGGTATCAAATGGCGTGTTGGACTAGATTTTTAATAATTCATAATTATTTTGTTAAAATGAAAATTGAAATTGATAATAATTCAGGATTTTGTTTTGGAGTAATGCGTGCAACTACTACAGCCGAAACAGAATTAAAAAAAGAACAGCCCCTATATTGTTTGGGAGATATTGTTCACAACGGACAAGAAGTCGAACGATTAACTTGCCTTGGACTTATCACCATTGACCATTCTCAATTAGAACAACTACACGATGCGCGTGTACTTTTACGCGCACATGGTGAACCTCCTCACACTTACGATTTAGCCCAAAAAAACAATATCACTATAATTGATTCCACTTGTCCCGTTGTACTTAAACTACAACAAAAAATTAAACAAGCTTATATCGCCCATCCCAACGCACAAATTGTCATTTACGGCAAAATCGGGCATGCAGAAGTGATAGGACTTGAAGGACAAACAGAGGGAAAAGCTATTGTTATTGAAGATGAAAATGATTTACATAAAATTGATTTTAATCAATCAATAATACTTTTTTCTCAAACTACAAAATCAGTCGAAGGCTTTAACCAATTAGTCAGCACCATAAAAACAAAATTATCAATATCGAATAACATTCATTTCGAATATCACGACACTATATGTCGAAATGTAGCTAACCGCATCCCCAATATTAAAAACTTTGCAACACAATTCGATGTAATCCTCTTTGTTGCTGGAGCCAAAAGTAGCAACGGCAAAGTACTATTCAACGAATGCCTAAGTGTCAACCCCCGCACATATCTAGTCTCATCACCCGACCAACTACAAAACGAATGGTTCAACGGCATCCAATCCGTAGGTATCTGCGGTGCTACTAGCACACCAAAATGGCTCATGGAAGAAGTAAAACTAAAAATCGAATCTCTCGTTAATCACTAATCACCATACACTAATCATTAAACATTACATACAAGTGCAATACGAATTAAAATGTATTGGCGTACTCACCTCAGGAGGTGATGCTCCAGGTATGAATGCCGCTGTTCGTGCTGTAACACGCGCAGCAATCTACAACGGTATCAAAGTTAAAGCAATCTATCGTGGCTACAAAGGTCTTATCACTGGCGAAATCAAAGAGTTTCAAACCCAAGATGTAAGCAATATCATCCAACAAGGTGGCACAATATTAAAATCAGCCCGATGCAATGAATTTAAAACTAAAGAAGGTCGCAAATGGGCATACGACACCATCCAACGCGAAAACATCGATGCCCTTATAGTAATTGGTGGAGATGGGACTTTTACAGGTGCCCGAACATTTGCACAAGAATTTAATATTCCTATCATAGGAATTCCAGGTACAATAGATAACGACTTATGGGGAACTGATTCAACCATAGGTTATGACACGGCCCTCAATACTATTATGGAGTGTATCGACAAAATCCGAGACACAGCAACCTCCCATGAACGCCTTTTCTTTGTTGAAGTTATGGGACGAGATGCAGGATTCCTTGCCCTCAACTCAGCTATAGCATCGGGTTCCGAAGCCGCTATTATACCAGAAAAAGAAACTTCTGTAGCACAACTTGACGAACTCATCAACAATGGATTCCGTAAATCAAAAAATAGTAGTATTGTAATAGTTGCAGAAGGAGGTGGAGGTGCTCAGGCCATGGCTGATCGCATCCACCAACAATATCCAGAATATGACATCCGCGTATCTATTCTAGGTCACCTACAACGTGGCGGCTCCCCTACTGCTTACGACCGTATCCTCGCCTCTCGCATGGGAGTAGCTGCCATTGAGGCTCTAATGGACGAACAACGCTCTATTATGATAGGTATTGTAAATGATGAAATCGTACACGTACCTTTCTCAAAAGCCATAAAAGATGACAAACAAGTCAACCTCGAAAAAGTGAACGTGTTACAAATTTTATCAATTTAATGCAAAATCCCGAATTTTCCTATACAAGAGACGCACTATTTTGCGTCTCTTTTTCATAAAAACTATGTTTTATAACATAAATTTTCACAAAATACATTACAGTAATACACTAATAATCAACGTAAAATAAAATTTAGACAAAAATACATACTAAATATTTTGCTATTTTCAAAAAAAGTTGTATCTTTGCATTCGTAAAAACATCGCGGAGTGGAGCAGTGGTAGCTCGTCGGGCTCATAACCCGAAGGTCGTAGGTTCGAGTCCTGCCTCCGCAACTAAGTTAAGAGATACAAAGTTGTATCTCTTTTTTATTTTTACACATAATAAGAAAAAGCATCTTCAAATTGAAGATGCTTTTTCTATTCTGTAAATAATCTATATTCAGAATCAAGCTTTACCAGCAGAACCAAGCACATTATTTACTTTGTGCATATAAAGTTTTTTGAGTTCTTCTCGAGCTGGACCAAGATATTGACGTGGGTCAAATTTATCTGGTTGCTCATTAAAGAATTTACGTACTGTTGCTGTCATTGCGAGACGACCATCAGAGTCAATATTAATTTTACATACAGCTGATTTTGCAGCTTCTCGAAGTTGTTCTTCTGGAATACCAATAGCATCTTTCAATTTACCACCATTAGAATTAATTATTTCAACATATTCTTGTGGAACAGAAGAAGAACCATGAAGCACAATAGGGAATCCAGGTATTTGCTTTTCAATTTCATGAAGAATATCAAAACGCAATGGTGGTGGCACAAGACGACCTTCTGCATCACGAGTACATTGTGCTGGAGTAAATTTGTTAGCACCATGAGATGTACCGATAGAGATAGCAAGAGAATCAACCCCTGTACGTTTTACAAAATCAACTACTTCTTCTGGACGAGTATATGTGTGGTGTTCAGCAACTACATCGTCTTCGATACCTGCCAATACACCAAGTTCACCCTCAACAGTAACTCCATATTGATGAGCGTACTCTACCACTTTTTTAGTAAGTTCAATATTTTCTTCGTATGAATGATGAGAACCGTCAATCATAACAGAAGAAAAGCCCATATCAACACAAGATTTACAAAGCTCGAAAGTATCACCATGGTCAAGGTGAAGACAAATTTGTGGTTTTTCCCACCCAAGCTCTTTTGCATATTCAACAGCACCTTGTGCCATATAACGAAGAAGTGTTTGGTTGGCATACTTACGCGCACCACTTGATACTTGAAGGATTACAGGAGATTTTGTTTCTGCACAAGCTTGAATAATTGCTTGCATTTGTTCCATGTTGTTGAAGTTAAATGCAGGAATAGCATAACCTCCTTCTACTGCGCCTTTGAACATCTCTTTAGTGTTCACAAGACCTAATTCTTTATAACTTACCATATTTTAGACTATTAGTAGCGAGTAACGAGTAGCAAGTAGTAAGACTTAGATACCCTATCGCTTATGATTTATTAAATTTTATTCTGCAAAGGTACAAAAAAAAGTTGAAAAATCAAGATTTGAGCATCAAAAATTACAATCGTCTTAATATTATGGTGTTGCAATTACTACGAGACATAATACCAAAAACCATCGGCAAACGTTCTCATTCAAAGAATTCAAAATTTTCAATTCTTTCTACCATACCTCGAACAATTGAAATATCAATCAATGCACGACTTTCTAGCATACCATAAAATAGATGTGGATTAAAACGTTATTTACGAAGGTCAAACACGTACGCAACTGACAATTTTACTGTTCCTTGAGTAAAATAAGGTTTCATACTAGAACTAGGCAATGTGAATGCATATTCATTGAAATTGGCATTATTAAATCCGTGTTGGTAAGACAATCTACCCTGTAAACCTTTCCATTTAAAAGCAAGACCAACTTCTGCTGCAATTTCGCAACGAACAATACGCCCATCTTTGCCAAAAATTTTCTCTTTTTCGTATGTTACTGGCTTATGTACACCCATTGGTACATTATCTGAATAATTCTCCCATGCCCAATCTTCTCCGTGAAGCCCACATGTAAACACAGGACCCCCAAACAAAGAAATAATATATTGATTTTTTATTGGAAAATTAACATATAAATGGAATGGTACATTAAGATATCCCACTTGACGCTTGAATCTATTAAAAATATGAATAGAAGAACTATCATTATTATACCCCAAATCCCAACGCATCGTGCGTAATTCATACATCACTGCGGCATCAAACCCCCAACGATTAGTTACGTCCATTTCGAACAACATACCTACATGCAACCCACCACCAGGTATCATACTAACAGTAGCCGATTTATCTAAATTAGTAATCGTTCCATATGACATTGATGGTCCACCGATAAAACCTAATTTCTGAGCACTTACTTCAATGTACAATGCACAATGCACAATGCACAATAACATTAATATTAATCGTTTCATATTTTCTTAATAATTTTTGTTCACTCTTCCCTATTTAAAAAGCAACTTGTGGAGCTGATACAGCTTCGACATCAGCTTTGAAATATGTAACCAATTCGAAACCAAACATACCACTCAAAATATTATTTGGGAAACGACGAATCATAGTATTATAAGCTCGAGCTGTATTATTATATGATTGACGAGTAACTTGAATACGATTTTCTGTACCCTCCAATTGTTCTTGAAGGTCACGAAAGTTTTGGTTAGCCTTCAAATCAGGATAATTTTCGGTAATCATCATCAAACGACTAAGGGCAGCATTCAATTCGCCTTGTGCTGCTTGATACTCTTCAAAATTTTCACGAGAGAAATTATTGATATCTAAAGTTGTTTGAGTAGCTTTTGCTCGTGCATTTACTACGGATTCGAGAGTTTCACCCTCGTGTTCTGCATAACCTTTTACGGTAGCCACAAGGTTTGGAATCAAATCTGCACGACGTTGATACTGACTTTCAACATTTGCCCACTCTGTTGTAACTGCTTCTTGTGCTGTCACCATGCGATTATAAGAATTTACAATCCATAACACTATTATTGCAAAAATAGCAATAAAAATAATTAACATCAATTTTGTACGATTCATCATAATTTATTTAATTTTATTTCAATTACAAATATCTAAAATCTTCCTCCAGCTCCTCCTCCTCCAGAGAAACCTCCACCAAAACTACCTCCACTAGAAAACCCACCACTGCCACGAGTGCTGGTTGAAACTACTATAAGAGGTATTATGTATGGTGTGACTTTTCTACAATGACAATTTGCACATTCATGCACTTTTTCTCCTCTTCCTATAGTCAAAGTTGTAGCTGGAGTTATTATTCTATCACGAACAAGACTATATGTTTTTGCACCACATTGCGGACAAACTTGATATGTTGTTGCCATTTTCTCGTATGGCAAAACTTTATAATTATCACATACATTACATTTCCATACATCGTAATCTATACTTTTAACCCTCTCTTCTGCTTGTTGTTTCAAATTAAGATATTGATCTTCTTCTGCCTCAGAGAGCAATCGCATAGTGCCGCCACAATGATCACACTTTATTGGCTTTTCACGCAATGAACGATGACATTTTAATACATACCAATAAAAAAATAAAATTGGTAAAGGGAAAACAAATGCTAAGACTTTTGTGGCTACAACTAAATTGTTGACACGATAATACACCACATTATTTTCGCCGCTAAGATTTTGCGTACGTCTATAGAATAAAACTGCAAAAAATATAAGTGCCAAAAAAGCAAACGTGAAATACAATGTCAAAAAGTCTCCAATAAAAACTCGGGGCGACTCGGTATTAAGCAACAATTCTTCCCGTGCTTCATCTGTAGTCAATCTACCTTTAATATTTCTCAATCCAAACAAAAAAGCTTCATCCACACGGCCTTCTCGCATTAAAGGGAATATTTCTGCATCCAGCAAAGAATTCAAATAGGCATCAGGCAATAAACCTTCAAGTCCATATCCTGTTTCAAATTTCATCGCACGAATATCAATCACATAAAGCCAAAGCAATCCCGTATTTTTACCCTCTTTACCTATGCGCCAAGTATTAAATAAATCGTATGCAAAACCATACTCATCATTACCAATAATATTAGGCACAATCACAATCGCAACTTCAACCCCAACTTCTCTTTCAAGTTCAACACAAATATTATTCAATTCGCATTTAACTTGCGTAGACAATATTCTATCAACATCACTCACATAACTATCCTGTCCCGCATTTTTAGGATTATAAACTTGCGAAACATTCAATTTTTCCGCACTCAAAACAGTGACGAAAAAAATAAAAAATACAATCAAGTAAGTACGCATCAATAATTCAATACATCAATCAAATCAATATCAAAAATCAAGGTACTATATGGTGGAACCGAAAAATTACCATACAACCCCTTACTGCCTATCTCACCATAAGCCTTTTCGTGCGGTATATAAATCTTCCAATGCGAACCCTGTGGCATACGTGACATCGCCTCTTGCCAACCCTCTATTACATCTGACAAATAAAATGATACACCAAGACTATCAGAATAATCAAAGCGAGTGCCATCAACCAACCAGCCAGTATATTTAACCTTAACACCACTAGAAACACCTGTTACAGGATCAATTGTCGGTTTTGGGATAGCACCATAGCCTGTATGATATTTTTCAATCAATACACCAGAAGGTAATATTTCTACTTCAACAACATTAGTGTCAACACCTAACTTTTCACGCTGAGCAATAATCCACTCTTCATTATAATCCTTCCACGACATAAAACGCTCATCACAACTAATAAACAGTACTAACGTAAATAATAAAAAGAATATTTTTTTCATATTTTTATATATTTAATAACTAATAAACTTCCAATTACACAAAATTCAATATTTATCAAACGCCATTATACATCATAAATTATAAATTAAAGGTTCGGCACCATTAAATTCAATAATTTTCTCATTACGAATGGCATAACAAACACTAATATTGATACAAAACACATATATTTATTACGCTTTTCTTCACTAATATCAACAACTCCTTCCGACATAACCCAAACTAAATAAAAGACATACACATAAAAAAACCTTATAAAAAACAAATTTGGAAAGATTGATTGCAAGGCATTAACAACAAACACGACCGACATCAACACACCAACAATCATTGCCACACTACGATCGTTTATATATTCTACAAAAAAACGCATAGTTAACCAACGAATCAACCAAAACAAAACGCCATAACTAGCAACAAAAGAAAAACAATCAAAAATTGTTCTAACACACGATATTGCTATATTAAAATTGAACGTAAATAATGATGAGACAAATACTACAACAAACAACATTTCAACAAGAGGCATAACAAATTGTCTAAACACATTTTTACCATAAAACGTATTTAACAAAGCCTCATATCTCAACGTAGCATCTGGTTTTGAACAAATAGACCAAACTAATTGTAATGCAAATTTATATCTATCCATATTTGAATTGAGAATTAAGAATTGAGAATTACAAATTAAATATTCATAAATTTAAGTTCTTATTCTCTATTCATTTTTTTAAGCCACTCTATCTCTTCATTCCAAAGGGACTCATCAGGAGTTTCAAGAATTAATGGTATATTATCAAAACGAGCATCTTTCATAATTCGAATAAATGGATTTGCGCCCAACAATCCATTTCGCAAAGTTTCATGACGGTCCACTCTCGAAGCCAATTCTTTCTTAGAATCATTAAGATGCATACCTCTCAAATACTTAAATCCTATCACTTCATCAAAATGATGCCAAACTTCATCAAACCCATCCTCAGACAACAAATCATACCCTGCGGCAAAAGCATGTTGTGTATCAATACAAACACCCACACGCGATTTATCATCAACCAAATCAATTATTGTGCGCAAATGTTCGAACCGACAACCCATATTTGTACCCTGACCCGCAGTATTTTCCAATACAGCAGTTACACCATTCGTCTTGTCCAACGCAATATTTATACTTTCTGCAATCGTTTTCAAACAATCTTCTTCCGATATCTTCTTAAGATGCGATCCTGGATGAAAATTCAATCTATCCAAGCCCAATTGCTCACAACGATGCATCTCCTCTATAAACGATTTACGACTTTTATCTAACGAATCTACATCAGGCGAACCAAGATTTATCAAATAACTATCGTGAGGTAAGATCTGACTTGCGGTATAACCAAACTCTTCACAACGTGATTTAAACAATGCTATAGACTGTTCTGTCAAAGCAGGCGAAAACCACTGACGTTGATTCTTTGTAAACAAAGCAAACGCCGTTGCTCCTATATTATGAGCATTCAATGGAGCATTCTCTACTCCTCCAGAAGCACTTACATGCGCACCTATATATTTCATAGTTGAAAGTTGAAATTATAAAAACTATAAAAAGCATAGCTATTGTAGCGTATTTTTCTTTTTTCTTAGCAAAAAAAAGACTCCACCAAACAAAGCTAGTAATACTATTGGAAACAATGCATTTACCAACATCCAAATCGTACGTTGCGAATCGACAACAGCACGATTAAGCAAACGCAAATCAATGCGCCTATTACGCAATTGCATTACTCCCTCATCATCCGTGAGATAAAGCATTGCATTCACAATAAAATCTTTATTGCCATGAGTTTGTCTCATCACTCTATCATACCCAAGAGGCACGAGCATCAAACCTTCTTTATGTTGCTCAATATCATTACGAATAATATCACCATCAGCAACGACCACCATACGAGTAGATTCACTCTTATCAATTATCTTATCGACTTTTACACCAGCAGGGGCCATACGATGTTTATATATTGATTCAAACGTACCCTCCATAGCCACAGCCACGGGCACATATTGCGTAGTAAAATACTCTTTAGGCTCAACATTAATCGCTCCCATTACATCTATTTCGGTAGGAGCAACATGCACATGACTTGCATTGCTAGTAATTAATAAAATCTCCTTACTCACACCTAACGTATCACCCACAATCTCGATGCCAGATGCAAAATCAGCTTTTACAGCTTGCAAAGTCTTTGTTATCGGATGATATGGTGAACCTTGCAATAATGGCATATAAAACCAAGGTATTGGTTCGAAACGAGGTTCTTCATCTGGACGAGCAACATTCACTGGCATATACGCACACTGCATATCTTCAACTATCGTTGGTGTCAATCGCACTCCATAACGAAACAACATATCACTTAAATTAACATCCAAATCCACTAAAGGAGTAGTTCCTCCGTCCGAAAGCATCTCATTCGACATCTGTGCACCATCCAACAACCACAACACTCGTCCACCACGCATGATATATTGATCAATAACAAACTTATCACTTTCACTATAACTAGTCATTGGCTTTGCTACAATAATAGCATCATAACCATCAAGCACCGATGCATCCATTCCAATCACCCCTCTATCAACTTGAAAATATCTACTCAACGCATCACTTGCATCGTATGTATATTCTTCCGTCAATTCTCCATGTCCCTCAATAAAAGCCACTTTACGCACCTCTTTACGATTAAGAATACGTATTGCATCCACAAACTTATATTCCAAATCTGCAATAGCACTATTTACTGCAGCTTCTCCTGATTTCTGAGCTGAAGGTTGCATCAAACATACAGCCATTGTATCCCGACTACCACACACCTCTGCCCAAGGAAAAATTACTTGTTCCGACATTTTTCCGCCTCGCTCACGCACAGTTACACTCATACCTCGCAAACCTCGTGTTTCTAAACGAGCATATTCAGCATATCGTTCTTCATCAGATGTTGCATGATTTGGATTATATAATTCAATAGTGAGAGATTCTGCAGAATACATGCTAAGTTCGCGTACCATATCTTCAGTTGAACGACGCAAACGCAACATATTAGCATCAAGATCACCATCAAGATACAACCTTATAGTCAATGATTCTTGCATCACTGCCACCAACTCTTTTGATGCATCTGATAAAGAATAACGTCCCTCTTCAGTCAAGTCAACACGAAAAAATAGTGTTTTAGTAAAAATTAATACCAAAACTACTATTAAAGATACAAGACACAAGATACGAGACACAAGACTATTATTGAAAAATCTTTTTTTATCATCCATTTTTATTCAAAATAATCAATGCACCTATCACTCCAGGAATCCAACCAAGACAAGTCAGAATAAATATAATCAAAAACGAACCACAACCTTTATCTACTACAGCCAAAGGAGGAAATAGAATAGCTAATAAAACTCTTATTAATGACATTATCAAATATTATTTTTTTTGAAATCTATATGGCGAGCGCACTCGTTTTAATGTTTTATTTATTTCGTCTAATGCTGATTTATCTTCTTTATTTTTTAATTCAGGATACTGAATACGAGTGTGATAAATGTTTTTTAGTTTCTCCACAAATACACGTTTTGCCACCTCAACATCTCTAAACGATATAGGAGAATTTCTAAACTGTCCATCTGCCATTTGCCCATTTACCACACCTTCTACCAATCTAGCAATTGATTCTTCATCATAAGATTTCAAACTACGCGATGCAGCTTCTACCGCATCCGACATCATTAAAATTGCAGTCTCTTTAGTTGAAGGTAATGGTCCAGGATATGTAAATTTACGCTCGTCAACTTCTATATCAGGATATGCATTTTTAAAAGAATTATAAAAATATTTCACTTTACTGCATCCATGATGCATCGAAATAAACTCTATGATTTGATATGGCAAATTATGTTTTTCTGCAATCTTAACACCCTCTTGCACATGTGATATAATCACTTGAGCAGCCTCTTCGTAAGGCAATTCATTCAAAGGATTAATCCCAGTTTGATTTTCGGTATAATACATCGGATTAACCATTTTACCTAAATCATGATACAATGCTCCTGTACGAACAAGCAATGCATTTGCACCAACTTTCTTTGCTACTTCAACGGCCAAATTACTCACTTGCAACACATGCTGAAACGTTCCTGGACATTTCTCACTAAACTCCATTAATAATGGAGTATTAATATTAGAGAGTTCAACCAAAGTAACTTCACTTAAAAAACCAAATAACTTCTCTATTATAAATATCAAACCGTATGCAAACAACAAGGCAATAGCATTCAATGCAAACACAAACAACATAGCCCAATCCACACTTTCTACATCAACACCGCGAGCCAACTCCATTGCCACAAAAGAAATACTATACACCACAAATATCAACAAAGCAGACTTAACCAATTGAGCTCGCGAATTCATATCTTTCAAACTAGACACCGCAGCCATACCAACCAATATCTGCAACATCACAAACTCTGTAGCATCAGGCACCATTTGACTTGCAAGCAAAACAGTAATAATATGCACATAAAGAGCGGTACGAGAATCAAAAAATACCCTTATAACCAATGGCAAAATTGCGAAAGGCACCACATACTCAGTCAACCCAATATATTGTGTAACCAAAGCCAACAACCCCAGCATACTCAACATCATCAATATCATAAATTCCGTTGCTCTTATTGACTCAAGCACTTTTGTACGAAACAAAACAAAATAAGCCGAAAGCAAAACAATCATTCCTAAAATCAAAACGATATTACCTAGTACTTTCCACAAACCATCACTTTGCTTTAAATCATCTGCATCAACAGCACGTTGCAATGATTTCAATATCCAATAAACATCCTCAGTTATCACCTCTCCTTTATCAATAATCTTCTCTCCCTTTTGCACCATACCTGACGTCAACATAACACCATCTAACAGTATCTCCTTAGCTTGATCTGTCTTTACTCTATCAATTGATACATTAGGTTCAATAAAACTAGATATCTTAGATGCCTTCAGTATATTATCATCAATCAAAATTGCTTTTTTTGCCTTCGCCAAAATATAATCGTAAGCAGTTTTAGGAGTAAAAATACTACTCAAAACTACCTTCCCTTTTACATTATTACCCTCTAACATCACAACGCGTTGCACACCAATTCTCTCAAACTCTTGCTTATCTTGCAACGACATAACACCAACACTATATACCTCATTCAACTGATCGACCAACCAATTATACTCACGTTTCGACAACGATAAACTCTCCTTCTGACTTACAAATTGTGAATTATGAATTACAAATTGTGAATTAATCACGTATGGTTCAAGATCACGCAATGCCTCAGCTCGTTCTTTTTCAAGTTGTTCATCAGATTTATAGATAGCAAAATCCTTTGGAGCCATCACGGTTTCATAGGTCCAAGGTTTTCCAATTTCAAAATAACGTTCAAAGTTATCCTCTTTTGGCAACATAAAATATATAGCCACAACAGCTAATAAAAGACTGACTATATATATAAAATAACGAATATTTAACGAAACTATTTTCCCTTTCATACGAGCAAAATTTTACAATTTGCAAATATACGAATTTATTTTTATATTACCATACCAAATTTTATTAAAATCATATAAAAAAAGAGGCACAAAATAATTTTGCGCCTCTTTTTTATTAATACTCAAATTAAATTCCTCCTTTAAACAATTTACTTGGAGATATTTTTGTAATTTTACCCCATTTAGCTTTAATTGCTTTTTGATCAATTGTTTTAGGATCGCCGATTACAACAATAGTAACTGGTTTACCTTTAACATTTTTCTCATAGAATGCTTTAATATCTGCATAAGTAAGATTATCAACTGCAGTCATATTTACTTTAGCAGGGTCATCAGTATAACCAAGTTTTTTCCATTGTTCAAA
>JAEIGA010008758.1_pt1 | contig 15309 bp, 14 predicted proteins | sample 9270691 | NCBI WGS metagenome assembly JAEIGA01 (sample SAMN17057246, study PRJNA624740) | gut metagenome | biome: biome; isolation source: fecal sample | host: Bos grunniens | place: China: Xizang | collected 2019
ACCCAGCACCGGCTGGAGCCAGAAGTACAGTCCCACCGCAGATGCGATGGCCAAAACAGAAAAAATGGACTGCCGCAAAGACAGTCCCATGAACATGGATTCGTGGTAATCACGAATCTCCCGATTGATTTTGATTTCCAAAAGTTTTCCTCCTTTACAGTCCCATCATTTCCCGCACAACCCGGTCTGCCATTTTTACAGTTCCAACCAGGATCAGCATATTGAATACCAGTTCTCCGATATAGCTCCAGACCATGGTAACAGCAGCGGCATTGGGATCAACAACAGGCGGTGTTGCAGCAAATAACGAGAAGATGATACAGCCCAGTACAATGATGGCTCCCTCCAGGCACACAGCAGCATAGGACTTTACGAAAGAGATTCCGATACTCTGTGTCGGCTCACCTGCAAATGCTGCCATGGGAACCGGTGCAATGGCGGTGTAAAGGTACAGCTTAAAGAACCGTCCATACACCGTCATAATCATCACAAAGGACAGCACTGTGATCAGCAGACCGCCGATCAGTGTCACCGCCCACAATGGGATAGATTCAAAGAATCCGCAGTCCTCCACCGCTGTGATAATCTCTGTTGGAAGTACCGCCTGCTGTGGAGATCCAAAACCGGCAGCAGACATGATGGTGGATACCAGTCCCTGGGCAATGGAAAACAGTGCGTTCATAAGTTCCAGACCGTTGGTAACAGCGGCTTTCGCCAGTGCAAAGCGGACAAAGGCTTTTACTGCTACCTCCGGACGTTTCAGATCCGCAAAGGTGCCGCAGGTTTTCATGACACCCATCACAAAGAATAGAACGATCAGCGCAAGGCCGATAGCCTTGACCGCACCGTGAATGCCAACCACGACACCCCAGATGCTGCCGCCCTTGAATGCTTGTGGGGATTGTGTCACCAGTGTCCAGATCTCAGCCAGCTTTTCGTTCCATGTTGTGAGTGCGTTCTGAAGGTTTTGTACGACCCAATTATCCGACAATTTGGATTCCTCCTTTCATGCGAGTAAGGCAGGGCGGGAAACCGTCCTGCCTTTTGCCGCAATATCAGCCGGTAATCATGGTCAGAATCTCCTTGGCAAAGGTGATGATGATACCACCGGCCAGGGTCAGAAAACCGTTGGAACGCTGGGAAGGATCATGGGACTGCAGAGACAGACCAACCTGGACAATGCCCCAACCCAGCAGGATCATACCCACAGCCCGGATCATACCGAAAATGAAGGTGGACAGGTTGTTGACGACGGTGAGAGGATCGCCTACAGCCGTGGCAGATGCAGGCACTGCAAAGCCCACAGTCAGAGCCATAGCCAGTACCGTGGAGCAGTAGAAGCGGAAGCCACGCTTTACCTTGGGAGACATGGGGAGCTTTTCGGTTTTCTTTTCGATGTTCTTAATTGCTTTCATTTTTGTTTCCTCCAAATAATTCTGCTTCGATTTCCTCGTCGGAAAGAAGCTCAAAGTCGTTTTCAAAAATACTCATTGTGGGAGTGATTCTTCCGGTAGCGGAAGTCACAGACATGGATGCCACAGACAATTCGGTGCCGCCATGGACATAGGGCGCACCGCCTTTCTCCGGGGTGTACTTTACATTGGGATGGTTCAGCAGGTCATACTTTTCATCCATAACCGGCATCTCGCCACGGATGAACAGCAGCGCATAGCGGTTGTCCAACATACGCACTTCCGCAGCATCCAGCAGTTCCCGCCCGGTGATCTGCCAGTTGGTGGAATAGTTACCGCTGCGTCCGGAGCTTTTTCCATAGGTGTTCATATCGATGGTTTCTTTACCCAGATAGGATTCGGCAATCATCTTATGGGTACCGGTCTCATTGCCGCCCAGATACAGAAATTCGTCGCAGTTACCCAAGATGGATTCCCACTGCTTTTCAAACAGGTTCTTTAACTGAGCGATGTTCTGGATGATGATGGATACGAACACATTACGGGAACGCATGGTTGCCAGCAACTTGTCAAAGTCATCGGGCAGGCTCACATTGGCAAACTCGTCCATCAGAAAATGGACGGGAACGGGCAGCGCACCCTTGTACTTATCGTCTGCCAGTCGGAACAACTGCTCGAAGGTGCAGCTATACACCATGCTGACCAGAAAATTGAAGCTCACATCGTGGTCGGGAATCAGGGCGAACAGGGCAACCTTTTTCTCTCCCAGGGAAGCAAGCTCTAATTCGTCTGTAGCAGTCAGAGCCGCAACAGAGGCCAGATTGAACTTTTCCAGTCTTGCAGCCAAAGTAATCTGAATGGATTTCAGAGTCTTGGCAGATCCGGAATGGTAATCCTTGTAATACTTCACAGCGATGTGGTCGGGATTTCGCATCTCCAACCGTTCAAACAGTTCATCCAAGGGGGACTGGTAGGCGTCATCATCTTCCCGGACTTCACCGGCACGAAGCATTTCCATGACCATGGGGAAGTTCTGTTCTTCTTCCGGTGCTTCGTAGAGAAGATAGAAGATGATGGCCGACAGCAGCATGGATGCAGCGGTATCCCAGAAAGGGTCATTGGATTGACTACCCTTGGGAGTGGTAGCCTTGAACAGACTTGTCACCAGCTTCTGAACGTCGTTATCCGTTTCCAGATACGCAAAGGGATTGAAGCAATGGCTTTTCTCCATAGAGAGAAGATCCAGCACCTTAATCTCATAGCCACGCATTTTGAGAAATGTTCCTGTCATGCGAAGCAGCTCTCCTTTGCAGTCCAGAACGAAAAAAGAGGTGCAGGCTTGGAGCAGGTTAATGAGGGCATAGAAGCGGCTCTTACCGGAACCACTGCCACCCACAACAACGGTGTTCAGATTGCGCCGGTGTTTTCTGCCGTCCAATCCCATGCGGATGTGCTTGGTGAATACCTTGTTGGCTTCCGGGTCTTTGTCCTGATACTTCCGGTTGATGGCACTGGCACTGCCCCATTTAGCAGAGCCGTGTTCCTCACCTCTGCGGTAGTGACGTCGGGAGGATAATGCTACACCGATGCCCAGTCCATAAATGAGCATAAAAATAAGGACAGTTTTCTTACTGTCCTGGCATAGCTCAATATGAAATGGGGTCTCCATGGCTGTAGGAAAGTGCTGTAAAATCTGCGGCAATCCACCGGACACGGCAGGAGCAATTAGTAGCGCCAGCCAGATCACCGGGATCAGACCAAAGATACACAGAATCCGTATGGTACGGTTTTCATCGTTCTTCACGGTTTCTTCCTCGGAACTTTTTTGCCGGGGCATCAATGGCTTTCAGTAGCACATCATCCACGGCATCGGTGGGGCGGTTTTCACCGATAAGATCGTTGCGCATTTCATTCAGCGCATTGATGACAACACCGTGTTCGTACTTATCCAGAGTCAGAACACGCTTTTCCTCCTTTGCCATAGATCATCGCTCCTGTTCCTTACCCCTGGGGGAACGGGTCTGCTCCAATGCTCTGGACATTCGGGCAGAGATGCCGCTGGCAGCATCTCGCATTTCCGTCAGTGCGGCACGGACTTCCTGGGGCTTGCTCTCCCGGAAGGAAGTAGGCAGTCTGGTGAAGTCATAACCGGACACATCAATTCCGTACTTCTTGCAGAGCATATAGGAAGCACTGTAAGCGGCAAAGGCGGCATCACTGCGGTTATAATCCTGCTTCATTCCGGCAAGCTCCACATGGGCCAGCTCCTTGGAAACACTGCGGAAAATATCTTCCGCTCCCATATTCCGGACAACGAAAACCACCTGCTGATCGTGGTCATACAAAGCACCGGCATTGTTGGGAAGGGCATCCACCGTCTGAATGGGTACGGGTGTGCGGCTGATCAGTGCTTTCAGAAGTACCCGGTCATCCAGCTTTACAGCCGGGGCAGGACGCACCCGTCCTCTGGTCTGGGACACATCGAATACCCGCTTCACATCGTAGGAAGTGCCGGTGCCGCCATCGGTTCTGTCATATTCCTTGCCGGGTTCCAGAATCCGAATACTGGTGGCTTTCTTCTGAACCGATGCACCGGCATCCTTCCAGCCGTCGAAGTCCTTAAGCTGTGTGGCCTGGGGCATCTGGGCAAGAATCAGCAGTGCATTGGTGGCAGAGTAACGGTCAAACCGGGACTGCACATCCAGATAATCCCGGAACTTGTTTCCGTCACCCTTGATGGCTTCCGCTATGGAATCTGCAAGGGCATAGATCTCTTTTCGTTCTGCCTGCTTCTTTGCAGCCCAGGCTTCCTTGTCAAAGGGCTTGTCCTCTCTGCGATTCCCAGAGGACTGCCCTTCCAAAATATCATCAAAATTGCTCATGGTGTTACCTCACTTTCGGTTTCGGCTTTTTCTTGCCCGGATCAAGGTGGGGCTGGACTGTGGGGATAGGCTGCTTCACAGGATTCTTGATTTCCTGCTGTTTGGGAGCTTCCGTCTTTTCCTGCCGTGCTGCCTTGATTTCACGCAGTTCCTCCCGCACGGAGGGGCGGGATTTAGTAGTACCCTCGACGGTTTTCTTTTGCGTCCCGGAGATAGGCTCGGACGGAGGGCTTTTTTCCGTCTTTGCCGCCGTAGGGTTTTCGGTGGAAAGCTGCTCCTTCTGAATGGGCGCACCCAGCAGTTCATCCAGCAGCAAATCTTCCGCATCCTTCTGGGGTGCCGCCTGTTCCGGTGGTGTGGGGTTGGATTCTTTTTCAGCTCGGCTTTTCTCAATGTCATGCTTGATGGATGCCGTATCCACGGTGGCCAGTTTGAACCGTTCTACAATGCGGTTGATCTTGGACGCATCTTCAGCCCGGACCATCACATCCACCATGCCATCGGAAGATTTCTCCTTGCCCCGAAGGGCGCAGTAGACCACACCATATCGTTTTGCTTCCGTGGCGAACTGCTTCAGATGATCTTCGCTGATGGTGAACACCTTCAGTTCCTTGCCGCTTTTCAGCATGGCACTGAGCCGCTGGTGGCCTTTGATCTTGTTCCGGTCTTTGTTTTTTGCGATGGTGTACAAAGCTGCGGCAATGTTCTTGGCAGCGGAACCGGTGAGCCGGAGGGCAACTTCTGTTCCCTCTAAGCTAAGCCTAACGATTTGTTCCGCTGCATCGCCTGCGTTGTTCATGTTCCTTTTGCTCCTTTCGTTTAGATGCTTCATCCTCACGGATGGTCTTAATGTGTTCCTGCATAATGCCAGAACGCACCTGTATATCGCTACATAACTTCACCTCCCGCCGTAACGTAATAAGTTCCCTGGATAGATAATCAATTTCGGCTTTCACTTCTGCAGATACTTCTTCATCCGATTTTACAACCACAGTCCGCTGTTTTCGGTAAAGTTGCTTTCGCTGCAAGGTGAGAGAATCGATCCTTGTCTCCAAGTTCTCTTTATATGAAGAAAGCTGCTGGGCGGTATCAATGTGATGCGTACCCAGCAGCCTTGCTTCCTGTGTGATGGCTTCCAACTTAATGAGATCTTCCCTAAGAAGAAAGTGGAGCCTTTTTCGGTTCTGCTGTTTTTCTTTCGGAAAGACGCCCAGCAGATAGCAGTAGTGAAAATATAAAGCCCGGAACCCTGTGACCTTTTTGCGGTCTTTCCAGTTTCCGGACACTCGGTATTGTTTTCGTTTCGGGGTAGGTTCCGGGAGCGGCCTTGTGGCTCTGGACTGCTCCAGGATGCGCTTGCGGATACTCTCTAAGGTGTAATCATCTCCAAAGTTTCGGGCCAGACGGACAAATCGTGGTTTGCCTGGTGGCCTAACAGAAATATCCTTGCCGACTTTGACTTCATAGCCTTTCCTGTGAAGATTCTCAAAGAACTGCCGCTCCGTCATGGACTGACGAAGGGCATCATCTACATCGGTTCGGACGATCCCTCGCCATGTGGGACGCTGTTCCTGCTCGGCTCGCCATTCGCCGTATTGTTTAGACTTTCCGGGCTGAGGATCTTCGATGACAGATAGACCATATTCCTGGCACAGTTCGTCGGAGATTCTTTGCATATCATGGTAATCCTTTTCTGTACGGTGATATTTAATGCCATCAATATGGGAAACTGTATTCAGCACAAAGTGATTATGAAGATGATTTGATTTGTCCAGATGGGTAGCAACTATCACCTGGTACCGTTCTCCCCATAATCGCTGTGCCAGCTCCACACCAATCGTGTGTGCCAGTTCCGGGGTGGCTTCTCCCGGTGCAAAAGACTGATACCCGTGATATGCGATAGTTCCATCCTCTTTACCGTAGTGATTTTTGAATGCAAGCATTTCTTCCCGGGCGGTACTTGGGTTACAATTTACACCGGACACATACCGCTCCATAATGTCTACCTCTTCCGTGGTTTGCTGGGTCTTATTGCTGTTGATTGCATAGGAGATAACATCCTCCAAACCCTGGCACTGATGGTCTGTTATGGCATCCGATTGGTAGTATTCGGGGTTGGTGGTTTTCTCCGGATTCTCGACATAAATAACGACCTTACCCAACCAGCCTTTTACCCTCCAAATCGAAGTGACTGCCATAACTTACCGGTCGATGGGCCTAGGACGGACAACAGCTTCTGTGATCTGCTTCACAGCCTCCTCAAAGTTATGGACAGCGGCATCATAACGCTGCACATCGATGACATTCAGCGTATGGGCTTTCAGGGAGATCTGGTTCAGATTGATGCCGATGCGGTAGAGCTGCTGCATCATGGAAAAGTAATCCGGAGGCGGCGCATCCTGCGGCACCACACCGTTGATAAGGTGGCGAAGATACACTTCCTGGGACAGCCGTGAACGCTTCACAGCCTTCAGAAAGGCTTGGTGTTCCTTGTTGTCCAGCCGTACCTGGACACGGTTATTTCTCTTTCTGGTTTCGGTCTTACTCATAGAAAAAGTCCTTTCTTTCTACTAAGGGTTACAGGGATTATCCCTGTCAAGTTGCCTTTGGGTGACCAAAGGCGATGCTTGCTGGTATAATGCAGATTCGTTCTCCCTCTGGGGCGAACGGTGGGACTGTCTGAAAATAAATGGTCAGCGCTCATGGTCCCGTTCGCTCTTAAGCAGGTGGGCCACACGCTCAAGGTCGTGGGACATCACAAAGCACCGCTCAATCTTCCATCCATTTTCACCTCCGCCTTCAATAGCCATGTACCGCTCCAAACGGATGCAGGGATCGGTGCCGGAGAGACAATAGCCATAGATGGAGTAGCCACCCATGTTTGGCTGAAAGGCTTTGTTGTTGCTGGAGAGGCCATAGGTTCTGTTCAGTTCATCATAGGGAATGTCGAAGCTATCCTGGGTGAAAACAATATATCCGGGCAGGTGTTCGCCTTTGCGTTCCACCGCCCGGAATTTGCTTACCATTTCGCCATAACTCATATTGATCTGCTCGGATTGCTTGATTGCATCATCTTTTGTCATCGCTCTTTTGTCCTTTCTTTTCTATGGGTAATGGGGATGCCCAGTTTCATACAGAGGTAGTCATTGTAGTCCTTACCTTGATATGGAGGCTGGACAGATACTTCATACTTGTCTGACAGCATGGCAACCAATGCTTTGGACATATATCCGCCTGCAGGATCGTTGTCCAGCCGTAAGATGATCTTACGGATATGGGGATACTCTGACAGATACCGTTTCAATGTCAGCGGCATGGAGCTTTCCTGCAAATTCTCTTTTGGTTTGAATACACCTGCCAGTGACACCAGATGATCCCTCTGCCAGTAGCCGCCATTCTGTTTTACCAGAGTGGCATAGGATAGCAGGTCGATAGCACTCTCAAACAGGTGCAGGGTGTTACTGTTCTGGGCCGGGATGCTGAAGGAGAAACGCTTGTCACTGCCATTGGCTTCTCCAATGAAATCTGAGTTGATTCCTCTTAGATTGGCATACCGTGGCTTGTTATACCGATCCAGACCAACGAATACAACATTGTGATGGGGCAGGCTTTCATAGAGCCGCCCAGTCCGAAGACAGTAATCAATTAGATCTCCGTCTATCCCACGGCTGCGAAGATAGTTGTAGGCATTGGTTGCCCAACGATAGGATTTCGGCAGAAGCAGAATCTTCTCTTGCTTCGGCTTCGGAGTACCAACTTGCGTTGAAGGGAGATATGCGGCTTGTCCGGTGATCCGCTCTACAGCTTCCATGAAAGGTACTTCCTTGACTTTGATGAGATAGTCCAGGGCATTGTACCCGCCGAAACCACGGGAGAACCAGTACCATTTTCCGTTGGAGATCTTCAGACTGTCATGCTCACGGGTGCAGTAATGATTGCCGCCCAGATGGATAAGTTCTCCCGGCTCGCAGCTCTGCAGATAAGTCAGCAGATCTACCCGTCGTGCCTGTTCTATTGTTTCGGGAGGGATATATGCCATGAAGTATCACCTCGCATCATCCCTGCGCTGGGCAACAAAATTAGCCCGGACCACTTCATTAGCACGGGCTTCTACGGTATTCCAAATGGTGTCCAGATGAATGCATCCACCTGTGTTTTCCAGTTTTTTGAAAACATCTGCCAGTGGTGTAGGTGAGTTCAATAAAGCAAGCGCCTGTCTGGAGGAAAGGTCATTGTATTCCAATGACAGCAGGATATTCTCCCGGCATACATATTCATAGGCATGGTTCAGAATCTCCGTTGGCGGCATTAACAGTAGTCCTGCCCGATACAATTTTTGCTCTGCGAACATTTTTTGATAAAGCTGTGTGTTCAGCTTTGCTTGGTTCATAGCATCAGCTCCTTAAAAAGAATAAGCCGACAGGCTGAAAAAACTGTCGGCTATGTATTGGGGAAATATTGAATTAGGATCTAGTTGATCTACTTCAGTTAGATAAATTGGAATTGTTGGTCTGAATCTTCAAATTTCTGAACATACTTTTTGGCTATGTTTCGTATCCATGTTTGCCTATGCTTCAAAAATGGGGTTATCAATTCAACATAGCCGTTTGCACGCATCTTGTATAGAGTATCAATAACGTGCCCATTAACGTCATCATCTTGGAGCAAAGGAACCAGTGCATTGGCATACTCACAATATTTAGTTTTTCCCAGAAGCATTACAAAACTTTGTCTTCCTCTTTTGGCCCTTTTATCTAAGCAAATATTGAGTATCCTATTTATCTGGTCACGATTAAATGCCGTTTGTCTTACGGAAATTAGTTGCCTGATTTTCTCACCTGTATTCCAAATATTATGCTCAAAATCGTGCCATTCATGGACATCTGGAAACTGATTCATAAATGGGAGGTCGGTTAACATTTCACGAGGACTGCTTGCTTCAGCTTCTGTCAGCAGATTGTTTATTTCCTTGTCCAATGCGACTCGATTAGAAGAAACCATTACGCAACACACTCCTTCGTCAAATTAGAATTGGTCGGCTTATTTGAAGTCAACAAAATATCTGCCCTTGTAGGTAAGTAACCCCTCTGAGCCTTCTTTGAGACCTCCAAATTCTGTCTCATAGGCAAACAATTCCAATTCTTCGCCATCTTCTGTTAAGAAGTTAATTGCATAAGAATAGCCCATTACAGAACGGCCTGTTTCGTTTGTTCCTCTTTTGACTTCTTTGGAAATGATTTTTGCCTTGATTGTTTTTTCGGGTTCGTTAGAGGATTTCTCCTTGAAGGGTCGTACCTTGAGGTAAGATACACCAAAACCCAATACAGCTACGGCCAAGAGACCTAATACGTATTTCATATAGTCACGCTCCTTTATTTAATTAATGTTTTAGTTTCAATGTTTCAATGAGTTTGTAAACCATAAAGCCAATAAGAATGCCAACGGTATTTAAAATTACATCATCAATATCACAGCTACGTCCCACAAGTAATTGGATAACTTCTACACAAACGCTAATGATAATGCCTGTTTCGACAACATACTTAATACTTCTAAATTTATGCCAAAGCAGTGGCATAAATATTCCCATTGGAGAGAATAACAAGATATTTGACAACAAATTTAAAGCAGAAACAGCATACACATCTGACTGACCAACATAACTGTTGCTTCCTGTAAGCTGTGCCCATATTGTTCTAAAAGGGATAATATTAACAGAAGCTAAATCAGCGTTCCAAATTATGTTGAAATAAGGTTTTCCGCTTTCACTGTAAATGCCAGCGTCTATGCGTGGCAGAATTCTTTGCGAAGCCAAACCAGCACAATATGCAACAAATAGCAGCATAAGTATTTCTCGCCATAATTCATTTTTTGATATGTTTTTGTGATAATGCTTTGTCCTTATGATTGCACAAACTACCATGCCGAATAAACAGTATGGTATCATACCACTGATATACTGTAAAATTAACCTCACAAGATTTCTCCTTTCGTATATTTCAAGTTTGATTGTTAGTTATTTATATCAAATCGAAAATCTGCATCAATGTTTTTTGTTTTTAAATTAGAAACTACATCGTCAATAGACCTGTTTGTGTCAGATTTGAAACAAATGCAATCCTTAATATGCTTGTCTAAGATTGTGTTTTCTGCGTATACTTCGTGATGTTTTTTTTGCAGTAATAGCAATGTTAGTCTTTCGATAATTACAGACAATATTAACCCAAGAAGTATCGCAGACCCATAAAATAAATCGTATAACATGAGACATAAAATTTCCCCTTCATCAAATTCAAGTTTTACGAACTGTATATTTCTATTTTAGACGAGCCATTCTTAAAAATCAATTCCAAATATGTAATCCATTTCACTTTATTCGTGAGCAAAGATGATGTTACTATATGATAAAAGCCCTCACCAATCATGGTGGGGGCCTTTATCAATTTGGAAAGAAGAGAGAGGTAGAAAAGAGGTTCTAGGTCGTGAAAGGTTCCGGCTCACGGCTTCCGTTGCCTTTTATGGTTATAGAATAATTGCAGAATATTACAGAACAATAAACAGCAAAAGAACAAATTGCGACTTGGAAATTAAGATATTCTTATCGTTCCTGTTCTTTCGTTTTTTCTCTATCCTCCGAAACCGGATCAGGGATGTCATCCAGTAACGCATGGTCTTTCTGATCCATGTTCAGCAGGATATTCAGTTCCTTTAATCTAGCAGACTTTTCTGCAAGCTCCTTTTCTCTGGCAAATGGTGTTTCCATTTCGGCCCTTGCATTGGCAAGCTGGGTTTGGGTATCCTGCAGTACAGCTTGATATGCTTCCAGTTCCTTTGCCAGTCCATCCACTACATTGTCCATGCGGGTGATGTTGCCGTAAATATCGGCACCCAGGCTGATGGTATGGGACATGGCACCCTTAATGGTCAGTTTGTAGTCCGTATTGGCGGCAATATACTGGAGAGAAAGGGAAAAGCCCCGGTACTGTCCCAACAGGACAGACTCGGAGTCTCGTAGATCTTTACACGCAGTAATAATGGCACGGCCTGCAGCTTCTTTTTCAGTATGGTGAGTGCCGTAAATCTCCATACCCACAAAGGTTTCTGTGGACTTGGGGTGGGCCAGTGCTGTTGCAACATCCTTTTCATAACCGGCAATCTGTTCTTTCAATTCGGTAATCTTGGCCGGGTATCTGCGGTACACCATATTTTCCAGAGAAAACCGCTGATTCAAATGATTGGCTTTCAGCATATTCAGCTTGCTGACTTCCACATCCAGATTGCACTTCTCAATGATCAGAGGATTGCCGGTGGCAAGTGCCTTGATCTCGGAATAGCTCAATGCGGTTTCATCCACATCGTCTGCAATGCGGGCTGGGGCCTTACTGGTCATGATCTGGGCAATGAACTTCTGCTTGTTTTCCACCAGCTGATACAAATACGCATCAAAGGTATTCTCTGTAACATAACGGAATATCTCAACCTCCGGATTCTGGTTGCCCTGTCGGACGATACGGCCCAGCCGCTGGGCAAGGTCGGACGGACGCCACGGACAATCCAAATCATGGAGTGCGATAAGCCTGTCCTGGACATTGGTGCCTGCGCCCATTTTGGCGGTGCTGCCGATCAGGACTCTGACCTGACCGGAGCGAACTCTGGCAAACAGTTCTTTCTTCCGGACTTCCGTGTTGGCTTCATGGATAAAGGCAATTTCTTCTGGGGGGATTCCCTTGGCAACCAGTTTCTTTTTCAGATCGTCATAGACATTGAACGTACCGTCATTTTTGGGTGTCGATAGATCGCAGAATACTAATTGGGCACTCCCCTGCTCTTTTGTCTTTTCCCATATATCATAGACATTTCGGGAACAGATTGACAGCTTACCGTTTTCATCGTCTGGTGCCAATGGCTGCACTAGCCGCATATCCAGAGCTAGCTTCCTACCGTCATTTGTTATCTTCAGCATATTATCAATGCTGGGATCGACCTTGCCTGCCCGGATTTCCTCTGCCCGGTCAGCCAGGGACTTTATCATATCCTGCTGCATGGGAGAGGGCTTGATGACTTCCGTATGGAAGTTGGCCTTGGGAACAGGCAGTTTCAGCATATCCGCTGTCTGAATGTCCGCAACCATCTTGAAGGTGGACATCAGCTCCGGAAGGTTATAGAACTTCGCAAACCGGGTCTTGCTCCGGTAACCGGTTCCCTCCGGGGACAGTTCGATGGCGGTGATGGTTTCACCGTAGTTTGCCGCCCAGTCATCAAAGTTCAGCAGCCCCATTTCTTCCAGAGTGCTGTACTGCAAGTACCGCTGGATGGTGTAAAGTTCCACCATGGAATTGGAGATGGGTGTGCCGGTGGCGAAGATAACACCACGGCCCCCGGTGATCTCGTCCAGATACTGGCACTTCATAAACAGGTCAGAGGACTTCTGCGCTTCGGTCTGGGCGATACCGCCAACATTCCGCATTTTCGTTGCAAGAAACAGGTTCTTGAAATAATGACTCTCGTCTACAAAGATCCGGTCAACACCCAACTGCTCAAAGGTTACAACATCGTCCTTGCGGCTCTGGTCATTTAGCTTGGTCAGCCGGTTTTCCAGAGATTTCCGTGTCCGCTCCATCTGCTTGATGGAATAGTTCTCCGCATGGTTCCGCTTGGCTTCCCGGATACCGTCCAGGATACTGTTGATCTGCCGCCGCAGGATGGCTTCCTGCCGTTCCTTGGACATAGGGATCTTCTCAAACTGGCTGTGACCAATGATAATGGCATCATAATCACCGGTGGCGATTCTGCCGCAGAACTTCTTGCGGTTCTTGGTTTCAAAGTCCTTCTTGGTGGCAACCAGAATGTTGGCAGAGGGGTATAGCTGCAGCCATTCCGCTGCCCACTGCTCTGTGATGTGGTTGGGAACCACGATCAGAGATTTGGTACACAGACCCAGCCGCTTGCTCTCCATAGCCGCTGCAACCATTTCAAAGGTCTTGCCTGCACCGACTTCGTGGGCCAGCAAGGTATTGCCGCCGTACATGATGTGGGCGATGGCATTGATCTGGTGTTTTCGGAGGGAGATTTCCGGGTTCATACCGGAGAAGCGGATATGCTGGCCGTCATACTCACGGGGCCGCAGAGAATTGAAAAGTTCATTATAGATGCCGCAGAGCCGTTCCCGGCGGTCAATGTCTTTCCAGATCCATTCTGCAAACTTGGCCTTGATCAGCTCCTGCCGGTCTTGGGCAATGGCGGTTTCTTTTTTGTTCAACACCCGGACTTCATTGCCGTTGGCATCGATCTTGGTATCGAAGATGCGCACATCTTTCTGATTCAAGGTCTGCTCAAAGATGTGATAGGCATTGATCCGCTCGGTGCCGTAGGTGGTGACAGCTTTGATGTTGCTGCCATCCATGGATTTGGAGGTCACATTCCACTCACCGGAATGTGGCGAATACAGCACCTTGATCTTGTACCTGGCATAGCTGCTGGTTCCGAACACCTCGTACATGAACTGCTCGTATACTTCCTTGGGTACCCAATTGACACCAATTCGGATGCCGATTTCACCTGCAGTTAGGTCTACAGGCTGCACTGCTTCCAACGCCGTAATATTTCGTATAATAACGTTGATTTGCGTAGGTTTTTGTATATTTTCGTTGGTCAGGACTTCCCTCAAAGCTTTCGCCATACGCAGCTTACGGCGGACATTGCCGGAAAGGTACTCATCTGCCGTCACAAATGGGTATATGCTGAGATCTGCCTGGGCTAAAGAAATCTCCTCTTTCTTTTCGGGACAGCAAATATCCCGGAAGATAACACCGGAAAGCTCCGTTTCCAGTTCCTCCTCAGTCTTACCGGACAATTCCGCCATGAAGGGCATATCCACCCGTGCTTTTTCAGCAATGGATACCGCAAGGGCTTCGCTGGCGGTGTCTACCGTAGTAACGGCAACATGGGGACGGATGGTGCGCTTGGTGAACATGTCCGCCTTGCGCTTGAAGTTGCCCTCTTCGTCCAGCACTTCCAGAGAACACAGCAGGAAATAACTGGAGTCATCGCTGAAGGCCAGACTGTTGCCCCGGCTGCACAGCAGGCCGTATTTGTTGGTATAGTTATCGTAGAGGTCGTTCAGATTGCGTTGCTCCCTCTGAATGTCCTCGTAGGGATAGCCCTCGGTCTGGTAATCAATGAGCTTTCGTACACAGTCCCGGAGGTGGATCATGCCACGGATGCGGTTTTCTGCGGTAACGGAAACCTCCACGGGATTCATGCGGCTGTTTTCCCGGAAGTACAACTTGCCATCGACGATGGTGTAACTGAAATTCCGTACATTGGGGTCAGCGGGAATGGAACGGTCATCTTCTTCCTGTTCCTCGTGCTGATATTCGGTAATCTGGGCGTTGAGTGTGGAAACTGCTTCTGTTAGCTGTATGCCTAAATCTTTTTCGGGATAGGGCTTGCAGGTGCTGTCCATACCGAACCGGGTAGTATCCATGACCATCTCACCTAAGATCATTTCCGGGTGCTGCACAAAATAGCTGTTCATGCGGATGCCGTTGGGATCGGTATCCAGATGTACCCAGTCCGGTTCAATATCCGTCATCCGATCCCGTTTTTGGAGGAACAGAACATCACTGGTGACTTCCGTACCGGCATTACGTTTGAACGCATCATTGGGCAGTCGGATGGCACCGATCAAATCGGCCCGCTGTGCAAGGTATTTCCGCACAGCGGAGTTTTCTTTGTCCATGGTGCCTTTAGAGGTGATGAATGCCACGATGCCGCCGGGTCTGACCTTATCCAATGTCTTTCCGAAGAAATAATCATGGATCAGCCAATGGTGTTTGTCATACCGCTTGTCAAGCACCTTGAAATCACCAAATGGAACATTGCCGATAGCCACATCAAAGAAGCTGTCGGGCATCTGCACTTTTTCAAAGCCGGTGACGGCAATGGAGCTATTCTGATATAGCTGCTGAGCGATCCGTCCGGAGATGGAATCCAGCTCCACACCGTAAGTCTTA
>JAEIGA010008759.1_pt1 | contig 15309 bp, 22 predicted proteins | sample 9270691 | NCBI WGS metagenome assembly JAEIGA01 (sample SAMN17057246, study PRJNA624740) | gut metagenome | biome: biome; isolation source: fecal sample | host: Bos grunniens | place: China: Xizang | collected 2019
AAAGTTGGAGTCCAGCTCCGTCTTTTTATTTGCGATTTCGATTACATTGTATTTTATGATGTTGTCAGAGTAAATAATCCGGGATCAGATTTCACAAAATTTTCAGACGTTAAATCTAATCTTTTGCGAACTATCTTTTTTGTGATTCTTGCGTAACCACTTTACTAAATAGATAATCGGAATCATATACCAACATATGGATAGTGTATTACTTTAGATTTACGAGTTTTCATTATTGTTCCTGTTGCCATTTAATACTTGGTGGAAAATGGCTAGATTAAATAATACAATCTGATTTTATACTGAACACCTTTCTCAGCTGCTGTTAAATCACTCCAAGGAAATTGTATTAGTGAGATTTGCCCTGTGGTTGTGCTATATATTTCTATATATTTAGCATAACCTCCGCTTATTATACTCTGTGCAAAAATAGGTACAATATCTGATGTGTTAAGATTGGTTGAGATACTTCCTGTTGACGCATTCGTTGTACCTGTAAAATCAGTATATTGAAGTTTAGTATTTTTCTTTATTACTCCACTAGCCATTTATAACACCCCCTATCTCGGAAGTGTTATCCCACCTCTGACCCCCTTTCGGAAGTCTTAAAGGAGAACAAGAACTTAGCGCCTTGCCTCCTTTCGTGTTTTGTGAGGAAGTACTGTAAATGCAATACCCCCCCATTTTTCTAGTAAACATCATGGTTTCAGCCCTCCTCTTCTGGTGTAGGACGCTCTATCCTATCATCAACCTCTGACTTGATAATCGCTCCCGACATATCGCTCACAAAACAAGCTACATAATCGCAGCTTGCATCACGACCATAGCCGTATGCTCCAAAGTATGCGTGGAATCCGTTGAGTGCGTTGTCTCTTGTGTCATGCACAACCACACCCTTTGTGTATGTTCCGTCTGTTGCCCTTTTAATCTGACTCAAAAACCATTTCTCTACCATGTTTCAATCCTCCTTAGTTTGATTTCTCTACAAGAACAATATTTGCGGTACAAGTACCATCCGTACAGGTTCCTCTTAATACTAGCTGTCCCGCTGTTTCAGTATCCCAAGCAACATCCGTTGTGATTGCGCTTGGTTTACTAAAAGTACACTCAGCAACTACATGGTTAGTGGTTATATTCGCATTACTTACTGTCGAAAAGTTACCCGTTGTTGCCGTACATACAACATCCTTGAAGTATAATGCTCCGCCTCCGAATTTAGCGTTAGATACCAAAATCTTCTTCATAGCACTAGCGGAACTGTCATAGAACGGGATATAGTCTGCCCCGTCAATAGTCGTTTCTGAGCTATCATCCGACTTATAAGCCTTTGCGACGTTGTTCGTTAAAGTCTCATTTGCCGAATAAACTGCACCACTCTCAATAAGGTCTGTACTTCCACTTGAGATTGTATTTGTTGCATCCTTGTTTGCAGCTGTTCCTAGTGATCCATTCTCCCATTTTTGAGTTGAACTGTTATACTTGAGTACCTGTCCATTTGTCGGTGATGTGATTACAACATCACTTATGTCATTGACCCCAAGCACTGCCTTGATCAATCCAGTATTTGTTATTGTGATAGTTGTGCCATCAGGCATTACAAGTCCCGGTGTTGATGTAGTCGCAATGCTTGCAGCTGAGCCAAAAGGCATCCAATAACTCATTTGTGTGTCCTGAGCCGGGTTGACACCGACTGAGGCCTGTCTAGCCAGATAGGCTATTGAGTTATATGAGACCAAATCCAACTGAGTATAGTTGGTGGTGGCACTCCATGCCCCTTTGGCTAATATCAAAATTCTACCAGCGTTTACCATATTCCCTCCTTTAGATTACATCATATAAAAGCTCACCTGTTGTGTAGTCAATGGTGAGCTGGATGCCTGAGTTGATGTCGTAATAAAGACAGCCATCACTATAATTCACTATAATATTGAGCCCGGTCAGTCTGTCTGTTGCTGCTTGTAGCAAATTGGCTGCATCATCTCTTATAGAGACAGTTGCATCCCTGAGGCTTTCAGTCAACTGTGAGTAGTAGTATGCATTATTTTCAAAAGTCTCATCTGTATTTGGCACATTTATACCATCAATGTGACCAACTGCCCATGCCTCAGCCCTTTGTTTGTAATACCTTGAATTATCTTTGTAGCCCTGTTCCTGAGATGTTACATCTATTCCGTTGCGTGTGCCTTTTGCCCATGCCTCAGAATCGAATTTAAATCCCTCAGCTGCCTCTTGATATGCATTAGCATGTGCCTCTGACAGTCTTATATCTGCCAAATAGTCTGTTCTTAAGTGCTCATCTGTAATACTATGGAGGACTATTCTACCAGACACAAGTCCGCTCTGTGAGACTGATAATGCAATGGTCTCAGTGTCTGTAAATTCATTATTTTGAATAAGGGAGGCCAGACTAATAGTGGCAGTTGTTCCATCATTCATTGTGAGCACCAATGATTGAGTGTTATAATCATAACTGAAATTGACTGCAATCTTGTTTAGTGTTGTTTGTATTTCAATAGTCTGGCCATTCTGCTTGGTAACTGTGATGATACCAGTCTCATCATCAACACTTACATCCTCAATCAAGCTGGATATCTGTGTCACTGCTGCCTTATCGGTATCAAGAGCAATCACCCTATCATCCACCTCATTTAGAGCATAATCCATGCGGTTTAGATTGCTTTCATTGAGTGGAGTGTTTTCGCTTGGGTAGTTTTCCCAGTTTATTCTTGTATAGGATTTTTGCATGTTTTGCCCTCCCCACCTATTTCAAGAGTGTCAATTGTGATGTCCTCATTTTTTATTGCCTCATCTGCTTTTTTCTCTGTCATAAAAAGCACATTTTCCAAGGTCATTCTCCGAATTTCCCAAGGTAAATCATAATAGCTGTTGACCAGATCAACTAGGTCATGATATAAAGCTCTTATTTGTCTATCCATCAATCATTCCTTGAACATACCATTATTCTAGTGTTGCCTGTTGTTATATATGTCCCTCCATTGAACTTATAGCCATTTACATATAAAGTGCTACATCTGAGAGTGCCTGACCAACTGTCAAGAGCCCTTGATATTCTGGAATCTATTGTACTTACAGTAATACGATTAGCCTCAAGATTGCTTACTCTTGCATTTGTAGCATTTAAATCTGATATGCTGGCCTTTGTTGCAACTAAGGATTGAACATTTGCCACCCTTGCATTGAGATTGCTCACATTTGCGTTTGTTGCTTGCAAATCAGATATGCTTGCCTTAGTGGCCACCAGATTTTCAATCTGAGCATCTTTTGTGCTCAGGTTGTCACAGCGAACATTGACAGCATTTATCTGGCTTTGTCTTGTGCTGGCCTCAGAATTGATCTGACTTTGTCTTGTGCTGGCCTCATTTCTTTCTGCTGTGGTTGCTCTTGTGGTTTCCGTTGTGATTGCCACAGCATTGGCATTAGTCTGAGTCTGCACATTTGGGATGTAAACAGGCTGCTGCCTGTCTCCATCTGCACTATATGAGTCCTCTAAAATCTGTATACCTTTGAGTGTCCTTGTCAGCACATAAGCTCTGACGATTGACCTACGTGCTGCCATCATAACAAAATCACCACACTCAACATAAGGGAGTCCAACACAATCAACTTGTGCCGGAGTGTACCAAAGACCTTGAATTGTGTTGTATAAATTTGTGGCAACTGCGCTGAGTGCACTTGCATTTAATCCCCATATAAGAGGATTGTTTTCTACTGTAAATATATTTGTTCCACTTCCAGCACTTGCAGCTATTGCTCCATTTTTATTGACCAGCTGCACTCTTGTGATAGGCAATACTCTATAATTCTCAAATGAGATGTCTTTGTAATAAGCCTTTGCAACATTATCAAGAGCATTTTCAGCTGCTGGGTAAATATCATCATCCGGGTACAAATCCTCTCTCGGATATAGAGCCTCAACACCCTCAACCAAATGGACATACTCAAAAAGCCCTGAGCGATTTATCCGCCCATATCGTCCATTGATCTGGCATATTGCTTTAATTATTTTTTCACCGACAATGATTTTATCATCAATGGTTTTTTGTATAGTTACACCATCATTAGGGAGATAGTCAGCAACCTGTGTCACTCCCACATGATTAAAAAACGAATTGCGAAAATTGATTATTGATATAGGGAATGATAAGGAGTTATACCAAGCAGTAACATCCTTATTATTAATCCTATACAATGCATCATACGCTCTTATTGTTGTTGTAAATTCCTCATGAGTGGTATTTGTCACCTCAGAGATAAATCCACGAAACAATGGTATTGTTTGCGTGTCATCAGCAGTGATGTCCGCCTCAATCCTCTCACCAACAAGAGTGTCATCTACCAAATTAAAGCACTCAATTTTAAATGATGATGCAATACATCCCTGAAAAGACAGATTGTCACTGCTTTCAATGGCCTCTTTGAGCTCCAGAGAGTCTGCCAGTATATCCTCATTTGTGAGCGTGATGCCAGCTCCCGGAATCCTCACCACTAGCATTTTATGAGAGGCATCACTTTTATATGCATCTTTAGTGGTCTGACTAACTGATATCATTATCTCTCCTCAATCTTTACATCAATTACTTTCATGTACTCTTTAAGGCTTGCGGATTGCATAATTGTTGGCTCATAGTCTATAAAAGCATTTACTGTGCAGTATTCACCGCTTAAATTGTCGTATGCAGTAACAAGCACAGAAAAATTAGTTGGTGAGGCATTAGCATCCAACAGTGTTTTAAATGCTTCATAGTCATCAAGGTCTGCAAAAACCATCTGAAATTTACCTTGAAGTCTATCTCTAATATGCCTCCTATGAGTAGCACCATTTGCATCCTCATATGTTTTATAAACAGGTAAATTGTTTACAGTATAGCTGTTTTGGACAATATTACCTGTTATATCTGTTGTATTTATTTTTAATAGGAATGAAATTGACATATCCACCTCATTCATGCAAATGCGCTCTCACCATTCATCCGCTTATATACTTTGTTTTCTTTTCGTACCATGTTGAATAATCCAGCAGCATCTCCCTCTAATCTGAGATTCATGTTTTCACCTGATGCTATCACCGGGAGGTAATTATTGAGCAAATTAATCAGCTGATCCACTTTGTCATTTTGGTTTGTAGCAAAAGAGCCATAAGATGGGGATATTTCCAAGGATGCTGTTGCACTATCACTTAATGAGGTTATGGCATTATCAACAAGACTCTGATTGTCTGCTATACCACTTGCAAGACCCTCATCAATCATTTCACCAGCATATGCCATCAGTTTTGACGGACTGCCAATGTCAAAAAATCCTTTAACTGCATCCCACACAGCACTTGCTGCCTCTTTCGCTGCATTAACAACTGCGCTAATAGCACCAAGTATTCCGTTTTTAATACCCTCAAGTATATTTTTACCAATGCTTGGCCAATTAAAATCATCAAATCCATTTACAATGGCCTGTATGATCTGGGGAATGGATGCCACAATTGTTGGGATTGCTTGGATGAGACCAGCAACTAATTTGCCAATGATTGTGATACCTTGTGCAATGATAGTTGGCAGATTGCTTGCAATAGTTGACACAAAACTTGTGATCACTTGCACAACACTTGCCACAATCTGTGGGAGGTTGTTGACGATTCCAGTCACCAGATTGAGCAGCAGCTGTGCACCAGCTTGCAAAATAGTTGGCAGATTCTGGATCAGGAAAGACGCAAATGTTGTGATGAGTGTCCCAGCTGTTGTGATCAGCTGTGGTATGTTCTCCAATATGCCATTTGCAATGTTGGTCAGAATCTCAACACCCTTTTCAAGCAATCCGGGGAGTCTCTCTGTGATTCCATCCAAAACTCCTTGGATCATTTCTGTACCTTTGCCCATCAGGTCTGTGCCATTAAAAGACTGCTGGAACATTTCAAAGAGTTGCACACCAGCATCAAAAAGAGCTGGTGCTGACTCAATCAATGCCTGTCCCAGTGCAATCACAAGCTGTATGGCAGCCTGAGCCAATGCCGGGACAACTGTTGTCAAAAGCATAGGCATCTGAGTCACCAGTGCCTGAGAAAATGATATAATCAGTGATGCTGCCATCTCTATGATCTTAGGGAGTATCGTTGCAATTCCCTCAATGATATTTGGCATCATTTCTGTGAGTGTGCTCACAATACCTGATGCAATTGTGTCAAGGCTTGAGAATAATCCCTCAAATCCAGCTGTGAGCTGCTCTTTTGCACCCTCCTCACCAATGATGAGACTGGTGAATCCAGCTAAAATGTCATTAAAACTGGGCAAAAGCTGTGATATCAGATTTCTACCAACACCACTGATGGCAGTCTGCAAATCTTGCATATTATCTTGAAATTGAGCTGCTGCCTTGACAGCATCATCAGACATGACACCACCAAGCTCCCTGACTCTGTCTCTCATGGCCTGAGTGTCCTCAGCTGATGTGTTGAGCAGTGCTCCAAGCTCTGTGGCACCTCTGCCCAGAGTCTTACCAGCCAAGTATGTTCTCTCAGTCTCATTTTCAACATTCTGGAGAGCTGAGATTGTTGCCTCAAACAACTGTTCTTGTGACATGTTTGCAAGCTCTTGTTGAGATATTCCAAGAGTCTCAAAAGCTGAGCTGTTTGTCTGTGCAGCATTTGCAAGTGTTTTCATGGATGCTTTCATTGCCTCCATGGATGTCCCTGAGTGCTGCATAACTGCATCCCACTCCTGATATGACTGGGCACTCAATCCCATTTTTTGGGACATTTTGTCAATATTGTCACCATAACTGGCAACATCACCAGCTCCTTTGACCAGAGCTGTGCTGACAGCAGCTGTCCCGGCTGCCATAATCCCAGCAGCACCTTTTAAAGCAGTCCCAATGCCTCCAGCGATATTGAGACCAGCTTTTTGTCCAGCACTTGTGGCCTCTCCTCCAATCACCTGAGATATTGAGCCTGATATGCCCTGAGCGGAGGGAACTATTTGTATATACGCTTTTCCTAAATCACTCATTTAAACGATTCCACTCCTTTATAAAATCATCACCACTGTCAAATCCTCTTGCAATCTCACTTTTGTCCATTGTCAGTGACTTGACCAGTGATTTTGGTTGATTCCGTTTCTTTTCTGCATCTTTGGTCTTAAAATACACATTGATTGCTGTGTTGTCAGCAATATGGGCTAAAAGCAGCGTGTTTAAATCTACTTTTAGCCCATTTATTGCCATCATAATTCTGCTGTTATGTCTGAGTCCCATTGCCAGTGTTGCAATATACTCCACCGGGAGTCTCCTCATATCATAGATATGATAGGTCTCAGCAAAATCACAGATTAGTGCATCCTCATCAGTTGCAATCAGGACTGAGAGGACTCCGATTTTTTTGCATTTTCTCCCAGCTGTGTCATGATCTCCTTGAACTCCTCAAAGACCTTTGCACTGCTTTTGATGCCAGTTTCATCCTTTACATGATCCGCCAAGGCAGCTGCTCCATCATCACCAAGTAAAAACTTGACTGCATCTCTTGATGCTCTGATTCTTTTAGACTCATTGTCACTCTCTGAGTCACACAATAAATCCAAAAAGTCCCAGTCAGCCACCAGATTCTCATTGACATCACAAACAAATCCGCTCTTTGTCTGTATTTTCATATTTGCTCCTTACTACTCATCAGGCTGATGCTGATGTCTTTTTTACATACTCATAGTGAGTATTGCCATCTGTGTCAGGGATGCAGTCAACTGTGGTCTCATAACCAATGGCATCCTCATCACTGTATGTGATATCACCAATCTCAGAGATTGATGCTGTGGGGATGACAACTCTCTTTGCTGTGTTGTCAGACATGATCATGTCAATGACCAGAGACACCTCATCAGGCTGAGAGTTGTTTGCAGCAACTGTAAAACCAGTCTCAAGTGTGCCTGTCACATTGTCTGCTCCATACACAAACTTGAGGACATCTGCATTTTTCACCTCTATGAGTGTGAATTTAAAAGTATCCTCTTTTGATGAGAATATTACCAGCACAGTGTCACCACCCCATGCCTTGATTTTGTTTGACTCAATTGATGTGGAATTTACCACACCAGCATCAGAGACATATCCAAGGCAACCAAAAGCAGCATCAAGAGAATCTGATGTGCTTGTGGGGAGTGTTGTGCCTTTAGGAGCTGCCCAAATTGCTCCAGTGCTCTTGGGCTTTCCAGCACTAACATTGCTTGCAACGTTTGCCATAATTATCCTCCTTAATAATGAACGATATCAAAAACGGCCTGATATCTGTATTTCTTTGTGGTTGTGTCCGTAAAGTTATAATCACTATTCAAATTGACAGCTGATATCTCACCAAGACTCAGGAGTCCATCAAGACCATCCATCATGATCTCCTTGAGAGTCTCATTGAGCTCTGCTGCCTCAAACATTGATTTACCATAGGACTGAATTGCAAATGTTGATCTCTTTATAAAATTGTCCTGACTGCTCCCGGTCTTTTCCAAAACAATCATCTTGACTGGTGGATTGTTTGGGATTTCAGTATATACAGGCACAGTCATGTTTTCTTTTAAAAACTCATACACGATTGACTCAATCATGGATATCACCTCACTTTGACATTGGCAGTCCCACTGATCCAGCTGCTTTTAAAAGAGCATTTGTCTCATAATTTTCCTTGGCAGCCTCTTTGCTCTCCGGGTAAACATTGCAGAGTGCCACAAAACTTGCTGTGTGGACTCTATATCCAAAATCTCCCCCGGCTGCGTTTGCGACTGCTGCCCCAGCCTCAGAGAGTGCTGACTGCATCTCTCCTGACTTCATGATCTCTTGCAGTCCTCCAATATTGAGCTCAAATTCCACGTTAGCCATATATCTCACACCTCATTTTCATGTGCCAAGGTAGCTGACTGGGGAGATTTGCCTCAATCCCGGTGATGGGGAATCCAAATGTTTTTGCTTTGTGAGTGATTCCATAGGCATCTGTCCACTCCACAACACTGTCAACCCAGTCATGATTGTCTCCCTTTGGAATGGCCAACATATAACTGATCTGTTTGCCATATATGCTCACAGATGTGGTGATGTCATCAGTTGATGGCTCACCTATGAGCACATTGTCAACAGTTTCTGCCTTTGTCTCCACTACTGGAGCACCAAAGTCATCATATCCTGTGATTGTTTTCTCATATAGAGTTATTGTGATACCTTTGAGCTTGGCCATGTGTACATCACTCCTATTTGCTGAGTCCTGAGCCCCAGCTTTTTTAAATCATTGTTGAGGATTGCATTTGCTATACCTCCACCAGCCACCGCATATGTACCGCTCCATGAGTAGCCAAGAGCTGATTGAGACTCCTGAGTCATTGCATCACCCTCAGTTGACTGTCTGAGCACTCTCACAGTGACATCAACAGTCACAATCTTGAGAACGCTTGCATAGGCCTCATCTGCTGCTGCCATCTCATCAAGGTCTTTGTTGACATTCTTGGCCAGCACTCTGAGCTCATCAGAAACAAGAGGCAACAATGCTGTTGCTCTTGACTGCTCTGATGATGAGAGTGGTCTCCATAAAGTTTCTATATCATTTACTGTGGCAAATGGTGTGCTCATTTTTTTGTCCTCTTTGCGTTTTTCTTTGGTGCAGTCTTTTTGACAGGCTCAGTCTCCTTTTTGGGAGTCTCAGGCTCTTTTGGAGTCTCTGCTTTAGACTCAGCCTTTTTTGGAGCATCAGCTCCCACTTGAATCCAGTTGGGAGCTGATATTATTGACTTTGTCTCTATTTCTGCACCTGTTTTAACATTGCGATAGAGCATAAAGACCTCCGATCAGGCAGATGCACCAGCCTTAACAATTGCAAAAGCATCAGGCACAAGGATGCCCCAGCCAATGTATGCCTCACCTCTGAGATAAATCTGGTTGTGTCCCTTAAGGTCACCAGCCTCAGAGTTGTCAGGATTACCATACTCAATGACCTCAACAGGGATCTGTCTTGCAATGCCCCACTTGAAGAAGTCAGCAAAGTTGCCCACAATTGCTCTGTCAGCGTTGCTTCCAAAGCTAACTGTGCTGTTTGCATCAACAGGGAGACCATTGATCTCATTTACACTTGCACCCCATCCAAGCTGAGGGAATAAAGGTGTATTGCTGTTGGCTGCTGCCTTGAGAGATGCAAGAGCTGACTTAAATGCTGGAGCCATAGCAAGTCCAGTAACTTCATGCTCTGCTGCCTCAACCAGTCCAACTGCTGTTGCAATGTTGTCCTGAGGAGCATCTGAGTCATAAACAACAGTGTTTGTGATCAGGTCATCAAAGTTTTTGTCATTGAGTGAGCTTGCTGTGCTGCCTGTTCTGGGATTAACACCATGAAAAGCCATGATATCAAGACCTCTGGCAACCTTTTTAGCAAATCCCTCTGCAAATGTCTGGAGATACTGGAGCTGGACTTCCTCAGCTGCATACTTAAACTCATCAGAGACTCTCATGCCATACTCAACCTTGACAGGCTGCATGGTAACTGTGGCAACTGTGCCACCTCCGTTTGACTTTGCTCCGTTTTCAGCAACAAGGTCAACCTCACTGTCAAGTGAGAATGTAAACTCAGTCTCACCATTGAATGGGAGAGGCTGTGACTGTGACAGTCTTGCAAGAGAGCTCTTGCCCCTAACTGTGTCAATTAACTGATTTGTCAGTGCTGGTGGGAATAGATTTCCTTTTGTAATAATGTTACCCATAATTTTTCTCCTTTTTTAGTTGTTTTCGCCTCTCATCTGGCTCAGCAATCCAAGCAGTGCCTGATCTGAGGCTGTTTTTGTTGCTGCATTTGGATCAATTGACTTGAGTGGTGGTGCTGATGATGGCTTGATCAGAGATGCCAATGACTCAGCATCTTTTGACAGCTCATCCTCTGTGGTGCCAACCAATCTGCCAGCCAATTCAAGTGGCAGCTTGTGCTCATAAGCTATCTTGTTTTTTAGCAGTGAATTTTCTGCACTCTCTGCTCTTTTTGTGAGCTCAGCCACAGTCTGGGCATTGGCTGAGAGTTTATCTGCTGCCTCTTTGGCTGACTTTTTTATCTCCTCTAATTTGGTTTCATAATCCTCTTTCAATGAGGCCACCTTATCAGGAGATAAATAGTCTTTGTATTTCTCCTCAAGCTCTCTGTCTTTCTGAGCCAATCGGCTCTTGATTGCCCGGTCAAATTCTTCCTGTGTCTGAATTACTTGAAAATCACTCATTTTGTTGCCTCCTCTTTTACCGTTGAGTAAACGTCATTTTATTTATTAAAAAAGCTCCTCATTTTGAGATGCTTTATTTAATAGCTGATGGTCTGTGTTTTTTTCTTTTCTTTTGTTGTGGCACAAATCCAATATGCCAAAATCATGCTGTCCATGATTGCAATGTCATGAGTCTCCATGAGGGACTTATAACCAAATCCCCCCTGTGATCCTATGAGTCTTTTCTCACAATTAGTGACCACATCTCTCAGCAGCTTTTGACCAGCGTGACAAATGTCTTTTGTATAAAGTCCTTGCTCAAAAAGTGCATTGGCTGAGATTATCTCTGAGACTTTTGGGAGCACTGTTGGCACTTTGATGTGATACTCTTTGATTTTATCGCTCAATAGCTGCTGCCCTGATGCTCCATCAATGACCACTTTGCTCAGTTTTGGATTGTGGAGATATTCAAAAATCCACCCATAACCAGCCCGGACTGATGCACAATCAATTGTCTCAACAAAAATCCTGTCATCCTCAGTCTTGGCTGCAATACTCATGGCCACATTGACTCCATCTTTGCCATATTTGATGCCAATATATCTCTGGCCTTTGAGCTTTGGGACTTCATCAACTCTCAACTCATCCCACTCTGCCTCAGTGATCTCTGACTTTTGATTGTACGAACACCAAAAGCCAAGTCTCTGGATATTAAAGTCAAGAGGATCACCAGAGAGCTCATTTCTCACATTTCTCTCTTTGAGAATTGCTCCAAATGATGGGTTGTATGTTTTCCATAAAACAGGATCATTGAGCTGGTCATCAGGCACTTGCTCCGGGACTGACCACTCAGCCCATCCTGTGTCTGCTGCCCTGTCATCAAGCACAGACTCTCTGATCTTGACAAACACATCACCTCCAGAGATTACTGTTGGCGGAGTGCCCACCATGATTGTCTGTGGGTTTTTTGATGCTGAGACTGTATATATGAGAGCTGATTCCTGTTTTGTGGTGTACTCCTGAGCCTCATCAATGACCAACAGGTCAAATCCCTCTCCAAGTCCACCATTGTTTGTCCTAGTCCTAAAATCAATCACACCACCACCAGTGACCTCAATATGCTCAAGGCCATACTGCTTGGATGCATAAAATGATTTTTCTGGCATCTTTTTCTTTTTCTTGGAGTGCTCCTCATAACCAGCTTTTTTTAATAGTGTATAGAGTCTATTAAAAGCATCATGAGATGTGGTTGTCCTGTGAGCTGTGTGGCAGATTTTCTCACCAAGATTGATGAGTCCATCCAGCTCCCTTGCTGCTAGGATTTCGCCTTTTCCATTTCTTCTGGAGACACATATGCAATATGTCATGTGTTTCCATAGGCCATCTTTATTTGTTGCCTCAATTGCTTTGATTTGACGTTGCTGCCAAGTCAAAAGCTGTTGACCAGTTGACCTATACAATTTGATTGCATTGGTGCCTCTGGTCTTTTTTTGGTCATAGCTTACATTGGTAAAAGAGGGATTTTGATTATCAATCCTCATCTTTTACCTCCCAGCAATTACCTTTTGCCTCTCTTGTATTTTCTTGATCTCTGCTGCTATCTGATCAGGATTTTTTCTCAGAGTCGCTCTCCTTGCATATGCCCTGTCTGTCAATCCTGTCTCATCAATGAACTGTCTGACATTTTGGTCTCTGTATGCTTGATTGACTGCCTCAATTCTCTCTCTTGCTGTCATCTCAGACTGCTGCCCTATTGATTTACGTCTGTCCAGCTCCTCTGGTGATGACTCCCATGTCTTTTTTGTCCATACATTTTGAGATGTCTTTTTTGACTGATAGGTCACTGAGCATCTGCAAAACTCATGCCTTGCATATATCTCCTCAGGTGCTGAGTCATAGTCATATGTCCCGGCTAAGTCCTCACACCATTTGCAGCATCCAGACTCCACAGTCCTTGTGATTGTGGCCTTGAGGCCAACATTTGTCCTAAAATCTGCATTTGCTCTGACAAAATCATCAAAAAAAGCCTCTGAATTGTTGATGATTGGCTCCTTGAGCCATTTGATTGCTTGCTCAAGGATGATATCATCAGATGTCATTTTGTCTATCAGTCCATTGATTCTCCCTGATGGAAAATCTGCCCGGACTGCACCAAGTCCAATCTTTGCCTTTTTGTCTGCAATGGCTTGGATGTCTGATGCAATGTCATTGATCAGGTTGTAATTTTCCTCAAGGCTTGGTATGACTGTCCTCTGTGCTATGTTATAGTACAATGTCCCATTTGGGAGATTGTCAGCTGTCAGATTTGAGACCAGTGCTCTGGAGAGATTCTCTCCAAGGTGCTCAGCATATGCATGAGCATCAATCTGATTGGCTGTGCCATCCCTGATCCGTTTGCTGATTTGTGTCAGCCTCCTGTCTTTGAGACAATTGCTTTTAAATGAGCTTTGGATTTTCTCATTTAAAATTGGCACTACGTCTTGAGCCATTTCATTTTGACCGCCTTTCCCCACCAAATTTAAGGCATGAAAAAAGAGAGCTGGCGGACAACTCTCTCACTGTTTGCAACCAGTGTCCATGCCAAGATATGCCCTGAGGCTTATCTCCTCATGTAACCTCTATCCATTATAGAGTCCATAAATGTTCTCATTGCTCTCTGAGCCTCTGCTCTCTCATCAACAATGACTGCTGTCTCTGGGATGCCCTCCCATGTCTCAGCATCAACATGATATATTATCTGACCATCTCTCTCCTCTGCACTGATAATAGTTGCTGATATCAAGACTGCCTGTCCTGTTGTATATTTGGTCTGCATATTGCCTCCTTAAATACCTGTGATCTCAAGTATTTTGTCCTCAGTCAAATAATCAGGATATGACTGATTGATTTTTTGTATTGCATCACCGATTCCACTCAGCATTGACACATCTGCTTGGAATGGTGGCAGCCATACTGGTTTTGTATATGTGATCTGTGATCTCTGATATGTGTAATTGTCTCTTATACATGCAGCCAAAAATCCAGCGTTGAGGATTCCAACATTGAATGATTTATGTGCTGCCTTTGCAGTCAGTCTCAAATTTTCATGGCTGGCTTTGATGGCATCATAACTTGATGGATTGCTCTGTGGGAATCCTAAATCATCAAGTGTCAGGCCAACCTCACCAGCAAACAATGATGCAAACATTTTGAGCTGGTCTGTGTGTGGTGTCATGCTCTGCTGAGCAAATTGTCCCAGCTTAACATTGTCATCACCATCCTCATTCTTTGTGATTTTGATCATGGCACTCATTGCAGCTGTCCATTTGTCTATCTGCTGAGCTGAGTCATCCACTCCTGTCATCCACTTCTGAGGGAATGAGTAAAACTCTGCTGATATTTCTGACCTTTTGATTGTTCTGAGTGCTGAGCCAACCAATGACATACATGATCTTGTGATCCGGGAGTGTCCAAATGGTCTTTTTGAGTCTGGTCTGAACACCATTGGCACCAAGAGCGGATATGGAGCCGGGTTGTCCCACTGCTCCACAAGATTCCCATTCTCATAATATGCTGTGTACTCATATGTAAAATATGCATCCCTGAGGACATTGCCAAATTGGTCACGCTCAAGGACTGCATATCCCTCATTTAGCATCATGGTGATGGGATCAATGATGCCTGTGGCATCATCTGCATCAATTATTTGCAATCTGGGGAATCCATCAGCACCCGGTGAGATGTATATAAATGAGCATGAGCCAATCAATGCTCCTAAAATGGCACTATTAAAGAGGACATCTCTATTGTTTTGGTCATAAATCTGAGTCAAGTCAAAGACATCATCCTTAAAACCATAAAAGTCCAATCTATCTGCCAGAGCATCAACACCTTTTGCACACCATCCCACTACTGAGTTGAAATATTTGAGCTCAGGAGGTGTTGAGATGCCAAAATCAAGCGTGTTGTTTTTCATTTCATAAAACAGATACCTTGTGCCGACTCTCAGCCTTTTGCAATTTAATTTGTTTTGTAAATATGCTATCCCATAGTAATTCATGGCATCACCTTTTTGATTGTTTCGTCAATAAAAATTATTTTGCGAGATATTTGTACA
>JAEIGA010008760.1_pt1 | contig 15309 bp, 12 predicted proteins | sample 9270691 | NCBI WGS metagenome assembly JAEIGA01 (sample SAMN17057246, study PRJNA624740) | gut metagenome | biome: biome; isolation source: fecal sample | host: Bos grunniens | place: China: Xizang | collected 2019
AAATGCGTATTTGGTTACAAATTTAATAAAAAAACACTATTTTTGTGCATTGATTCTAATAAAATGAGAAAATTATCTGTAGTAGAACTAAATAGGCTAAACGTAGAGGAGTTTAAAGCAGTAGAAAAACTTCCTCTTGTGGTGGTTTTAGACAACGTGAGAAGCCTGCACAATGTGGGGTCTATTTTTAGAACAAGTGACGCTTTCATCGTAGAAAAAATTTACCTTTGTGGTATCACTTCTACCCCTCCAAATGCAGAAATTCATAAAACAGCATTGGGCGCGGAAGATAGTGTTGCATGGGAGTATGTGGCAGAAACTTTAGATGTGGTAAACAGACTTCACGCCGAAGGTTACAAGGTGCTTGCGGTAGAACAAACCGAGAATAGTATTTCACTTGAAAAACTTCAGCTTGATGCTACTCAAAAATATGCCATTATCCTAGGAAATGAGGTGAAAGGAGTGCAACAAGAAGTGGTCGATTTATGCGATGAAACCGTGGAAATTCCGCAATTTGGCACTAAGCATTCGCTTAACGTTTCGGTGGCAGGAGCGCTTACAATTTGGAACATATTTAGTCAACTAAAATTACAATAAGATTATGGAAAAATTAACTATTATAAAAGTAGGGGGTAAAATTGTAGAAACCCCAGAATCGCTAAACACACTATTAGACGATTTCGCAACAGTAGAGGGTAAAAAAATATTAGTTCATGGTGGTGGCCGTTCTGCTACAGCTATTGCAACTAGACTTGGCATCGAAAGCAAAATGGTTGATGGTAGACGCATTACCGATGCAGAAACTCTAGAAGTAGTAACTATGGTTTATGGAGGTTTGGTAAACAAAGGCATTGTGGTAGGTCTTCAAAAAAGAGATATGAATGCCCTTGGACTTACAGGTGCAGACCTTTGCGTGATTCAAAGTGAAAAACGCCCAGTAGAAACTATCGACTATGGTTTTGTAGGCGATGTGAAAAATGTTGATGCAGACAAACTTGCACTTCTTCTAGAACAAGACATAGTTCCAGTGCTTGCTCCGCTTTCTTTCTCAAAAGAACATGGTCTACTAAATACCAACGCAGATACTATCGCAAGCGAAACAGCAAAAGCTCTTTCTGCAAAATTTGAAACCACCCTTGTTTATTGCTTCGAAAAGAAAGGCGTGCTTTACAATCCAGACGACGATGATAGCGTAATTTCTGAAATTACCCCAGAAATCTACGAAAATTACAAAGCAGAAGGCATTATTAGCGGTGGTATGATACCAAAACTTGACAATGCATTCAGAGCACTAGAAGCAGGTGTTAGCAAAGTAGTTATCACCGAAGCCTCTCAAATCGGCAAAAACTCTGGTACAACAATTAAAAACTCTTAATTACGGACTACGTCCGTGATTACTGGCGTCACTCGGCATAACTTAAGCAAGCTTAGTTCTGCTCTCGCTAGCACAGTAATTCCTAACTGATGAATAACAACGTAATCATATCAATCTTCCTAGTGGTGTGCGCATCGCTAACCTACTTGTTTAAAGAGAAAGATAATTTCGTCTTTAGACAATTAGTTAGTGCATTCGGCTATTACTATAGATATCAAAAGTTAACCTTCAGGGAGCATTTTATCCAAGGTTTTACTTTTTTTATTGGTACTATTGGTTTTGCTTTGTTGTTTTCGCAATATTTTCAAGGTGATACATTTTCATACAGTACATTTCTGCTATTTTGTGCAGCTATATTGGCATTTATTTTGCTAAAAGTGCTATGTATGAGAGTGTATTTTTCTTGTTTTTATGGCAAAAGAGCCAACAATATTTTAAATCAACACATCAGACTCGTAGGTATAGCAGGAATTATATCATTCGTTTGCTTTATTTTTATTAGGTTTACTCCTGAGTCTACTCATATCATTTGGTACGTGATAACAATATTAACATATCTACTTATTTCATTATCATATTGTTATCTTCTTTTTAAATATTTTTTTAATGGATTTGAATTGAGTTTGCATTTTATTTTGTATCTTTGCACCCTCGAAATTTTACCCTTGCTTGTAGTGTATAAAGCAGTAGGTGAAATGTTAAAATTAACAATTTAAAATTGCAATACCTTGAAAATTAAGAAAATATTGGTTTCACAACCAAAACCTGCCGGAGATAAATCTCCATACTTCGATATTGAAAAAAAATACGGCGTAGAAATAGAATTCAAGCCACTTATTAAAGTAGAAGGTCTTTCATTACAAGAATTTAGAGCTCAAAGAGTAGAAGTTAAAGACTTCACAGCAATAGTTTTTTCTGCTCGTACTGCAATAGATCATTTCTTTCATTTGTGTGAAGAAATGCGTTATACAGTGCCAGATACTATGAAGTATTTCTGTGTTTCTGAAAAAATCGCTTCATATCTTCAAAAATACATTCAATATCGTAAACGTAAAGTTTTCTTCCCTCCAGTAGAAACAAACAAATTGGAAGAACTTCTTCCACAAATCAAACGTCACTCAGATGAAAAATATCTAGTAGCGGTGGCAGATGTTAGCAAAGATTCTTTTGTGGATGTATTAGAAAAACTTAATATCAAATGTGCAAAAGCTGCATTCTACAAAACAGTAAGTGCTGATATTGCTGGCGGAAAAGATTTCGAATACGATATGGTTACTTTCTTTAGTCCAGAAGGTATTCATTCTTTAAAGAAAAACTATCCAAATTTCGAGCAAGGTGAAGTAGTTATTGCTGCACTAGGTGCAAAAACTGCAAAAGCTGTAGAAGAAGCAGGTTGGAGACTTGATATTAGTGCTCCAAACCCACAAGCACCATCAATTACAGCTGCAATAGACCTGTTCTTTAAAGAAAACAAAGTAAATAAAAAATAAACTTAGTTTAAACTCTATATAATATCCCAAAAATTCAGTATTTTTGGGATATTTTATTTTATATGCCAGACACACTAAAGAAAATAGAAAGACTACACGGCAAAGCAGATACAGAAAATCTATTTGCAGGCAAAAAAAAGAGCGTATATGTACATCCGCTTAGGGTCGTTTACAAGGCTCAAACAGAAGAAGGTTTGCCTACAAGAATAATGGTAATTGTTCCAAAGAGATTTTTCAAACATGCTGTGGATAGAAATCTGCTTAAACGCAGACTTAGAGAGGCGTATAGACTAAACAAAAGAGAGCTAAAATACGATATTGCATTTATATATTCTTGCGATGAAATCGCAGATTTTTCTACTTTGGAAAAATGTGTGATAAAGGCATTGGATAAAATAGCAGAAAAGAATGACTGAGCAGACATACATAGAAATATATGGTGCAAGGGAACACAATTTAAAGAATGTTGATGTAAAGATTCCGCACAACAAACTCACTGTCATTACAGGGCTTAGTGGGAGTGGAAAATCTTCATTGGCATTTGATACCCTTTATGCAGAAGGTCAACGTCGCTATATAGAAACTTTTTCTGCCTATGCTCGCAACTTTCTTGGCAATATTGAGCGTCCAGAGGTGGATGAAATAAGTGGTCTTAGTCCTGTTATTGCGATAGAGCAAAAAACTACCAACAAAAATCCACGTTCCACAGTTGGGACAACCACAGAAATATATGACTTTCTTCGTCTTTTATTTGCTCGTGCTGGTCAAGCGTATTCATATGTTACTGGCAAGCCAATGATAAAATATACAGAGGCTCAAATATTAGAAATTCTATACAGAGATTACAATCAAAAGAAAATTTATCTTCTAGCTCCGCTTGTTAGAGCAAGAAAAGGACATTATCGTGAACTTTTTGAGAACTTACGCAAAAAAGGCTTCTTAAGAGTAAGAATAGATGGCCAGTTTCAAGAAGTTTTGCCAGATATGAGGCTAGATAGATACAAAATTCACGATGTGGAACTTGTAGTAGATAGACTACAGGTGACGCAAGAAAATGAAAAAAGACTTATCCAGTCACTTTCTGTGGCTATGAATCAAGGGAATGGTTTGTGTGCTGTAATAGAAAAAGATGGCTCAGATGTTCGTTACTTTAGTAGGAACTTGATGTGTCCTGATAGCGGAATAGCATATTCAGAGCCTGCTCCTCACAATTTTTCTTTCAATTCGCCAAAAGGTTATTGTCCTAGATGTAATGGCTTGGGTTATGTAAGTGAAATAGATAGAGATAAATTATTCCCAAACAAAGAACTTAGCATCTCAGAGGGTGGCATAGAACCACTTGGAAAATATAAGGCAGCTAGTGTGTTTATGCAGTTAGAGGCTTTGTGTAATCTCTATGAATGCGACCTTAAAACTCCAATTAAGGATTTCCCAGAAGAACTGATAGAAAAAATAGTTAATGGTTCAGACGATAGTTTGTTAACAAAAAGTACCGTATCTGGGCTGAGTGACTATGCTAGTACATTTGACGGACTTATAGAATACATCAAACTTATGGCAGAAACCGATGCTTCTTCGGAGCGTTGGGCTGAGAATTTTTCTCAAACAGTGGTTTGTCCAGAATGTAAAGGCACTCGATTAAATATTGAAGCTCTTCACTATAAAATAGCTGATTATAATATAGCCGAACTTTCTTCGATGGATATTGGCGATCTTTATGCATTTTTCCAAAATATAGAGGAAAAATTAACCGATACCCAAAAGAAGATAGCTACAGAAATTATCAAGGAAATCAGAGTAAGACTTTCGTTCTTAATGGACGTAGGGTTGCATTATTTATCACTAAATCGTCCTTCTGATAGCCTATCAGGTGGGGAAAGTCAACGCATTAGACTTGCCACACAAATAGGTTCACAACTTATAAATGTTCTATATATCCTAGATGAACCAAGTATTGGTCTTCATCCACGCGACAACGTAAAACTTATAGACTCACTAAAAAGACTTAGAGATATGGGTAATACCGTGGTGGTAGTGGAGCACGACGAGGATATGATGAGAAATTCAGATTATATCGTGGATATGGGACCAAAAGCAGGACGTCTGGGAGGAAATGTGGTATTTCAGGGGCGAATTGATGATATGTTGAAGACAGATACCTTGAGCGCAGGTTATCTAAACAAGACATTAACCATTCCAGTGCCAGAAAACCGTCGTCAAGGTAATGGTAAATTTTTGAGGATAACAGGTGCTAGAGGTCACAATCTGAAGGATGTTTCAGTTGACATCCCTTTAGGCAAGTTTGTTTGTGTAACAGGCGTATCTGGTAGTGGAAAATCTTCTCTTGTCAACGGCACTTTGTATCCAATACTTAGCAAACATTTCTATCGTTCACTAGCAGAACCGCTAGAGTACAAAACCATTGAAGGACTTGAAAATATAGACAAAGTAATAGACGTTGACCAATCGCCTATTGGTAGAACTCCACGTTCAAATCCTGCCACATATACAGGTATTTTCTCAGAAATTAGAAACCTTTTTGTGGCACTTCCAGAAAGTAAGGCAAGAGCATATAAAGCAGGTAGATTCTCTTTCAATGTGAAAGGTGGACGTTGCGAAACTTGCCAAGGCAATGGCTACGAACGTCTTGAAATGGGCTTTATGTCCGATGTTTATGTGCCATGTAAAGACTGTCACGGCAAACGCTACAATAGAGAAACTCTACAAGTGAAATTTAAGGGTAAATCTATTGCAGATGTGCTAGATATGACTATTAATCAAGCAGTTGAGTTTTTTGAAAACGTACCAAAACTGCTTCCAAAACTTAAAACTCTGCAAGATGTAGGCTTAGGTTATATCAAACTTGGTCAATCTTCTACTACACTCTCTGGTGGCGAAAATCAACGTGTAAAACTAGCCACAGAGCTTGCCAAAAAAGATACGGGCAAGACCCTTTATATCTTAGACGAACCTACTACGGGACTTCACTTTGAGGATATAAAAGTGCTTCTTGGTGTGTTAAATAAACTAGTGGATAGAGGTAATAGTCTAATAGTGATAGAACACAATCTTGATGTAATAAGAAATGCCGATTACATTATAGATATGGGTCCAGAAGGAGGTAGAGAAGGTGGTACAGTGGTTGCAACAGGTACTCCAGAGGAGATTAAAGAAAATAATATAGGCATTACAGCACCATTTTTATGAGAAAGATCCTTGTTATTACATATTTATTAGTTTCACTTTCAATTTTTGCAGCTGAAATAACAGGTGTTGCACCTAGTTATAAGGGGAAAAAACTGGTGTTATCTACTTCTTACGATGGTTGGGGCGCAACAAAAGAAGTGTTGGATACTTGCACAGTGGCAGAGGACGGAAGTTTCTATCTGCAAGTGAAAAACTCAGAAACCATTCAGGCACAGTTAAATTTAGGATATTATACTGGGATTATTTATATTGAAAAAGGTAAAAATTATAGCATAAATCTTCCAGAAAAAAAAGATGTCACTGCACGTGATAAATCAAATCCATATTTCAAACCTCAAACTCTTCTTCTGAGTTTTAACAATCTTCCCCAAGACGATATTAACATAAAAATTGCCGATTTTGAGGATAGTTTCGACTCTATCTGGGTAGATATTAATAAAAATTTGGTCACCCCAGAAAGAATAGATTCGGCAATGAATTATTTGGATGAAAAATATCCATCAGAAGATAAGTTTTTCTCTGAGTATAAGCATTATAGATATGCATTATTAGTCAATTTATATTCTCCACAATCTCCAAATCTTGCTATTAAAACATTTTTCCTACCATATAAGGTGAAATACAATCAACCTGCTTTTTGGGAGTCTTTTGAAGCCATTTTTACTGGCTTTAATATGTCAGATTATCTAAAAGAAAACAAAGAACTTTATGAACTGTCTCTGCTTCATCAAGTGCTACTAGACAATCTGCCAAAAAATTATATGGATTCTATTAAAACGGATAATGTTAGGTTAATAGTAAATGCTCTTAGGAATGAAACTGTAACTATTGGCTATAAGCCAATTTTAGGAAATCTAACCAACCTAAATGGCGTTACTTTCCCTTTTAGTGAGCTTTATTACAACAAGGTTTATATAATAGTAGCCAATTCGTCGCTTAGACAAAGCCTCTCTGATATTGAGTATTTCAAAAAAATGCAGGAAAAATATGCAGAAAAATGCCTATTCTTGCTTATATTTGCAGATGAAGATAAATCTGCTTGCCTAAAACAAGTGGAAAAAATAAACAAAGACTTTGTTTTTAGCATAGTTGATAACCCTCAACTAGTAAAAGAGTTGCAGATTAAAAATGCACCTTTGTATATCACGCTTGACCAAGATGGCAAGATAGTAAAATATCCAGCCGAAGAACCAAAATATTTTGTACCATGAAAAAGCACATTCCTAATACTATTACAGCACTAAACTTAATTTCTGGTTGTATCGCAGTACAATTTGCACTTAATGGCGACCCATTAAATTGTGCCATTTTTATTGTTTTATCTGCCATTTTTGACTTCTTCGATGGTTTTGTGGCTCGTCTTTTAAAAGTGAGTTCAGATATAGGTAAAGAACTAGACTCTCTAGCGGATGTAATTAGTTTTGGATTTGCTCCTGCAGCTCTTGTTTGCAGTATGTTCAAAGATTATCCTTATCCTGAATCAATGTTTTGGATAGCACCATATCTGCCATACGCGGCATTTATTATAGCGGCATTTTCTGCAGTACGACTTGCAAAATTTAATTTAGATACTCGTCAAAGCCATAGCTTTATAGGAATGCCAACTCCAGCAAATGCGCTTCTTATCATAGGTATTGCAAATTCACAACTTCTACAAGTGGCATGGACAACTCCAGTTTGGGGATTAATTTTCCTTTTCTCGCTAATCGTTCTTACTTCATATCTTTTGGTGTGTGAACTACCAATGTTCTCGCTAAAAACTCCTTCAAAACTGCCACTTATCTTTGCTATTTCGGCATTGGTTCTTACTATTGCATTGTTATGCTTGGGCTACGGATTATTAGGCCTTGCAATTAGTATGGTGATGTATATTATTCTTTCTTTAATAATGGCATTGAAGAAGTAATATTCAATGGAAGATTTTTTTCTAAAAGCATCTTATTACTGTTCGCTTTCTGAGCATTGCATTCAGAAGGTAAGAGAAAAACTTGTGCAATGGGAGGCACCAAAAGAATTAATTCAGCCGATTATTGATAAACTTGTAGAGGAAGATTATATAAACGAAGAACGTTTTGCAAGAGCATTTGTAAAGGATAAATTTCGCTTCAATCATTGGGGTCGAATAAAAATAACAACTCACCTGCGTGTACTCAGTATTTCTTCTGATATTATTGCTAAAGCAATAGGGGAAATTGACGAAGACGAATATGCCGAAATCCTCGATGAAACCGTGGAAAAAAAGCGCAAGACCATAAAAAAAGGCACAGATTATGAAATCCGTGCCAAATTATTAAGACATGCCCTTTCTCGTGGGTTTGAATACGAACTAATAGCCTCTAAACTTAATATCTAAAACTACTTCCACCAAGGAACTCTCTCAGAAGCGAAGTGTTTGGAACTTCGTTGTATGGAATAGGAGTGAAAAACTGCAACAAATTTAATAATCTCTTAGCCGTTGGATACGCATCACTATCTTGTGAAACCTCTGTTAATATAGGCTCTGCTTGTTTCTTAATAGAAGAAATTTCATAAAGTAGCGACGAGTTAAACATTTCGTCGGCATTTTCTTGATATGGGAATATCCATTTACTTTCTCCTCTACGCACACTTGGCCAACGCAAAATAGTTTTCTCTGCAGGGTAGTTTCTATACTTATGGTCTCTAATACAGCGGCGAAGCAAACGAGTGTCAGATGTTGATAGCCAGTTTCTTGGTCCTAAAGATAGGGTAGTAAGGGCTGATACATAAACCTTAAATTTCTTTTCATCTGGAATAGATGCTGTTAGTTCTGGGTTCAGTCCATGAATACCTTCTATTACCAAAACATCGTTTTCATTTAGTTTAATCTTTGGTCCCAACTCACGTTTTTCTGTTTCAAAATTGAATTTAGGAGTTTGCACTTCTTCTCCTCTTAGCATTGCTTGTAGTTGCTCATTGAAAAGTTGTAAATCGAGTGCATAAAGTGACTCAAAATCCAATTCTCCAAACTCGTCTAGCGGAGTTTTGTCGTGAGTTAAGTAATAATTGTCTAGCGACAAGGCAATAGGACGCAGTTTACAAGCTGCAAGTTGCACAGAAAGTCTTTTGCTAAATGTTGTTTTACCAGAAGAAGATGGTCCAGAAACAAGGATAATCTTCACTTTTGGGTTTTCTGCTATTCTTTCTGCTATTCTACTTATCTTTTTCTCGTGTAGAGCCTCAGTTACCTTGATAAGTGCTGCTCTTTGCTCTTTGTTTATCGCATTAAGCTCAGGTAGATCTTCAAGTCCTACAATTTTGTTCCAATCTATATATTCTTGGAAAATCTCAAAAATCTTATCCATTGGAACAATATCCTCTAGTGTAGAAGTGTCTGCTTGTTTTGGTACTCTAAGCAAGAATCCATTGAAAATAGGACTTACATCAAATAATTTTAAATAAGAAGTAGAAGGAGCAAGCAAACTATGATAATAATCTATAGTATCCCCCAATTTATAATAATGTGCATAATAGAACTTACTATAACTTAGCAAGTTTGCAACATCGTTGTTGCCTATTTTTCTGAATTCTTCTATTACAGACTGTTTTGGGTGGTAAAGCATTTCAAAAGTTAGGTCTTGCTGTACCATTTTACGTGCCTCACATAGTAATATTTCTAGTTGCTCAGAAGAAATAGTCTTGCCATTAGACTTAATTGTACAATAATAACCACTTGGCACAGAGTGTTCTATTCTGAACTCAGTGTTCTCAAATAGGTCTTGAAGCACTTTATTTAGCATAAAAGCCACAGAACGTACATAAATATTTCTGCCAATATTTGAAGAATAATCTACAAATTCCACAGTTTTGTTGGCAAAAATCTGCGATTTAAGTGGCATAGGCTTGTTATTTACTAGTGCTGCTAGAATAGATTTTGGATTTTCTATCCTAAAAAGCAACATTAACTCTTCTAGACTAACACCTAGTGGAGCCGAAATTTTCTCTCCATTGTTCTTGCAAATAATTTCTATTCTATTTCCCATCATAATTGTAACAATTTTGTGATATAAAATTACAGATTTCGTTAATAAAATCCAAAATCTTTCCTCAGAAATTAATTTTTTTAAATATATTTGTGCAAACTTTTATATTTTCATTATGAATTATAGTTTTGTAGACTTTTTGGAATTGGTTGACTCACTAGGTATGTTCCTTTTTGGGATGAAAATAATGAGTGAGGGACTTCAAAAATTTGCTGGAGAGAAACTACGTTCCATTCTAACTGCGATGACCAAAAATAGATTAGCAGGTCTTCTTACTGGTATCATCATCACAGTATTAATTCAATCATCTTCTGCAACTACAGTAATGGTAGTGAGCTTTGTAAATGCAGGGCTTTTAAATCTATTGCAGTCCATTTCTGTTATTATGGGGGCGAATATTGGTACTACAGCCACCGCATGGATGATTTCCTTCTTTGGATTCAAATTTAGCCTCGCTACAATTACACTTCCTATTATAGCTATTTCTATCCCTTTTGTTTTTTCTTCTAATAATAAACGTAAATCGTTAGGTGAATTCCTAATGGGGTTCTCGTTGTTATTTATGGGGCTAGATTTGCTTAAAGGTTCTGTGCCAGATTTGAGCCAAAACCCTGATATGTTGGCATTCCTAAACCAATATACTGGTTACGGATTTGGTTCTGTACTTATTTTCTTGCTTGTAGGTACCATCCTTACTATTGTGGTTCAATCATCTACAGCTACCATGACTATCACACTTATTATGTGTGCAAAGGGTTGGATCTCATACGACTTAGCTGTTGCAATGGTGTTAGGTGAAAATATTGGTACTACTATTACTGCAAACATTGCTGCAATCCCTGCCAATGTGTCAGCAAAACGTGCTGCGCTCGGTCACTTGATATTCAACCTATTTGGTGTGATTTGGGTATTGTGTTTATTCTATCCGTTTACGGGCCTTGTTAAATGGGTAATAGAGCAATTAGGACAAGCAAATCCTGACCAACTTGTTCAATTTATAGAGCAAAATAAAGAGGTTATGCCTATATTAAATGATCCAAATGCAAAACCTACTCCGGAACTAAAGGTGCTAGGAGAGCAATTTTTGGATGCTCAAGTGGCAACATCATACGGTCTATCTCTTTTCCATACAATGTTTAACCTAACCAATGCTGCATTACTTGTAGGTTTAGCTAAACTAATAGAAAAGACTGTTACATTCTTGATACCACAAAAAGATTCAGAAGACGATTTCCGCCTAGCGTATATCTCTACTGGCATGCTTTCAACATCAGAACTTTCTATTCTTCAAGCAGATAAAGAAATTGCAGTTTATGCTAAGAGAAATATTAAAATGTTTGGCATTGCAAAAGATGTTTATGCTTTAAAAGATGAAGAGAAATATTCTAAACAATACGAACGTATAGAGAAATATGAGTCTATAAGCGACAGAATGGAAGTTGAGATTGCTTCTTATCTAACAAAAGTGGCAGAAGGTCGTTTGTCTAATGTTGCTAAAAAAGACGTTCATGCTATGCTTCGTGTTATTTCTGAAATTGAAAGTATTGGCGACGGATGTAACAATATTGCTCGCACAGTGCAACGCAAACGCAATGATAATCAGGAATATCCAGAAAAGCTAGAAAATAATATCCAAAGCATGTTTGTGCTTGTAGACAAAGCTCTTGCAAATATGCAAAAGGTATTAGATGCGCCAGCAGAATTGCGCCCAGCTTTAATCAAGGTTTCTATGGATATTGAAAAAGAAATCAACGACCTACGCAACGAATACAAAATGGATAATGCAACTCAAGTGAAAGCTGGTTCATATCCATATCCAATAAGCGTTACCTATATGGATATTATCTCTGAATGTGAAAAAATTGGTGACTATATTGTAAACGTAGTAGAACAATACCAAGAAACCAACAAGAAGTAATTCTTTACGGTATCTTTAAGGTACAGGATCATAGCCGCTGCCTCCCCACGGATGACAGCGGCATATTCTTTTTATGCCGAGCCACAATCCCTTGAAAGGTCCGTGTTTCTTTACAGCCTCTATCATGTACTGAGAGCAAGTAGGGGTGTACCTACAACTCGCAGGCGTAAGCGGCGAAATGCAAGCCCTGTAGAAATACACAGGTAGCAATATCAGTGTAGAAAGTATTTTTTTTATTAGTTTCATTAATTATTGTCTTATTTATACAATATCTACAAACCTCTATAGCTTTTCTTTAAAAATAGGCCTACAGATATATAAAAAAAGAGATGAACTTTGGTTCATCTCTTTCTCAGTACTCGAGGCGGGACTTGAACCCGCACAGCCGTAATGGCCAAAGGATTTTAAGTCCTTCGTGTCTACCATTCCACCACTCAAGCCCGATGTGTTTGTAAACACGGTGCAAAGATACAACATTTTTTATAATTTGCAAATAGAAATCTAAAAAAATAAATCTTTGCACAAAAATATGTCTATTTCTTCATTTCTCTGTAGTAGTCGGAGTCGTAGAAGGCTATGGCAGCTTCTTCTAGCTCTGCATACCATTCTTCTCCAAACTTGCGGATAAGAGGCTCTTTAAGAAACTTATATACAGGCACTTTCTCTTTTTTGCCTAGTGCTAAAGCACAATCGCAGATATCCCATTTGTGGAAGTTTACAGCAGTAAATTTAGGGTATTCTGTAAGTCTTACTGGGTATAAATGACAAGAAATAGGCTTCTTGAAATCTATTTTGCCAGCATTGTATGCAGTTTCTATGGCGCATTTCCAACCATCTTTGTCGCGATAAGAAAATACGCATTCTCTGTTACCAATGATAGAAGTAACAAGGTCGCCTTCCTCGTCGATGTATGAAGTGCCTTGCTTTTCTATAATTTCTTTTGCTTTGCGAGGCAGAAGTGGAAGTATCTCTGGCAAGATGGACTTAATCTTTTCGTTTTCTTCCTCTGTAAGAGGTGCCCCTCCGTCGCCTTCTTCGCAACAGATACCTTTACAGGCCTTGTAATCACATATAAAATACTTTGTGAAAAGGTCTAGAGAAACTATAGTATTTCCTATTTCTAACATATCAACTTCTTCTGTTTCTATCATCTGTTACCACCAATCATCGTAATAATAATCGTCGTAATTGTATTCCGGCTCTGGTTCTGGCTCTGGCATGTGTTTCCATTTGAACTTAACAGGAGCTATATATGCAGATTTCACTCTGTAGCCATCTATTGTGGCAGCCTTGAAAATAGGAAGCATCTCCATAATTCTAAGTGCTTCTGCGTCTTGTTCTTCTGTAAGCGATTGTATGATTTGGAATCTGCCAGGCTTGCCGCATCTGTCTATTACAAACTGCACAAGTACCTCGCCTGTTATAAGTAGTGGCTTGCCATTTTCGTCGGTTTCACCGCTATAAACCTCAATTCTTTCGGTGTTTTGATGTATGAAAAGCGACAATTCCACGTCGCCCCCAGGAAATTGGGCATCTATCATATCTTTTGGGTATGCGTTGTATGTGCCACCATAAATAGGTGATGGTTCGTCGTCTACGCAGCCCTCGTAAAGTGGAGCGTATAAGTATCTATCAGTTTGCGCCAATATGTTGACGCAAACCAATAAAGATATTATTACGAATAATGTTTTTCTCATTTTAGCAAACTTTCACGCCGTTTGTTACAAGGTCTGATGGAGAAATCACTACTAATCTACCATTTGCATCTTCTGCAGATAGAATCATACCTTGGCTTTCAATGCCTTTAAGTTTACGAGGAGGGAAGTTGGCAATAAAGCAAACTTGTTTGCCTACAAGGTCTTCTGGATTGTAGTGTTGAGCAATGCCAGAAACAATAGTTCTGCCACCCATGCCATCGTCTATCTTAAATTGAAGAAGTTTATCTGCTTTAGGCACTTTTTGGCATTCAAGCACAGTACCTACGCGGATGTCAAGTTTCATAAATTCGTCGAAAGAAACATTTTCTTTCACTTCTTCTGGTTTATAATTGTTTATCTCGTTTTGTACTTTTGTGTCTTCCAAACGCTTGATTTGAGCGTCGATAGCAGCGTCTTCAATCTTTTCAAATAGGAGCTCTGCAGGAGAAATTTCAGCGCCAGTTGCAAGTAAATCGATGCTACCTAGGTTGCTCCAACTCCAAGAAGAAAGTTTTAGCATATTTCTTAGTTTAGCAGAGCTAAATGGAAGGAATGGTTCAAATGCAATAGCAAGGTTTGCAGTGATTTGAAGAGCAATATTTAGAATAGTGCCCACTCTTTCCATATCGGTTTTAGCAAGTTTCCAAGGTTCTGTATCAGCAAGATATTTGTTACCAATACGAGCTAGGTTCATTGCTTCTTTTTGAGCATCACGGAATTTGAAGTTGTCTAGAAGTTTTTCTACCTCAAGTTTAATATCAGAGAATTCCTTAAGAGTTTCTTTGTCGTAATCTGTAAGTTCGCCTCTTTGAGGAACTTTCCCTTCAAAATATTTGTGAGTAAGAACAAGTGTTCTGTTTACGAAGTTACCATAAATAGCCACAAGTTCGCTGTTGTTTCTTGCTTGGAAGTCTTTCCAAGTGAAGTCATTGTCTTTGGTTTCAGGAGCATTTGCTGTAAGCACGTATCTAAGCACATCTTGTTTGCCTTTGAAGTCTACAAGATATTCATGTAGCCACACAGCCCAGTTTCTAGAAGTAGAAATTTTGTCGCCTTCTAGGTTTAGGAATTCGTTTGAAGGAACATTGTCTGGAAGAATATAAGAACCTTCTGCTTTAAGCATAGCTGGGAATACGATGCAGTGGAACACGATATTGTCTTTACCAATGAAGTGAACAAGTCTTGTGTCTTCTGCTTTCCACCATTTTTCCCATGTGTCTGGAAGAAGTTCTTTGGTATTTGAAATATAACCAATAGGAGCGTCGAACCACACATAAAGCACTTTGCCTTCAGCACCTTCCACTGGCACAGGAATACCCCAATCAAGGTCGCGGCTCACTGCACGTGGTTGAAGTCCCATATCCAGCCAGCTTTTGCATTGGCCATACACGTTTGGACGCCATTCTTTGTGGTTTTCTAGAATCCATTCACGTAGCCAACCTTCGTGTTTGTCAAGTGGCAAGTACCAGTGTTTGGTAGATTTAAGCACAGGTTTGCTACCGCTAATAGCAGATTTTGGGTTAATCAAATCTAGTGGAGAAAGTGAAGTGCCACATTTTTCGCATTGGTCGCCGTATGCTCCATCTGCGTGGCAATGAGGACATTCGCCAGTGATATAACG
>JAEIGA010008761.1_pt1 | contig 15306 bp, 17 predicted proteins | sample 9270691 | NCBI WGS metagenome assembly JAEIGA01 (sample SAMN17057246, study PRJNA624740) | gut metagenome | biome: biome; isolation source: fecal sample | host: Bos grunniens | place: China: Xizang | collected 2019
AATTAAAATGGAAGCCGATTAAATAATAATATAATTATAAAATATTAAAATAAGCTAAAAATAATTGGCTAAATTAAATAGAGCAAGTAAATTTGTCATATATTCCTTCCTAAAGCCGTGTAAAGTCAGTGATATTGAATTATGCGGCTTAAAAAAAGAAATATATTGAATAATTACAAATTTATTAAAAATTATGAAAAATAATTGGCTAAATTAAATGGGCGACGGAAAATGACCTACCAAATAACCAGGAGAATAATTTATGGCAAGACCAATTTACAAAGAGCTAACAAAAGAAATGTTAGAAAAATGGGGGATCACCTCAATCAATTACACTGAATCAAATGGCTGAGAAATTAAAAGACATTGGTTCAAAAATAACAGCAAAGTTAAAACTAATATTACATTAAAAGTTAGTAATGCTGTTAGAAAGCACAAGTATACAAATGATAAATCTTATCCAATTGTATCCTTCTCATATAACCAACAACATATATGCTTACCTTTAGCGCGTATTATATATGCTTGGTTCAATGAAATCGTTCCAAATGGCTTCGTTGTTGATCATATTGATAATGACCCATATAATAATCAATTAAATAATCTACAACTATTAACACAAGAACAAAACTTAATTAAAAGATTCATTGACAATCCAGAAAACTATAAAAATCAATGAGCTAAATTAAATGCGATAAAATATGAAATTGCACATAAATGTTATGTTGATGGCAAATCATATGAAGAAGCAGTTGTTGAAGTAAATAAAATTTTTGGAGGAAAATAATATGACAATCACAGAAGCGGCAAAAGAGCTTAATAAAGCTTATAAAACAGAAAAAGAAAAAAAATTAGAAGATAAAATTGAACAATTAGAAAAAATCATTATTAACTTAGTTAACCGTGTTGAATATTTAGAGAGCAGATGCAATTAAATATTCTAAAAAGAAAACAAGTAATTACTTCTGCTAAAGAAATAAACAAAATGTTTTCTTTAATTGACTATTATGGGCTGTCTGTTATTAAAATTGGTAATGGACAGCCTTATAAAAGCTTAGAGAGCTGAAAAATAGTCAATAATATATCTAAAGTTAGCCTAAGTCAATATATGATAATTGAACTTAAAGATACTAAATTAGAGATAACTACAAGATATTACAATTTTGGTGTTCCGTGTACATATATATTTGATTTAAATAATGATGATATATTTACAAAAAGCGGCTTAGATTGCTTTAAAGAGTTTAGTAAAGCTTATAAAGTTCCAAAAGCTAAAGAATATAATATACAAAGATTAGAAGCTTATTTGAACCCAGAAAGCAATAAATATGTGTGTAGTGCAAAACCAATATTAGATTACAATAAACAATATGAAAAACAATTATTAACAAATTGTTATGAATATGATCTTAATAGTGCTTATGCAAATACATTATTAGACAAGATACCAGACTTAAATAACCCAATAATTGCTAATTGACCAGACCAAATAAAAGTCAATAAAAATGAAATTGGCTTTATACTTGATGATGAATTGTCCATGGCAGAAGCTGGTAATTATGCTGATATTAAGTTTAAGCTAATAGATACACCAAAGAAATTAAAAGATTTCTTAATTAAATGATATAATAAAAAGAAAAATAGTACTGGGAATGAAAAACTTGAAGCAAAAGCAATGTTAAACTTACCAATTGGTTATTGTCAAAGATATAACCCATTTCTAAGAAGTTATGTTGTTAATAGCTGTAATAAGCTAATTAAAAAGCTTATAGATAAAAATACATTATTCTGGAATACTGATGCTATATTTAGCAAAGTTCGTAGACCAGAGCTTGAAATTGGCAATGAAATTGGCCAGTTCAAAGAAATTAAATGTGATACATTAGTTTATGTTGGTAATGTATACCAAATAAATAATGAAGATCCAACATATCGTGGAATTTCAAAAACTTGGTTCAAAGCTTTTGAAAAAGAATATGGAAGAAAATATGACTTGTTAAAAGATTATGATAAGTCTATAAGTAGAATTAATTATTATAATCTTAATTGAGATGAATTAAAATTGGAGATTAATGAAATATGGCAAGAAGAAAATTAAGTAAAACACAAAAAGCCAAAAATAAAGCGGCTTATAAAAATATTAGAAAAGAATATGACAAAGTAAAAGATAAAGCACCAGTATCATATGTGCAATTCAAACGTAGAGTTAAAGCAAGAGCTGAACGTGATGATTTATCAATTAAAGCTGCAGCTAAACGTGAAGCAAGAACAGAAACATTTTTAACAGCAGCTGAAAGAAGTCGTGAAAATATTTTAGAAGGTATTAAAGAAAATCATCGCGAAGCTTATGATGAGCTTAAAAACTTAAGTAGAAGTAAAGGTAAATTTCAGTCTATTAAAGATAATTTAAGCTGAGATAAAGACAGAAAGGGCTATATATTAAATGCTGGCGATAAACAATATTTTATTGATGTAAGTAATAGTCCAGAAGAAGTAAATATAACGGAGATTAACTAATATGACTAAAACCAAAAAACAGCTTGATACAGAATATAAAAAGCTAAGAGATGCTGATAATCAAAAAATAAAAAAAGAACAGCTATATCAAGCAAAAGAATGATATACAATCAGATCTCTTTTGGGTAATCAATGAGCTAATTGATTTTTAATGATTGGTGCTCGTGAACGTGGTAAAACATTTACAGTTCAAGATTATGTATTAAATTGTTTCTTTAACCCAAAACATAAGCTATATAAAGTACCATTTTATTGGATGAGATTAAACGATATAGCCATTAAAAATATGTTAATGAATAATGCTGCTAAGATGTTTGAACCACTATTAGTTCGTAAATATCACTTAGAAAATGTAAAAGTTAAGGGTGATTCTATATTTATTGGTAAAGATTTATTATGCCGTGTATATGGCTTAAGTAATGCTTATAACAATAAGGGTGCAGCTTTATTTGATGCTAAAACATTTAAAGGTGTAAATATTATTGTTGATGAAGTTGCTCTTGAAAAGGGCCAAAGAAAAACATTTGATATTACATACAATCTTCGTATGCAAATTGAAAATATCTGCCGTAGTAGCCGTGAAAATGTTAAAGTCTTCTTTATGTTAAATAATACTGAAGAAACCCCTGAAATTATTGCACAATTCGGATTTATACCAGTTGAATTCGGCGTATATAAGCTAAAACGTAAACACTGCGTAATAGATTATATTCCAAACAACCAAGCTTATGAAGTAAGAAGAAAAAAAGCTCTTGCTAATGAGCTCGATACTGGAACCGGAAATTTCACCAATAAATTTGTTAAAGATTTAGAATTATTATATAAGGGTAGATTACATCATCCAACACTAATAGTTAAATTTAGTAAAGATCAAGGTGATTGATTCACTATTTGAGATGGTGATGTAATATGTCCGTATAATGGCGAAAAGAAAGATTCTATAGCAATGAAAAGATATATTAATGATACATTTATTCCAGAGCTTAGAGATAATATTATAGCTAAAGAAGATGTTAGAGCTTATAAATATAAAGATATTCTAACACAAAGCTTGTGAAGAAAAAATATGGAATTAATAAAAAAGTAGCCAAGCGGCTACTTTTCTTTTTATTTATTTATTATAGAAGAGCTAATAAAGATTGTAATTGAGCTTCTGTAATTTTAGTATCACCAATTTTAATATAATCATTAGTGCCATCATTACCTGTTGCAAAACAGTTAGCTTTAGTTGTAGCAGTACCAGCACCAACCATAAACATATCAGTATTACTTGCAGAATCTGTTCCATCCCAAATTCCATATTGACCAAGAATAGCACGACCCGCATAAGTAGCATTATTTTCAGTCATATTAGCACTTGGACATTTTACAGTATGGTTTTGACCACCTAATACTCATTCATTTAATGCAAAGTCTGTACTTGACGAATATCCTGTAAGAGTATGTGTATCACCAGTTATTAATGACCTGTTAAATATAAGCTTATTTGCACTTGATAAAGCTATTCCACTAAATAAGCAAACAACACTATTTTTAATAGTATATTCTTTATTGGAGTTTACAGTTGGAGCATTAGATAAAGCATAAAATGAATTGTTTACATAGCCATATCCATTAGAGTTAAGAGTTCCAGCAGTATTTAATGTAACTGAATTAGTTAAAGATTGTTTTTTAGATGTATTATAATTATATGCACTTCCAGTTAATATTAAGCTGTTGGTAATAGCACTTGGTAAATAAAGTTTAGTAGAGTTATTTAATATTAAAGAATAGCTAACATTTGAAAGTGTAGATGATTCTATTGCTTCATCATTTACGGTAGTAGTACATCCAGCAACTATAGATAAGTTATTTAATGATTTTAATGGTAATGATCCACCAGCACTTGCCCATTCAAGACCAGTACCAGAAGAATTAACTTTCAATGATTTACTTGCATCTGTATTTGTATAGCTTGGAACACTGTTAATACTTGTATATTCTAAGCCATTTGCACCAGAATTAACAGTTAATACTTGACCAGCAGAACCAATTGCTAATCTGCTTTCTTCACCAGAAGAATTACCAACAATTAAATCGCCTGCATACTCAATTGGAGATTGACCGCCAGCATTAGCATCAACATATGCTTTACTTGCAGCTTGGTTATTAGCAGTTGGTGTTTCTGGAACTAAGATTTGTCCATTAGCATCTCTTTGTGGAATATAATTAGCTGTAGCAGCAGTTCCATATGGAACATGTGTTTGACCATTACCGGTACCAGCAGCTTGGCCGTATAATGTATTCATTAAATAACCATCACTAACAGATACTTTACCATTAGCTTCCCAAACTGTTTGTGGTGTACCATTAACTGTAACAACAGTACCTTCATTAACAGCACCCAAATTTGTCCATAATGCTGTAGATGGTGTTTCACCAACTTGAACGTATAATTCATAATCTGGACTTGTACCCACTAAGTAAGCCGCATCTAATTTTTGAAGTGTACTTGGAGCTGGTAATAAATCAGCAGTAGCGACAATACCCACAATATCAATTAAGCCGCCTTGCTCACCTTTTTCACCTTTTTCACCTTGTAAACCTCTTGGGCCTTGTGGACCTTGTGGACCAGTAGCACCTTGTATACCTTGAGCACCTTGTGGAATTGCAAAATTGAAAGTCATTGTTGGTTGTGCAGCAGTACCACTTACACTAACAGAAGCAGTAGCAGATTGTCCTGGATTTAATGTAGATACACTACCAACTGTAGCACCAATTACTGGTGTGGCACCGGTTTCACCTTGTGGACCCTGTGCGCCTTGAGGACCTGGAACTGGAAATTCACCCAAATCAAACCAACTTGGTTCTTCTTGTCCTTCAAATGCTCTTGTAAAAATATAATAATTATATGGCTTTTCGGTACCAACTAAATAAGCATCGCCATATTCACCTTCATATTCAGCTGGATCTGGTAAGTCATCAGTAGAGTCAACTTGACCAACAACTTTAATACCAAAATCAGCTAATACAGTGGCACCTTGCTCGATATCTTGGATATCTTGCATGTTCTTCAAAACTTGTTCTTGAAGATTTCTAAATTCTTTGTTTCCAAAATTTAACATTCTTGTTCATCCTCCTTATTAGGTTCTTGTAAATTTTGTTCTGTATTTAATTTAGCTTTTTCTTGTTCGCGCTTTTCAATCATTTCAGCGTATAAAACATATTCTTCTGTCCAGTAGATTTCATTATTAATCATTGTAATTCAACTAATACATAATGTAATAATAATAGATACTAAACAGCTAAGTAATGTCATTCAATCAAAGCTAAGTATTAATGAAGTTAGAGTAATACTTGCAGTAAAAGTAGAAACAATAATAGCAAGTATTTTCTTAGTATAATCACCGGCATCCATTCTTGCTGGGCTTCTTGGAATTCAAATTTCTTTTTTACCGGCTAATCTATTTAATATATCATTTGCGCGCTTAAAATTTTCATTAGTGCGTGCATTCTTTTTAGCTTGTAGCTTAAACAATACTAATAAAGATATATTAGCTATAGCTGTACTTACATTCATAACTATATATAAAATTCAGCCTTCTAAATTCTTTGGAAATGCTAAGCCAATATCTGAACTTAAGCAGCCCATAAAAAGTGGCGGAATAAATACAGCTAATAAAGATATTAAACCAATAATGATAAAATATGCACTATCATTTAATGTCTTCCGAATTTCTTTTCGAGCCTCTACGTCTGGCGCAACTAATCTTTTAAGTTTGCTTTCTTCCCTGTTATTTTGTTCCATAAAGTTTTTACTCCAATTGTTACTATAATACATATGACCATAAACGGAGTACCTGGGCCTAATCAAAATAGCCAACAAGCAGTTCCAACCCCGATAAGTCAATTGTTATTTAAAATTACACCTAATAAGTACGGAACCCATACTTCTGAAGATAATACAAGAAATGTTATTGCAAATACAACAGCAGTTCTTCAATCTCTAATGTTGTAAAATACTCATACTCATGGAAATGCTATAAAATATCATATTCATTTCCAAAATCTTTTTCATTTATTAGTTTCAAATCTAATTTTAGTTTTCCAAGCTAATTGTTTTTTATTATAATCTTCTAAAATTTTATTCTTTGTTTTCATCTGGTAATCTCTCGTCCATTGCTTTGTTTGAAATTAGCTTGGTTCTATAATAGCTTATTAACGGAGTAAATACCAAATCGTCTAAAATAGAAGTTATTGCAAGAATTATAATTAATGGCATTAAATAGTCTCGTATAGCAACAAATAAACCAATTAATATAATTCATATTGGACAACGTAATTTCTTTTGTGAAATTGCATTAAATGCAGTCAGAATTAATGCAATCATTGTCATTGAAACTACTGCTACCTTTTGTGCTACAACTGCTTCACCACTTGCTAATGCAATAATAACATAAATAATAAGCGGGGCAGCTAAACAGATCCAATCTAAAATTCTAAAGAATCATAATTTAAATCTGCATTCTTTAGTATATTTTGAAGCCATAAGCTATTCCTCCTTGTCTGGAGTTTCAACAAAATATAAGTGTTTCATTCTTGCAGTTACTTCGTTTAATTGTTTTTTAAGTTCAACATTTTCTTTGTGAACTTCTCTAAGTTGTTTCTTTAACTCTTTATCAGTTTGAGATAAAGCAATGACTTCATCTTTAGTTTCTTTATTAGCTTTTTTAATTTTGCCAATAGCAACACCTAAAGTTGTAATCATACCGACAACTGCTGTAAATGCTGGTACAATAGCTAAAACGTATTGTGTAATGATATCAATATCCATTATTCTTCCTCCTCATCTTCACTGACAAATAGTAATGGTTCTTCTGGGTAAACAAATCTTTTGAAGCAAACTAAGAACTTCTCAATGAATTTAGCAGTAATACTATCATCTAATAAGCCATCTTGCATAGTATATGCTTCCATTTTGCTCTTTTTATAATTTGTTGTATTTTGAGCATTAATATAACTAAGTTCATCTAAATCACCAGTGCTTGGTGAAGTGCCTGGATTTAAAGCGCTATTATATACTGCTTTAGCACCAGTTAATAAATCAGTGTCTGATAATTCTCTAATCTTTTTTTGTAAATCTAATTTCTTTTCCCAAGTTGGGCCGTATTGAAATACAATACTGAATAATCTATATTTAAATTGTGTTATATCTCTGTTTGCTAATGGGTTATTTCCATATTTAGCGTATAGTAAGTAGAATAATGTAGTAGCACTTGTTGTGCTAATTGTTGTTGGAATTCCAATGTTAGCGTAATCTTCTAAGAAATCATCAACATTGTCTCATACATCTGTAAATAAGATTGTATTATATTGTGGTGTCATTGAATTACTCATTGTTTTGTCCTCCATTAACATCTGTTCCTGAAGATTCACCTTCTTCATTTCTATCATACATTAAGCCATCGCCATTTGTATCAGCGCCAATAATGTTTTCAGCTGGTTCACACCAGATACCTAAGCCCCAAATACTGTTTGCAATATTACAGAAGTTTTGTCTAATTGATAAGCCATCTTGTAATACTAAACCAACTGGGCCGCCGTTAATATCAGCTTCTGTTTGAAGTTCATGTGCTTTCTTTTCAAATAAGCCGCCGTTATCAATACCGTAGCCAGATAATCTTAAGTTATCTAAACTTTGCATTGCTAACATGAATTCTTCAGATTTACCAACTGAACCATTATTTAATTCTTGGAATTCAACTTTACCAACAAGTGGAACATATGGTTCGCCAGTAAGAGCAGCATTTTCCATGCTTCTATTAGCAACTTTAACATCATCAGCTTGGTCAGCATTATCAACTCTAATACCTTCAATACCAGTGGCAAGTAATAAAGCTGTATTCATATATGGTACACAATTAGCCATAACATCAAGAATTGGGTCATTAACGTTTACTCGTGGAATAATAGTTTGAGATAATTGTTTTGAATAATCGTGTAATAGTACACAACTTTCAAATAAGTCTTTTTTAGTAAGTTCTTCTGGTAATTTCATACCATATACACATTTCAATTTCTTTTCAGCAAGATATTGAGCTTGTGCTTTATTTCCTTTATCTTCAGTACCACTTGTCATTGGAACTGGATGAATTTGATTATATCTTCCATAAAAATCAATTGTACCATCTAAAGCATATGGCATAAAATAGAATTCTTCTAAATCTTTATCATAAAAGAAACATAATTGGCCTTTATAATAAAGCATTCTTTCTAATTCTTGTGATGTGATATTAGCTGGTAAGTTATACCAAACATATCTGTTAACAGCATCTTGTTCATCAATCAAGCGTAAAAATTTCTTAACATCTTCTTTAAGATGAGCTTTTTGTCCCATCGTAAATTTTAGTGGTAAGCCTGTTTTTGGATCTATACCTGCTTGATAAAATGTTGTTAAATCCGGTAATTTTGCTCCCATATTTTATCTCCTTAAAATACTATTCCTGAGAAACTTCTGTCAGTTTCTGGTAATTCTTCTTCTGTATCATCTCATACTTTATAAGTACCAGTGTCTCTTGTGAAATTATCATATCAATTTTCTGACACCATATCTTCATCAGTACCCTTATATTTTTTCATAAACTCTTTGTATTTTCCTGATTTCATATCATCAACTAATTGATCGAAATCTAGAACTAATTGTTGAAAATCTAAGTCTTTATTTCAGTCGGCATCTTCTTCTTGCACTAATGAGCCATGTTTATTTTGGAAAGCGTTTTGTTGTATATCTAAATAATCTAATGCATCTTTATTATTACTATATTTAGCTTTCATATTTCTAAAATTAGAAGTTATAAATGAAGCCCATTGTTCGCCATATTCTTCTCCTTCTGCTATTGCAAATGAATTTAATTCATGCTTATCTAAGCCAACTGCTTTATAATCAGCAGCAGATTTATTAAAGCCAAGATCCTTTAAAAAGTTTTTAGTTGCAGCTCTGTCATACTCATTTCTGTGGTGTTTTTGTGCATATAATCTAACTAATTCTTCTTGCTTGTCTGCATTTCTTTTACCAGCAGCAGCTCTAAGAGCATTTTTTTGTTTAACTTCAATTAAGCCTTTAACATCTTCATCTACTGGAATTTTAGTTTCTGAATTTTCAGCAGTTACTGGAAAATATGCATCTTCTTCACTTAATATAAATTTTTGTTTTTGAGCTGGTGCTTCTTCACCAGATAATGCACCAAATCCTTGAACTGGTTTTTTAGCTTCAACTATTTCTTTTTCAGCTGGGGCATCAGTTTGTTTAAATGTGTCTTCAACCCCAACTAATTCACCAAATGGTTGTGGAGCTTTTTTCTCAGTAACTTGTTCAATATTCTTTTTAATTAATTCGTTATTTTCTTTTTTAGTATTAGCAGCTTTTTCATAACCCTTCTTAGCGCTATTTTTATGTTTTTCATTTTTCTTAGAAGTTAGTTTACTAATCATTCCAGCGAGAGCTAACACACTACCGCCAACACCTAATAATTGTTTTTGAGCATTCATATGCTATACCTCCTGCGGAACAAAGAAGCCCTTATTAACTTCTTGGTAAATAGCATCAACAATATGGAAGTCATCATTAATTGTTTCTAATCTAATTAATTGGCCTTTAACATATACTTTATCAATTTCATTTGAAGTAATATATTCATTTAATGTACCAATAGCCATAATATTCATACTATTATATCTAATTTTATTTTCAATTACTTGTTTTTCTTGTTCTGTACAGCCAAACTCTTCTAATACTGGCCAAATCTTATTATTATAAGTAAGTGGTGAAGATTTTGTAATTGTTTGTGGTAAAGCTTGAATATTACCTAATTGATAATTATACATATCAATTGTATAGCTCTTAGTCTCTTGTAATTGTTTTGCTAACCACTCTTCATCTTTAGCAGCACCAATACCAGCTAAAGCAGCACCACCAATTGCACCAACAGCAGCACCACCAATAGCAACATATGGGTTACCAGTTTTAGCACCCAACATACCACCACCAACGGCCCCACCAATAGTTCCAGTGATAACACCAGTAAGAGCACTAAATTGTTGCTGTTCTCTTGCGATTTGTTGTGTAATATCTAAATTTTGAATTTGTCTATTAAATATTGCTTGATAATTCTTATTATTTAATTCATATTGTTTTCATGGATCAGATAAAATAGATAAGCTGAAATCACCACTTAAAATTAAACCAGTAGCATCATTCCAGTCAGTTCCATAAACACCGCTAAAATCTGGATTCAATTTAATATATGGGTTAAATGGTTTATATGTGCAGTCAACGTTAATTTCATAGAAACCACCATAATTATTTGGGCCAACTGTTGGGGAGAATTTAGTTAACTTAAATTCGAACAAACTATTAAAGTTTGGTGAAGTTAATCTCATAAATTCTGTCTCATTTTTAACCTTTAACTCTAATGGTGTAATTTCAGATGAAGCAGTATAATTGAAAGTTAAATCTAAATCAACAGTTTCTTCTTCTTGTGGCTCATTTGGCCAAATAAGTGTTAAATATAAAGCACTATAATTCTCAACATCTGAAATTTCTTCTAACTCTCAACTAAATATTTGAGTTAAATTATGATTAGCTCAAACTTGCATATTAGAAATAGCATTTTCATCAGTAACTGGTACTATAATTGCTTGATTTGAAGTTAATAATCAATATTGCTCATCATCTTCCATATACATTTCATGTGGGCCTTCATAATTAAATGTCTTAATTTTTTCACCACCAAGAGTTCTTGATAAAGCAATGCTCTTAGTAAAGCTTGCAGTAGTTGGGAAAAATATAATAGTCTTTTTATTATTATTAGTATCTTTTACCCAAACATAATCTTTTCCTTCAGTTAAACCAGCTAAATCATAATTAGCAGGTAAAGATATTGGGCAATATGGTAAAAGTTGTAAATCATATGCTTCTGCTCCAGAAGTTTGTACTTGTAAATCTTGCATTATACTTTGTGCAATAAACATTGAATCTGTTGGGTTAATATTTACACCACCATAATTAATTGTATTAATATCTCATTCTGGTAAATATGGCATAATAAACATGTCAAACAATTCATTATTAATACAATTTCTATCTGTATGTGCTGGAATAGTAACAGATAATGTTCCAGGAACAGCAGCTTCAACAGCAACAATATCATAAACTCTACAAGATAATAGATAAGACATTACTTGAGCTGATGTTGAATTTGTAGAAATATTACCAATTTGATTTGTTACAGCATTAACATATGCAGAAATATTAGCATCATCATTAAAAGCAAATGGTTGGAAATATGTAGAAGCAGCTGAATTTAGTGTAACTGTAACTTTATATAAAACATTATTTCTAAGAATATATTTACCATTATATTGTGATAAATTACTTGGTTCGCTTCTTAACATATTTATTGACATAGTGCTATTTTTTAAACTATTTTTCATAGCATTAAAAGCAGCAATAATAGCACTATTACTATTAGAAGCATTGGTAATTCTTGTTGGGTCATCACCAATAACATTTGCTGGAAGCCAGAAGTTTGTGTTATAAAAAGCACCACTTGTTAAGCCATAATATGAGCTTGCTGTTTTATCACCAGCCGAAGTTCATGTTGGTGTTGAAGCATTAGCATTGGCTTCAAGTCCATATCTTGTATTTGAACCACCTGTATGTGCATGTTGGTATACAATTTCAGTAGCAACTTTTGAGTCGCCTGTTAAATAAACAGCAGTTCTCTCTTTATTTTGAACAAGTTCTCCGCTTGCATTTTTAAATATAATACAGTCTAAAAAGTCAATATCATCAATTAATAATTCTTCATCAACTGCATAACTTGGTGTTCCAGATACTGATTTTTGAGTTAAATCTTTTTTAATATATCCAACTAACCAAGCACAATTAGATTCATCTTTAATTAAAGTTTCATTTTGTTTTATTTGGTTAACAACTGAACCTTCTGGGTTAAGAATTAGTGGATTAGTAATATCATTAATAAAACCTTTTTCAACAAAACATGGAGCATTTAAAACATCATCAATATGATCTGCTAAAACATCTCTTTTTAAAGCAATTCTATATTGTCCAGTTCTTGTTCTTTCGCTTTCTAAAACGAACCATCTGCTTCTAATTAAATCTGTACCATCGCCATTATCATAAGCAATTAAATAGTCTGGAGTGCCATTATATTCCCAAAATAAAACTTGGTCGCCCTCTGTTTGTGTTGGGCCACCAATAATTAAAGATGTAACAACTCCATCGTTAGGATTAAAATTAATACTTGAAAATTCTAAATAAGTATTACTATTATTTTTATAATCAGCTAAAGTAGAGTATTTTTTAACTATTCTATTGAAATAATTATTAAAACCTTTTAATAATAAAATATTCATTTTAATCCTCCGAAAAGAAGAGCAGTTTTAAGTGGTGCTCAGCACTGGGAGAAAAACTTATATGCTAACCATTATTTTACTTGAACAGTAATGAATGGGTAGTTCTTTAAGTATTCAATTGTATTGTGTCCAAATGTTAAGTAATGATTTTCAGTTAAACTCTTTGGATTGAAGAAGCTTGTACCAACTTCAAATGCACTCATATATGGAGGAAGTTTAACTAAGACTTTACAAATAACATCTTTTGCAGGAGCTGTATAACCCTCACCAGCTGCGATAACAGCACCGGCTGGGATAACATCACCTGGGAAAACGTGAGTAACAACACTACTAACAGTATAGTCTTTTTCTAAAACAGAACGATATTGGCCTGTGTTAGAAGCAGCAGCTACTTGAGAAGCATTGACATCACCGAAATATCTTTCTGGTAAGATTTCTTCTTCGAATTTATCGATTAAGCCATCTTTGTGGAAGATTGTTGGTAAGTCAACTTTTCTAATTTTGTTAACAAATTTACTGTTCCAAATAACTTTAATGCCATCTTTAGCATAAGAACGTAAATTACCATAATCATTGAAGTCTCTGCTGTAATCACCCATCTTAACTAATAAATCAGCTAAAGATTGAGCAATAATCATTGCTTCCATTTGTTCAGCTTCAACACCAGTTAAACCATATAATGGATCACCGGAAGAAGCAGCGTCTAAGTTAACAGAAATTGTTTGAGCAGCACCGGTAGCTTTTGTAGTACCAATGAAGACATTGTATAATGTTCCGTCGTAGACTCTCTTTGTTTCTCTCATCCAACCAAGCATAACACTATTGAAAGAACTGAAAGCACCTTCTGTTGACCAAGCTCTCTTAGAGAGATAATTATCAACTGTTAAACAAATTTGTCTGAAGATGTCTAAGTGAATTGCTTGACATTCTGGAGCTTCTGGTCTGTGAAGAGCTAATAAGTTAGCAGCTTCAGCATCATTGCCCCAAGCAACAGATTTAAGAACATCTGTGCTGTAGTAAAGTTTTGTATCACCAAATAATCCGCCATCAACTCTGGCTTTATCAACTAAGGTTTGGTGAGCACCTAAGTTATCTGCGAAAACTTCTTGGCTAATAATCATGTTATAAAGAGCTGAGAAGATTTCATTTGAACGTAATTGACCTGTAAATGCAGCCATTTTCTAATCTCCTTATTATCTAATTTTGACGTCTACTAAGCGTCTTTGGAGCTCATTGGTAAATACAGCACTGTCACCTTCGGCGTAGTCAACACACTCTTGTAAGATGTTAGCAACTTTTTCAGCTGTTTTAACATCATCGTCTGTTGGCATAATTTGTTCGCCGATTGGTAAGAATGGATCTGGTTTACCTTCAGCAATAATAGCTTCGCGAAGTTTAAGAGTATTGGTTCAATATTCTAAGTTTGTTTGATTTTCACTTAACCAAGCTGCTCTTAATTCTTCGGTTGATTTCTTTTGTTCAACAGTTGGCTGAGCGATCTCAGTACCGTTAACAATAGAATCAAGAAGTTTCTTATTCTCCGCTTTTAGAGCATCATACTTTGAGCGGTCAACACTATTTTCTTTAAGCTCTTTAATGGCGGCTATGTAGTCTGTGTTGTCTACTACTTCACCCGTCTCGTTAATTAATTGTTTTTCTTCCATTTTACTTTTCTCCCCATTTAACAAATACATATCCGTGATCACTTACAGTCTCGGATTTGTTTTTCTCATTAATAATAATATATTTTGTTTTTGTGTCAGTTGACTTAGCAGTGAGCTTTTCGGGTAAAACAAAATCTTCCTCTAATTCGGGAAGAACAATGTAATAATTAAATAAGCTCATTCCGCGTTTGCAGTGAACGACATTGACAGTTTCAGTTTCATTTTCTTCAAGTCTTGCAACCATCACTTCGGACTTGATTTCCATTGTGTATTCTTTCTCTACACCTTTTGTGCAACCACTTAATGCAAACAATGCAACAGCAGCAGCAATTAAACCTTTTTTCATTAGCTTTTCTCCTTAAGTCAATTGGATTGTGGGGCTGGCTGTATTAGAGATATCCCGACTTAAGTCATCGGTCCTCCGGCGTACCTCTTCGGTCCTATTCGCCCGACGAGGATTATACCAAATATTAATACTCAGCGCTTCCATTTTAATTTAGCCAATCTTTTTAGCCCCATGTGCAAGTTTTTGTGAAAACACACAATTAGCTCTGCACATATAGCTTTGCCCACCAAGCATACACACAACAGCTTAAGGCCGGCGGAATAGTGAGTAGCACGAACGGTTGCAAGCCGGCCGAGTAAAGGGGTAGCACAGTATACAGTCATTACAGATCTTTATGTATTTTCTTATAATTTCTAGATATAA
>JAEIGA010008762.1_pt1 | contig 15306 bp, 12 predicted proteins | sample 9270691 | NCBI WGS metagenome assembly JAEIGA01 (sample SAMN17057246, study PRJNA624740) | gut metagenome | biome: biome; isolation source: fecal sample | host: Bos grunniens | place: China: Xizang | collected 2019
ATTCTAAGTTCTGACTCATTTCAACATAAAAGAAGTGTGCCGCCAACCAACGTTGACGGCACACTTTGCGTTTAAGAGAAATGCGAAAAACAAGGAAGAGTACTTCTCCCGAAAGAAGAAGCCCGGAAACGACGAAAAACAAGGCTTTCAGAGATACCCCACTTCTTTGACAGAGATAGTGCTTATCTCCGGCCATGAAACCCCATATCTTCATCCATGAAATGGGGTATCTTCAAAATGGGCTTTTTTCATGCACTTTCAGGGAGCAGTGCCTCCGGATTGTTTACCGACAGTATGTTTCAGCAAAGGGGCGCAGCGTTCGGACCATCCGGAGGGTGCTGCTCCTCTAAGGTAGGGGAGCTCCCGGAACGGGTGAGGGGTATGAACAGACCTAAGCGAGCCTACGGCATGAAGCATCCTCGTTTGCTCATACCTCCTCCGCTGCGCCCGTCCTCCTACCTCAGGAGGACAGCTCCATCCGGCTGCCTATTACCATTCGGACTGCTTTGCGCGTTCGGGCAAGCCGGAGAGGGAAGGATAAAAAACTAACGAGGGGGAAATGCTCACAGGTCCGAGATTTGTCGTAAGTTTGCAGAGAGTTGCGACAAAGGAGCGCGAAAGATGCCGGCAACTCATCCTCTGACAAGCTATGTCGCAAGCAGAAAGCCTCCTCCACACTGACACAACATGAAAGAACACTCCAATCCTGAACTCTCCCTGGCTCAGCAAATCATTGAGCAAACCGGCACACATCTTTTTCTCACAGGAAAAGCCGGCACCGGGAAAACCACGTTTCTGAAAAATCTGAAAAAGCAAACGCCCAAACGCATGGTGGTGCTGGCTCCTACGGGCATTGCAGCCATCAATGCCGGCGGCGTTACGATTCACTCTTTCTTTCAGTTGCCCTTTGCACCCTATGTGCCGGAGGCGAACTTCTCGCGTGAGAGCTTCAAGATAAGTGAACAAAAGAAGAAAATCATCCGCAGCATCGACTTGCTGGTGATTGACGAAATAAGCATGGTGCGAGCCGACCTGCTGGACGCCGTGGACATGGTGATGCGCCGATACCGACAGCACAACAAGCCCTTCGGGGGAGTGCAATTGTTGCTCATCGGCGACTTGCAACAACTCTCGCCCGTAGTAAAAGATGAGGAATGGCGACTGCTGCAGCAGCACTACGCTTCGCCTTATTTCTTCTCGAGCAGGGCTTTGGAGCAAACACGTTATGCCACCATTGAGCTGCAAACCGTCTATCGTCAAAATGATGAGCAGTTCATCACCTTGCTCAATGCCATTCGCGAGGGAAAAGCCGATGCCGGAACGCTCGCACAACTCAATGCGCGTTGTCAGCCCGACTTTGTGCCACCACGGGAGGAGGGATACATCCGCCTTGTTACGCACAACCGACAGGCAGAGCAAATCAACAATGCCGAGATAGATGGTTTGCCGGCTAGGCTGCACACCTACAAAGCCGCCATCAAGGGAAACTTTCCCGAATACTCCTACCCCACCCCCGAACTCCTGGAACTGAAAGAGGGAGCACAGGTGATGTTTGTGAAGAATGCGACGGACCACAGTTACTACAACGGAATGATTGGCGAAGTGGCACGCCTCACATCCGAGACGGTGGAGGTGCGCACCCGGGAGGGTAACACCATTGAGGTGATGCCCGAAGAATGGTGCAACAGCCGATATGTGCTGGACGAAAAGAGCAAAGAGATACGCGAAGAGGTGGAAGGAACTTTCAAACAACTGCCGCTAAAATTGGCTTGGGCCATCACCATTCACAAGAGCCAGGGCCTCACCTTCGACCATGCCATCATCGACACCTCGGCAGCCTTTGCGCATGGTCAAACCTACGTGGCACTGAGCCGCTGCCGCACATTGGAGGGGTTGGTTCTCTCTGCCCCCATCCCACAACACGCCATCATCAATGATGCCACCGTGCAGGATTTTCATCAACAGATGGGACATCGCACACCGGGACACAGAGAGGTGGAAGAAATGCGCAGGCTCTATGCTAAAGAACTGCTGGACGAACTGTTCGACTTCGGCCACATTCATGAATGCCACACACGCCTGCTGCGCATCATGCACGAACACTTCTCACGCCTCTATCCCACCCTGCTGAGTGAATTCGAAACACTGCAGCAGCCCATCGAGCTGGAGCTGCAAGCCGTTGCCCAACGTTTTCAGGCACAATACACACGCCTCGTCAACGAAGATAACGACACCGCTCGGCAGCAGGAACTGCAAGAACGCTTATGCAAAGGAGCAGCCTATTTTGCCGAGAAGCTGCAACCCTTGACCCTCTCGGCCAAAGACCTGCAACTGCCCACCGACAACAAGGAAGTGGCACGCAAAACCGAAGTGGCACTCCGCGAATGGCGCGAAAGCACAAGGCAAAAGCAACAACTGCTGGAATATGTCAAGGAAGAGGGTTTCCGCGTGAAGGAATATCTTCTGCAAAAGGCCTTGATTGTGCTTGACGAAGACACGAAACGCAGCGGAAACAAAAAGACAAAAAAAGAGGCCGCCCCCAAAGGCAGCCAAAAAGTAATCGTTCCAACCGACATCCTGCAGCCGGAACTCTATCAACAAATCACCGAATGGCGCTTGCAGCAAGCACGCGAACAAGGGCTGCCGGCCTATGCCATCCTGCAACAACGGGCCTTGGTGGGCATCGTCAATCTGCTGCCACAAACACCGGAAGCCCTCATGCTCATCCCCTACCTGGGCAAACGAGGCGTTGAAAAATACGGCGAAGAGATACTGGCCATCGTCAACCGCTACGTCAACGAGAACCACGTGGAACGCCCGGAGATACAAACCGAATTTGTACCAAAAGGGAAACGCATCGACACCGTGGAAGAAAGCCTAAGACTGTTTCACAAAGGCATGAGCATCACCAACATCGCTCAAGCACGCACCCTGACCACAGCGACCATCTATACACACATGGCACGCGCCATCCACGAAGGAAAAATCAATGCAACAGCAGTGATGGCAGAAGAGAAACAAGCCCTCATCCGGCGTGCCCTGTCAGAAGTGCGCCGCCAAGCCTCACCGGAAGACACACTGACAGCCATCATCCACAAAACTGCGGAACACCTCAAAGGAGAAGCCACTCCGGAGGAGGTGAGGTTCGTAAGCAGCCTGACATAAGATACTTACCAACCGAAAAGGCGAAGCTCACCTCTTCCCAAAAACAGAGAAGCACCTTCCGGTCTCATGGAAGATGCTTCTCTGTTTATTATTTATAGTAAAAACTTAGCGTGGAACATACGCTCCATCTTTCGCTTCAAAGATAATGGAAGGTTCGTGCACAATCACCTTATGCCAAGCACCCTGTGGCACTTGCAAACCAAACAAGCCCTCAGCCGGACAAAGAAGATGACGTTCCACCTCACGAAATTCACCCTCCGCTTCTTCATAAATCACTTCCTCCAAGCGACCTTGCAGGCAAATCACCGTTTCTGCGGTATCTTCATGACGATGAATTGGCACTTCAGTTTCGGGCTGCAATGCATTCATCATGCGTTGCGAAGTGTCGCATGCCCCATTCCGCAAGTCAAAGTTTTGGCGCAAGCGCGGAGAAACCGTAGCCTCAGCCAAAAGCTTTTCCAAAAACTTCTGATCAAATACTATTGTCATTTCCTTACTTTACAATCGCCTCCTTGATACATTCCACAATGTAGTGCACATCTTCATCCGTAACATAAGGACCGGCGGGGAGACAAAAGCCCACCTTGAAGATTTCTTCAGACACACCATTTACATACGCCACAGCATCGGCATACACCGGTTGCTTGTGCATGGGCTTCCATACGGGACGGCATTCCACTTTCTTCGCCAACATAAACACGCGAAGCGCCTCAACATTGTCGTTGGGTTGACAATCCGTCGTAGCACTTTCCACCGCCTTAATCACACCGGCAGCACCACCCACCGCACTCTTGATGACTTCTTTGTAAGCATTTTCCTGTCCTACGATTTTCACATCCGCATCCAATGTGGCAGCACACAACCAGAAGTTGCTATCATAACGAGGATCTGCAGGCTGTTCATGCAACCTTATCCCCTGCACATCCTTCAACAGTTCCTTATAAAGCCCCTGCACATGCTTATGGTGAGCAATATGTGCATCAAGCACCGTCATCTGTCCACGACCGATACCCGCACACACATTACTCATGCGGTAGTTGTAACCAATCGCCGTGTGTTCGTAATAAGGATATGCGTCACGCGCCTGAGTGGCATACCACATAATCTCATTGGCATCTTCAGCAGACTGACAAATCAAAGCGCCACCACCTGAAGTAGTAATCATCTTATTGCCGTTGAAACTCAACACGCCAAAGCGTCCGAAAGTTCCGAGCACCTGACCGTTGAAGCGCGAGCCCATACCTTCGGCAGCATCCTCAATCACGGGAATACCATACTTATTGGCAATTGCCATCAACTTTTCACAGTCGTAAGGCATACCATAGAGTGCCACAGGAATAATCGCCTTCGGATACTTACCCGTAGCCTCCTTGCGCTCAACAATCGCCTTCTCCAACAACTCAGGATCCATATTCCATGTTTTACGCTCCGAGTCAATAAACACAGGCTTCGCCCCGAGATACGTAATGGGATGCGAAGAAGCGCAGAACGTAAACGACTGCACACACACTTCATCGCCCGCTTGAACGCCACAGGCGAGCAAGGCCAAATGAACTGCAGCAGTACCCGCAGACAAGCACACCACCTTGCGATCCAACATCGCCCCATCGGTCTTCTTGTTGGAAAAGTCGGCTAAATCTTGTTCAAATCCATTTACATTGGGTCCCATAGGCACTACCCAATTCGTATCAAAAGCCTCCTTCACATATTTCTGTTCCGCTCCCTCTTCACTCATGTGAGCCAGACAGAGATAAATCATTTTTCTTTCAGACATAAGACTTTTATTATATCATTATTTTTCTACAAATCTAACCTTTCAATTATACTTCTATACCTTTCAACGGTATTTATCACTTTCCCTTCTGAATCTATAACACGTATACCTCCATTTTTAAGAGCTGTTGGATATTTTCTAGCCTTAGGATACATATTTTCTTGATCCATCAAATAAGGAACAGGCAAGAATCCCTCTTCAAAAATCAAAGCAAATCCCTCTGGAGTATATAGGTTAGGAATATTTTTTTCTAATAATGTAATAGCAGATTTTGCCTCATAATAAAGTTCCTCAAATCTGTTCTTAACATCTTCGTCATACTTCATATTGGGAACTTTACCCGTTTTTCTAGCTAAACGATACTCATGTAACGCATTCAAAGTTATTTGTATACTTTCCTTGATAATCGGAGGTGTAGCAAGTCGTACAGCTTCACTATAATTTACAACATGAATTATTTCAGGACTATTTTCATTTTCAGGTTCGATATCATCCATAATACAAGTTACAGCAGCGAGTTGTACTTTTGCATCTTCTAAATTAGGAGCGAAATAATCTAAACCTGCACGAGATTGAAGACTAATAGAAAAATTCTCATCTTCCAATTCTCTTACTAATTTGAGCATTGCTCTACCCTTTGCTAAATCTTGAACTCCCCACGTATATTTGGGAGTATTTAGCATATTTTGTAGAATAAGATGCTTCACTCCTAATTTCTTACATGCTTTTGCAGCTAAGAAACCTGTAATAATATAAGTGACATCGTCTCCACCTCTAAAAGAGAAATGATGAGGAACATTAGGTTCTACGGGTTTACCCGTTGTAGCTATATATTTAATTGCCTCAAAATGTTCTTTGAGATTATCCAATAATGAATTTTCCCCTCTTCCGTCTAATTTATTGAACCACCAAAAGGACAATGCATGCCAAGATATGTTTAACGCACGTTCATGAACCCGAGCCAATCCGGGAACATTCTTAGTCCCAGAATATGTTCTAACCAACATCGGAGATGCCTTCTCTTTTATGATTTTGTATTCTATCTCAGAATTAACGGGCACACCACCTCCATTTGCTAAGCCATCCCAATTCTCTCCAAAGTTGGACTGTGTCAATTGCGAACTACCTATCGACAACACATCCAACAATTTTGATTTAGCTAAGTCCTCACACCACGAATTGTATTCTTTTAATGCTTCTAAACGATTGGAATTATACGGTCCTGAATGGGTTCTAATAATAGGCAAAGACATTCTTCCTTTAGCATAATTCATTCTTTCTAAATAAGAGTCTTTATCAGTACCACAATTAGAATATCCATAATGGTCTTGAGGTATTTCTAATTTATAACGCTCTGATTGCACGATTTGCCTTGCAAAGTCCCAAATCATTGAATCATACTCGCTATTATTGATGATTGACTTGGGAAGAAGCTCATCTGGAACTCGATATTTTAGCAGTGACTCAATAGGAGACTCGTTTCCAGGAAACACTAAGACACGCCCATTTGTTTTGCCTTTAACTAAACCACAGGTATCAGGTAAACCTGCGAATGATATTTCTGTTAACGGACCTCCTTTTGCAGAAAACATATTATCACTTTCCAATATCGATAGAAGTGACATAAAATAATCACATCCCTCATTGGGGTCTAACCTATAACTAAAACCTAAACGAGTAATGCCATTATCTATAATCCACTTTTTTACCAAGCCATAATTATTGATACCTTGAATATTCTCTAGAGCCTTATTTACATTATCATTTGCAAAATGAACAGTATATCCACAATCTTTTAAAAGATTAATAATAGTATATACTCCCATCGTGTGAACATCCACCAATGGTTTAAGAAAACCAAAAATATCTTTTTTCATAAACATGTATTTTATGATAACTGTTTAAGTATTTCTTCTTTGGTCAAATCTGCTAATCCCAGATGTTCCAAAGTTCTTCCATTCTTCCTAAAATCAATTTGCAGTAATGCACTACAAATATTTATCATAGATTCCATTAAAGAAACATCAACACCTGCAGCTTTCCCTAATTCCACAATCGGTAGCACACCAGTAGGAATGTCCTCCGTCAATTGTCTTGTAAAAATTGTAGATGGTGATTTTATTGCATAGTAAGCTGGATTATTCACCATTTTTTCACATAGCGTATTTCCCTTGGTATCCGGATATGCATAGGATATCCATTCCTTAACACTCAGTAATTCTATTCCGTACGCTTTACCTACAGCTAATCTTTCTTTATCAAAATTTTCAATAAAATCAGCGATAGCCGGTGTCATATCTCGGTAGAACCAAAAATCTGCTTGCCGTTCAATGGTTGCAGCATTAAAAAGTAAAACACAAGGGTGAAATATAGCACCAATGTTTTCTAAACTCGTTCTTAATACGTTCTCCGCAGCTTCAAAACAAGCATACAAAGATTTTACTTTTTTCAACACGTATTTAGTCCGTAATGAATCTACTGAAGAAATAAGAACCTTATCTTTAACCCCAATTATATTTACAACCCCATCTTCTATTATTCTACAAGCATACACCAAAGTCTGTGCTTCTGCAACATATACATTTTTCTGGCAGCCATTCTTTTTAATGCGTTGTAAAAATTCTAAGGCTCCACCAGTTCTACCTGGATTAAGAAGAACGACTTGATTATCTCTTAATATTGAAGCCATTTGCGCAGCAAGAGCAGAATGAGCATTAGCCGTTGTTGTTACCATAACAACCTCAGCCCCACCAACTACCTCCTTTAAATCTGTCGAAATGCATTTAAGAATACCTTTCCCCTTAATCGCTCCAGTTAGTTCTATTGCATTCTTTCTTTTAAGAAGTGCCTCAACCTTTTCTTTGCGATAATGATAAAGACTAACATTATGCCCTTGAATTGCTAAATAAGCGGAAATTGCTTGTCCCCCATTCCCTGCTCCAATGACTGCTATTTTCATACAATTATTTAAATCTTTCTATTTTCACGATCTATAAACCTTTTGTAAGCAATCCATAATTTCAATAAAGGTATAGCTTTTACAATTGGATATAGTTTAGAACTCGCAGGAAGTGCAAAATACTTTGGATTAAACTGAGGTCTAAATCCCAACTTAAAGTGTAAATAAAGCGATGTACTGCGCTTTATCATTATTGAAGATTCGCCAATATCAATACCTCTTTCTTTTAATCTTGAAAAAGCATAAAGTACAATTAATCTTCCCAACCCACGACCTTGTGACTCCTTTTTTACTCCCAATTTAAAATCTCCGCCAACATGAGGAGCTGAAATATACTGAGCTACAGATACTGTTGCACAATACCCCCCCCTGCAACAATCTAAGAATAAATAAGTTACGACATTTTTATAGTATTTTTCATCCTTAAGAAACACCTTTGCACTTTCTACATTGTAGTTGAACTCTGAATAGGAATGATTGATAATATCACACCATGCAGCCAGCTGTTTATCGTCATCATTATTTAATATTTCTACACTAACATTGTATTTATTTTTCAGTGTCTCTGTAGATAATTCAAATGCCGATAGATTTGCTTGCAGCCTGACAGTTCCGTTTTTTAATGTGTCTAATAATCCCATAATAAATTAGAATAAATCATGTCGCATAATGTCTTTACCATCATTATCAAGAACAGCAAGACGCTCATTTACATATTGTAGTTTCTCTAGCACTTCAGTTTCTGAATCTGCCACAACTAAAAAGCCAGCCACTCGATCACTACTCGTGTCAGACTTAACGATGGTTGATGGAGCCATTCTGTAGGTAAAATAACTATAGATATATCCTTGTTCCTTGAGTTCGTCAAACCCTTTCAATGCTACAAATTCACCAGGTTTACAATATACATAGCTCATAATGGCGTTGTTACATTGCTTTTGGGGCTCAACATGAGGTTTATTACCCATAACCATTTCTACGTAAACTTTCATAATATCTACTCCACTTAGAACCTGAATAAGATGATATTTTGAACCGCCACCCATACGAGCGCTAAATTCTAAAACATTGTAGTCATCCCCATTCACTATCATTTGCACCAACAATGGAGTATCTTTTAATCCCCAAGCATCTGCAATTTGCTGAGCAATTTCTTGTACCCGTTCTTCTTTATAAGCAATTGGTGCCGGATAATAACTTTGCACAATCGTAAAACTCTTTTCGTTTTCTTTTATTTTTTTCGATGCAGTTATCGACAGAGTTTTTACCTCACCATTTTCCACATAGAAGTCACACGACAATTCTTCACCCACTTTAAACTCTTCAATAATTACATCTCCCGAGATCGAATAAGCAAATGCTTCTTTCAATGAACTTTCCAATTCATCTGCAGAAAACACTTTCTTTACTCCTTTCGATCCATTACTATCCACTGGTTTCACTACCAATGGATAAGCAAAATCAGGAAGCATCCCATCCCACTCTTTATTTATATATATATATTTAGCTGTAGGAATGCCGTTCTCAACCATTTTGTCCTTCATGAAACGCTTATTTGTCAAGTCTCTCACATCTTGTTCGGTCAAATAAGTTGGAGTTCCCAATTGTTCAGAAACATAAGCCATCGTCGACAATGGTTGGTCCCCACATGCAGTCAAAATGTAATCTATTTTTTCTTCCTTAGCAGCACTTAAAATTGCAGGTCGATCCATTGTACTTAGCTGAAGAAATTTATCAGCATAAGCAACAGCTTTCACTTTATCGCTCATATCAGCCAAAATAATTTCAACTTCACTATTATAATAACGACGAAGTTCTTCTATTAATGCACACTGGTCGTTACCACCAGCCAAAATCATTATTTTTTTCATACGATTGTTTTTAGTTATTTCCAGTAAAAGGACCGGTTGTTAACACAATATCCTTTGAAGACAAGACGTTCTTTATGGTCATTAGAATGATTCTAACATCTAACCATAAAGAACAATTATCTACATACCATACATCTAACTTAAACTTCTCAGTCCACGTCACATTATTTCTACCATTTACCTGTGCCCATCCTGTTATGCCAGGACGAACATCATGTCTTCGGTGTTGTTCCTCATTATATAATGGCAAGTACTTAGGAAGAAGAGGACGTGGTCCAATCAATGCCATATCACCTTTCAGCACATTTATAAGTTGTGGCAATTCATCAATAGATGTCTTACGTATGAAAGAACCTACCTTAGTTAAACGCTTTGCTTCAGGAAGAAGGTTTCCCTCCGCGTCTCTCTCATCCGTCATACTCTTAAACTTCATCACCTTAAAGATCTTGGCATCCTTACCCGGTCGTTCTTGATAGAATACTGCTCCTGCACCCTTATTTGCAATGGTCAACCAAATGTAGATTATTAGCAAAAAGGGCCATATAATTAACAAGGCCAGAAGAACAATCGTAAAATCAATTGCTCGCTTAAAAAAGTTTTTATACATAGATTTAAGTTTTTAATATCAACTAATTATATTTGATTTGTACTTACATCACGTCCGTCTAACCAACATTTAACACACTATTTTTCTCTTCTACATGAACTTTACCTGTAATAAAACGATAAAACTTTAACACAGGCCAAAGAATGGCCTCACTAGGACTGATATAGCCAAACTTTATTAAACGAGTAAAAAATCTGGTATAGTATGTTATTGCTGTCTTCAACGTTTCACGACCATCATGGGCTTTCTTTCCAAAATTACCTCCGTCTATACAATCCTCCATCACCTTACGGGCCATGCACTTATCCCTATTCCCTACCTTTAACATCAATTTACCTGATGATAACCCTAGATAATCCATACACAGTTGTCCAAAAACACGATATGCACGAGTTAGGGATAATCTTTCTAAATATCTTCGCAAACTTTCTCTGTCTATTTGCTGATATGTTCCATTAAGCGCCATTGCATAATCACACAACTGCCTCAACCCAATTCCTTGACAAAGGAAATGATCCAGGATATGCGATAGGAGCATAACTATATTAATAGTAGGAGGCAACACGCGGACCTGTTGCTCGTTTATCGAGACATAAACTGGGGACTGCGATAAAGCCTCATCAACAAATCCCATAAATAAATGGTTACGCTTCTGACTTTGAAAGTATTGAATACTATGATGTAATTCCCAGACTATTCCTCTCGCAATATAATCGATGTGATGCCTTGATTCATCTCCCCGGATTCCACCAAAAGCCTTCATACACTCATTTGCCTCAGAGTAAAAACGCTTTGGGATGTAAAGATCAATATCTCCAGGTGTACGATGCAGCGGATTTTTATAATAAGTAGCCACGCCCTGACCTTTAAGAAGTACATAGGGTATGTTTTTAACCTCCAGAATTTTGACAAACTCCAATAGCTCTGTATTCATTATCTTATTGAGCATTTCCACCTGAAGAACGCTGCTTATCATCTGTCTCCTCACAGATAGAGAGGGATAGTTTTCACGCGACATTTGCTGAAGGGCATCAGGAATTATACCATCCAACGTTTGCTTATGAGCAAATTGGATGACTTCTCTCCAATCCTTTTCATCTAAGGAGGTTTCTGGTGATGCATTCCATAATGCGACACGCAATAATTCTATAGATTTCCTATTAGTCATTTTTGATGCGAAAGAAAATCAAATATCTATGCTTTAACCAAAATGCTGCATAATTGCATTGAATGTATGGTCTGTTGTATAGTTATCTAGATAAAACTGATAACCCTTATTCCCCATCTGACGAATATCCGACAAAAGTATTCTGTTAATCACTTCTACAAATTTTTCAACCGAGTTGCTAGGGCAATAAAAACCATATCCATTTTTCTCCGCCATTACTCCCGTATCACAATTAGGGTCAGTTACTGCAATAATTGGTTTTTTTGTCATTAAATAGGGAAGTAAACGACTGGGATAATTAGGAATTGTAAACCTATAATCTAAAAAAATCATTCCCACATCACACGCATCCGCAAGCAAATCATAATCTACCTTAGGTATTTTCTTGAAAACAGTAACCGCTTTAGGATGATAAGTTTGTACAAACATTTCTAATTTCGAATATTCCGTACCATCTCCAACAATTACGAAATGACAATCTGTTCTGTCTTTTACAGCAGTCATACATTCCACTAGGAAAGGTATACCTTGCGGACGGCCCATATTACCACCATAAATAAAAATAGGTTTATCTACAGGAAGGTTGTATTTTTTGCGTATTGCCTTTTTATCCCCCTTGTGTGCCCCTTTCGGTACATCACACGAATTGGGAGCAATTTCCACAATAGTTGAGTCAATCCATGGATTATTCGCCAATAGATATGCTACATTAGCCGGACTCATGCAGCCTATATGATCTGATAACCTATAGAGTTCTTCTTCTTTCTTACGAAAAGACTTATACAATAATCCTTTCACTCCTTTTGGGGTAAGCATACCCAAATCCACCGCATTTTGTGGGAAGATATCTTTCAATAGAAGATATGTCTTTGCCTTAGAATTATTGCGCTTTGCATACTTGATTACCTTATTAAAGGTTATCGGTGGTGTTGAATAAAGTATAAGATCAAATTTTACATCCTTAAAGTATTTTTTCAGGGCTGTCTTAAATTGAAACTCCATTAACAACTGTCCAAGACCTTTTTCTACAACATTTGTTTTAGTAAGATTCAAGGTTTTAACCCCTAAGATGTGTACACCATTCTCTACTTTTAACTCTGTAGGAAGTCCGGTTTTTCTTTCTCTAGGATAGATTATATACACTTCATGTCCTTCATTACGGAATTTTCTCATTAAGTCTGTATATATTCCACTTGTCTCAATATCTTTTAAGCCAGACGACATTGTCAAGAATAGAATCTTCATAGATTTTACACTAATTATTAAGGTTATTACTTGATATCTTACTAATTACAATCATTGAGTATCATACAACAAGTACAAATTCAACCTTACTCCTTTCTCCAAACCATCTTGTTGACAACACCTGTGTAGCTTTGAATCAACTTCACAATCTTGGTGCTGACATTCTCGTCTACATAATTAGGTACAGGAATACCATTGTCACCATTCTTGCACATTTCGACTGCTACGTCTACAGCTTGAAGTAGGTCGTGCTCATTGATCCCTGCAAGAACGAAACAACCCTTGTCAAGTGCTTCAGGGCGTTCTGTTGATGTACGAATACATACAGCAGGGAATGAGTGACCTACACTCGTAAAGAAAGAACTTTCTTCGGGCAATGTGCCTGAGTCTGATACCACAGCAAAGGCATTCATCTGAAGGCAGTTGTAGTCGTGGAAACCGAGAGGTTCCTGACGAATCACACGTGGATCCAACTGGAAACCTGATGCCTCAAGACGATTTCTACTTCTTGGATGACAACTGTAAAGAATAGGCATATCATACTTCTCTGCCATCTTATTGATTGCGGTGAAGAGAGAAACAAAGTTCTTTTCTGTATCTATGTTTTCTTCACGGTGAGCACTGAGGAGGATGTATTTGCCGGGTTCTAATTTTAATGGGTTACCGGTTACTGGTGACTGGTTATTGCTTTCTGCAAGTTTTGCATTGAGCTTTTCAAATACATCGCTTGCTTCAATTTCTGCCAAATTCTCATGTAATACCTCTGCCATAGGTGAACCGCTCACGTATGTACGCTGAGGAGCGACACTGCTGGCATTCAAATAGCGACGAGCGTGCTCAGAATAACAGATGTTTACATCAGAAATAATGTCTACGATACGGCGGTTAGTTTCTTCAGGCAGACATTCGTCAAAGCAACGGTTACCTGCCTCCATGTGGAAGATGGGGATGTGCAAACGCTTGGCGCCAATAACACTGAGACAAGAATTGGTGTCACCCAATACCAAAACAGCATCTGGTTTAATCTGCACCATCAACTTGTAACTCTTGTCGATGATATTACCCATAGTTGCACCAAGGTCATCACCTACGGCATCCAAATATACCTCTGGGTCAGCTAACTTTAGGTCCTTGAAGAACACACCATTCAAATTGTAATCGTAGTTCTGACCAGTATGTGCCAAAACTGTATCGAAATACTTACGACATTTATTGATTACTGCTGCCAAACGGATGATTTCAGGTCTTGTACCTACTATTATGAGCAGTTTGAGTTTACCATTATTTTTGAACATAGTTTACTCTTTTTTTTCCACGTATCTCTCGTATTGACACGTATATTTTTATTTAATCACTTTATAACCTTGTTTAAAATCGCTTACATTAAAATTTATCAAGACCTCTGCAGGTACGTCAAATAACTTCATGTAGGTGCGTATCTGCTTAAAGTGTACTGGCATAAGCGTTTCAACAGATTTTAACTCTATAATAACTTTGTCCTCCACTAAAATATCTAAACGTAAGTCAGAACCAAGTGTAATATTCTTATACTTTATCTCTACTGGCATCTGTGAAGTAACTCTTAAACCTCTTGATTGAAGTTCGTACATCATTGCTTTCTCATAGACGCTTTCAAGCAATCCTGGGCCTAGGTGGTTGTACACCTCCATTGCTGCACCAACAGATTGGTATATAAGATTGTCGATGTTCATCTATTATCCGTGACTATACGTGAGATACGTGGAGAAAATTATACAGGATCAAAGAATGTATCCGGGCGTTTAGGATTAAAAATCTCGTTGCAATACATCACCGTTAATAGATCTTCAGTGTCTGACAAGTTGATAATGTTGTGCGTATACCCGGGAAGCATGATGACAGACTGAATGTTTTCACCACTCACTTCGTATTCACGAATTTCGTCTGTTCCCTCCTTACGCATTTGAATCAATCCATGTCCACTCACCACAATGAACTGTTCCCACTTGGTGTTGTGCCAATGTTGTCCTTTGGTTACTCCTGGCTTGGAGATATTGATACTCACTTGTCCACACTTCAAAGTGTGCACCAACTCCGTGAACGAACCACGATCATCTTTATTCATCTTTAAGTCAAACACGGCCTTTTCCTGTGGTAGATAACTGAGGTATGTGCTATATAATCGTTTGGCAAAGCTATCCGCAGGGATTTCAGGAATCATCAACGTACGAGGCATTTCTTCAAACTGATGAAGCAAATCCACAATCTGTCCTAAAGTTGCTTTGTGCGTCACGGGACAATAGCAATAGCGGCCATCGGCTTGTGGAATCACGTCCAAGCCTTCAAATTCACAACGATGCTCCTTACCTTGCAATGCAGCAATCATTTCCTCCACCAAGTCATCAATATAGAGTAGTTCCAATTCCACACTAGGATCATTCACTGTGATAGGAAGATCATTAGCGATATTGTTGCAGAAGGTTGCTACTGCACTATTGTAGTTAGGACGACACCATTTGCCATACAAATTAGGGAAAC
>JAEIGA010008763.1_pt1 | contig 15306 bp, 10 predicted proteins | sample 9270691 | NCBI WGS metagenome assembly JAEIGA01 (sample SAMN17057246, study PRJNA624740) | gut metagenome | biome: biome; isolation source: fecal sample | host: Bos grunniens | place: China: Xizang | collected 2019
CGCCAGCGCGCTCGAGACGAGCCTTAACACGAGGGATAAGGATGTTGCGCACATCATCAGCGATGATACGCTGCATCTCGCGCTCTGCCTCCTGCTCCGAGCGTGTGTGGGTAGGAAGGATAAACTCGTCGTGCTGTGTAGATACTACGATTGTGTGTACACGCTTTGGACGGCGGTCATCGTCATACTCGATAGTGACCTGACTCTTAGAGTCTGGGCGTAGGTAGCGCATAACCTCGCCCTCGCGGCGGATAACTGCCAACTCCTTAAGGATAACATGCGAAAGGATGAGTGTTGCAGGCATAAACTCGCGGGTCTCCTCCACGGCATAGCCGAACATGATACCCTGGTCGCCAGCGCCCTGATCCTCGCCATCCTTACGATCAACGCCCTGGTTGATATCTGACGACTGCTCGTGAATAGCTGATAGAATACCGCATGATGCTGCGTCGAACTGGTACTCGCTCTTGTTGTAGCCAATCTTGTCGATTACGCGGCGTGCCACGCCCTGAATATCGACATAACCCTCTGAGCGCACCTCGCCAGAGATCACTGCAAGACCTGTGGTACATAGCGTTTCGCATGCTACCTTAGAGGTAGCGTCATAGCGCAAGAACTCATCGAGAATAGCGTCCGAGATCTGATCGGCAACCTTATCTGGGTGTCCCTCAGATACAGACTCTGATGTAAATAGAAATGCCATAGCTTTATACTTTTATATTGTTATACATACTCTTCATGCATATAACTCTATGCATGATTGAAATATTGTATGCTTTAGGGCTTGGCTATACCACGATTATGCTATGGTAGCAACGCATTAGGAGTGCTGCTTTAGCATTTTTTTATTGTGGTTGCAATCAGTCCAAATCCCTCCACATCTTATTTCGGCTGCAAAGGTAATAAATTTTCACTATATGCAAACTCTATGGCGATATTATTTTTCTATTCCGCTATAAGCACACCTTATATATAAACTCTGCAAATACCCCATAGCGCAGATAAGTCTGCCGAGTCGTTCAGGGTGAAATAGTCTTTCTTTACAGAATTGCTATATAAAGAAATAGGCTAATAAATAACACAAATATTCCATTGCTCAAGCCTCTCCTTTGCCAAAGGAGGGGTTTGGGGAGGAATGTAAATATTTCTGAGCCATCGGCTCACGACTGCCGCCTATCCTCTTTACAGAAGCAAGTTCAAATAAATGAAAATTGCGAAGTACCACTCTAAAACTACTAACGCCCTCACGAGGCGAGAGCAGACCGAAGCGAAGGTATATTTGCAGACAACTTGTTGCAGGGTTGGGTTATTGTGCTTTGGGAGCTTGCTAACAAATAGCACGATAGCACAACTCTGTAGGTTGCGCAGCAACTCTGCAAATAACCCATAGTGCAGATAAGTCTGCCGAGGCGTTCAGGGTGAAATAGTTTTTATTTACAGAATTGCTATATAAAGAAATAGGCGGGAGTCATCACGACTGCCGCCTATCCTCTTTACAGAAGCAAGTTCTGTAAATAAAAACTACTAACCCAAACTTAAATAAATGAAGAAACCTAACTACTTGATAATGGCAACATTGTTAGAGGTGTTGCTATCATCGTATAGCTGTTAGTTTTACTTGCAAAACCTATACCATAAACGCTACCGCAAGTGGGAATATTGTGTGGTGTGGGATATAATTCTCTGTTTTGACCCCTTTGGGATATTTTATGCGGTATATTTGACAATATATATGACGCTTTGCTCGCGCAGTATTTAGTATGGTGAGGCGGGAGAGACCTGTGAGACGAAGAGACGGGAGAGACCTAAGAGACGAAAGCGAGGTCGGGTCTCGGTGTTGTTAGTTCTGCGTTGTCATTATCGGCATTGTCCGCGACTTCTCTCTTGTCACTCTTGTCCCTTTGGTCTCTAAATAATTATTTATTACTTCGGGTTGCAATTCTTTTGCGTGTCATCTTTTCTCTAAATCCTCCCTCATTGGCGAAGTTGTCGTTTACCTTATCGAGATATTTTTGTAGCAGGAATTGCGCTTGTTTAATCAATACGATAGCCATGTTGGCTATGGTCTCATCGTTGCGAGATTCTGCCATAGATATGAAGTATTGTGGATCGCTATTGTTAACACCCAGTTGGGCCATTGCTTTCCACTCCGCGGAGTCACTTTCCCATATTCGTAGGTTTCTTACACGCAGATAGTCGTTGTAATCCTCGTATAGCTCGAATAAACTGCCTCTTGCAACATTAAATAGCTTGATACCCATCTCTTTTGATGTTGCCATATCCCTCCACGATATTTTGCTTGCCTGACCTTGCCGCTTGAATCATTTGGTCGTATGTCCTGTCAGAGACTTTGATAAACCGAGAGCAAAAATGATAAGTTAGGTCATATATGACGACGCTTTTCTGGTAGCAAAGTAGTCGCTTATAGTTGCTGTTCCAAATTATGTCGTTGCTGTTCTTCGAATCCATGCTTGATGATTTTTAACGAAGGTACTGACTTTTTTGTTATCAAGCAAGTGATTGAGCGATTTTGTTCATTTTTTTGAGACGAAGAGACGGGAGAGACGAAGAGACGAGAGAGACGAAGAGACGAAGAGACGAGAGAGACGGGAGAGACGGAGAGAGACGAAAGCGAGGTCGGGTATCGGTGTTGTTAGTTTTGCGTTGTCATTATCGGCTTTGTCCGCGGCTTCGCTCTTGTCTCTATGGTCTCTCTTGTCCCTTTGGTCTCTAAAAACAATTGTGACGAGAGAGGCCTGAGAGACGAAGAGACGAAAGCGAGGTCGGGTATAGGTGTTGTTAGATGAGAGTTGTCATTATCAGCGTTGTCCGTGGCTTCGCTCTTGTCTCTCTTGTCTCTATGGTCACTTTTGTCCCTTTTGTCTCTAAAAACAGAAAGCACTCGGCCATGCCGAGTGCTTAAAGATAAACTCTGTATATGAGTCAGAGTTGCTCTTAGTAGAAGTTAGTTTTGCTTTGAGATATACTTACCATCTGCATACTCTACTGTGTAGCCATCAACAGTGGTAACAGTAATCTCGTTGGGAGCAGTGAGTGAAGCACCAGCAGCCAATTTGAAATTATCAATAGCAGCCTCGATGATAAATGTATCAATGCTGTTGTTACCCTCGAATACATAATTAGTCTTAATTGTGTTATTACGTACCCAAGTACCAAGAATGTTTAGCTTGCTATTCTTGATAGTGATAGGCTTCTCACCGTAGTTAGAGTTAAGAACGGCAGCAACACCGACATTAATGTCTGCATTCTCAATTACCACAGCATTAGAGTAATCTACTTTCACACCATAGTTCATGTTGCTTACAGTAACATTCTTAACGGTTGTCAATACAGTACCAGAAGCAAGCTGAACGAAACCGTAGCCATAGTTCTTTGCTGTACAACCCTCGATTGTTACATTGTTTGCACCACGAGTTGTGATAGCATAACCATTGAAACCCTTACCGTCGAAGTTTATGTTCTTGAAAGTTACATCAGACTTGAGAGTCATAGCACCAGTGTAAGTTTTGCCATCACCATTAATCGTAATGTTTACAAGATTATTATTCTGGATTGTAACATCACCCTCGATATCATTAACGAAGACAATATTGGTATCGGTTGTTGCATTGTTGATAGCTGCCATCAACTCATCTGCTGAAGCAACCTTAGTATAACCATGGTATGGGTCATACTTTACCTTAAACCAGTCACCATCAGCCTCAACAACACAACCATCAGCCAAGAAGCCATTAGGATGAGCTGCGTTCCATGCAGCAGGCTCAGTGCCAGGAGCTGCTGGGTTCTGCTTGTAGAAGCTACCACCGTAAACATTGATCATACTACCGTTGTTATCTGCAACATTAAGTGCAGCATAAACACCCTCAGTCTTGTTAGCGTATGATGTCTTGTCAGCAGCCAAAGCCTGAACCTTACCACCATAGATGTTAATAGTATTGCCTGAACTTGCATAGACTACAGAGCGACCGCCCTTAGCAAGACCCTCCTGGCAACCAACGAATGTACCGCCCTTGATATTGATAACAGCGTTGTCGTTACCACGAGCCCATACAGCCATTGAAGTACCCTGGATGGTACCCTCGCCCTCGATAGTCAAGTTACCGTAAACTACGATACCCTCACCCTCGCCGAAAGTCTCAGATGGGTTAGTGTTGATAATCTTCTTACCGTTAAGGTTAAGAACTGCAGTCTTGCCAGCTGCTACCACGATTGGACGGTTAACCACCAAATCCTCAGTAAGAGTAACATTGCCCTCAAGGTAGATAGTCTCAGCTGCCATGCCATCCTCAATCTCAACCTTGATATCGCTACCATTTGTCAAGATATCACCCTTAATGGTTGTAAGCTGATTAGCTACAACAGGAATATCAGTGCTGAACGACTTAGAAACATGGTTAGTTACATTAAGAGTAAACTTAGTTGTTGCACCAGCATTTACGAAGAGATAATCAGCAAATAGAGTCATCTCGCCATTCTCTACAGCATAAGTGTTTGCGTAGTTGAATGGATAAGTCTTAACAGCGTTACCATCTGATGAAGCAACGCCATTAAGTGCGTCGAACTTGTTGTTGATCACAACATCGTTATAGTAGGTAACTGTAGCCTCAGTAGGAAGTGCTACACCAAGGTTATTAAGATCCTGAACATCAGTTGTTACAACGCGAATCTTAGCGAATGGACGAGTAAGAGTGATTGCACCCATATTTGCAACATGAGCATCAGCTGCAAGTGTATAGTTGCCATAGAAAGCATCGCGTGCCTCAGTCATAGGTGCACCGACGAGAATGCTAATCTCATCCAAACCGTTAGATGTCTCATAGAACAAGTCAGTGTCCTCTGCACGATTGTTCTTAGTTACGAAGTCTGCCCATACAACAAACTTGTACTCACGACCTGGAGCAAGGCGCACAGGGAATGATGCAGACTTCTCGTTGGTGTACTGAACCTGACGGTAGCAGTTCTCACCATAGTAAATCTCAAGGATGTAGCGCAAGTCATGTGTGTTAAGAACGCCATTCTCAAACGCGCCAGACTCGCTACCAGCACGGCTAACCTCTGGAAGGTTAACTGTGATGAAAGCCTCCTGCTCGCCGCCAAGGTTGACACCAAAGTCGGCCTGATCCTTTTGGCAAGCCACTACGCCGATAGCAACTGCCAATAGAGCAAATAATTTTTTCATGTTAATAAATTTAAGTTAAAAAATGTAAAAAAAGTGGTTGTAATCTGTGGTTGTAACTTCTCTCCTACGCTATACACATTGTGCCTGCGGCGAACTATATTGGCACATGTGGCTTTGCCCGCTATGGTTGTGTAGCAGGGTGCGTGTGTCGGAATAGAAGCGTTGTTTTGTTTTGAATAATGCAACTGGTTGATAACCAAGATAATGCGCACCGCTTATATAAATATGCGGTGTAGCGTAGCTTGGGTATGTGGTTTTATGCATCATTCTAATATGCGTCATATAACGATATTCAACACGCAAATATAGCTAAAATATTAGAAATATGCAACGAATGCATAAAAATAGTGGGAATATAAGGAGTGGTGTGTTGGAGGTATGTGACATTTCATGTGACAAGAGAGCATAAAAGTCAAAGCGAAGTCGGGGATTATTTTGTCCGCGGCTTCGCTTTGCTCTATATACTCTCTATGCCTCTAAGGTCGTAACCAATGGCTATGTTACTCCTGCGTTCTATGGGTGATCTCCTCAACTTCGGCAACAACGAAGTTACTACCGCCAATAAAGATGGTGTCTGTGGCGAGTGCCTTGCTGCGTGCGTAGGCAAGAGCCTCGGCGACAGTAGGCTTGGTCTCGAACTTTAGACCCGCAGCTGTTGCCATGGTTGCAATATCCTCGATACTACGCGCACGGTCGATATTTGCCTTGGTGAAGATGTACTCTATCTTCTTGGGTAGCAATGGCATAATCTTCTCTAAAGCCTTCTCCTTAGCAAAGCCCATCACAGCAAAGATACGGTCGGTATTGAGAGCCTCGAGCTGTTGGGCTACATAGGCGATACCCTCGGCGTTATGTCCCGTGTCGCAAACAGTATAAGGCTCCTCGCCAATAACCTGCCAGCGACCCATAAGCCCTGTGCTTGCGGCACTGCACGCCAAACCCTCGCGTAAGGCACGGCGCGAAATAGTGAGGGGTGTAAGCTCGGCGATATAGTCAGCAGCAGCGCACACAGTGACGATGTTATGTGACTGATAATCACCTAAAAGGTCGATATCAAGCTCGAAGTTGCGATTGTCGCGTGTACGCAGTAGGCTGAAGTGCTGGTTGTAGTTGTCGAAGTGGTCAACCTCGCCAAGGATGAACTCCTGCTCGGCATAGATAACCTTAGAATGTAGCTCCTCTGCGCGACGCTCAAAGACGCTGTTATATGCCGCGTTGCTCTCGCCAATAACCACTGGGATGCTCTTCTTGATGATGCCTGCCTTCTCCATGGCAATCTTCTCGATGCTATCACCAAGAAACTCGGTGTGCTCCATGCTGATGTTGGTGATAACGCTAAGGATAGGTGTGATGATATTTGTGGCGTCGAGTCTGCCACCAAGACCCGTCTCGATGATAGCCACCTCAACATCGCTCTGGTCGAAGTAGTCGAACGCCATGGCTGCGGTCATCTCGAAGAACGATAAGTCGAGCTCCTGCATCTTCTCGCGGTGCTTATCCACAAAATTCACCACCTTCTGCTTGGAGATCATCTCTCCATCGACGCGTATGCGCTCGCGGAAGTCAACAAGGTGAGGCGAGGTGAAGAGACCTGTGCGGTAGCCCGCCTCATGGAGTATGGATGCAAGCATGTGCGATACGGAGCCCTTGCCGTTGGTGCCCGCAACATGTATGGTGTAGTAGTTGCGCTGTGGGTTGCCAAGGTGCTGGCAGAATGAGGCTATGCGCTCTAAACCAGGCTTATATGCGTCGCCGCCAACACGCTGAAATGAGGGCATGGCGGTAAATAGAAAATCAAGTGTCTCAGTGTAATTCATATTGTTAGTCAACTAAATAGTTCCTCTTCTTGGTGCGATAGGCAACATAATAGAGCAGTGCAAGCACTGCGATAAATGTAGATATGCGTGCTATCCAATCACCATAAATGGTGTATGCTGTTATATCGCTGCGTAGCTCAACCTCGGCGGTAAGGATGCCCTCCTCGTTCCACTCAAGGCGCTCACCTATATTCTCGCCAGTGGGGGAGATAAAGCCCGAAATGCCCGTATTCGCCGAGCGTGCTATGGCACGGCGTGTCTCGATAGCTCGCAGACGGCAGAAGTCGAATAGTCGCTTATGACCCGCGGTGTCGCCCCACCAGCCATCGTTAGATACCAACGACATGACCTCAGCACCATGGCGGGCAAAGCCTGCAAAATAGTTGCCATAAAGACCCTCGTAGCATATAGATGGACCTATCTTAATGCCCTCATTCTCAAATATCGTGTACTCCCTGCCCCAGCCGAGCTGTCCTGTGATGCCGCCAAGGTCAATCTCCAAGAAATCAAATAGACCCTTCATAGGCACCGCCTCGACACCAATAACCAACTTACCCTTGTGGTAGATGCTCTCCACAGCGCCGTTGTTGCTGATAAGGAGTGCGGAGTTATATCTGTCATACCAGCCGTAGCCCTCGAAGTAGCGCGCCGTATTTGTCGCTTGGCTATCGCCATAGCGCACAGTGGTAGAGGCTCCTGTGATGAGTTTGGTAGTGGGGTGGTTCTTGCCTATCATAGCCCCTAAGAATGGTTGTATGCTCTCCATTTGCGACTCGTCGAGAGAGCCTATGCCCGGAATGTAGGTGAGTGCCGACTCTGGCATAACCATAAATGCGCTCGTTTGGGGAACTTCAGATATAAGACGCATAATATCGTCTGTTGGTTGCATCTTATCACTCGCCCTGCGCTCGTCCTCATAGCAGGGAACATTAGGCTGAATAACCGAAATCTCGGCTGTGCGTCCCGATGGCGTGTAGCTCATTAGAAGTGCCACGGAGAGTAGCATCGGAGCTATGATTATTATAGCTGCACGCACCTTGGATGTTGTGGTGCGTGTCCTAAGTATCTCAAAGATAGAGATATTAGAGAGTAATACCCAAAGTGAGCCTCCGAAGATGCCTGTGTACTCGTACCACTGTACCGCCCATGTGTCGCCCGAAAAACCATGCCCCAAAAGTAACCATGGGAAGGTGGCAACATCGGCAGAGTTATAAGCCCACTCGGTTGCTATCCACACAGTGACGAGAATGGTATATGCCAAGGCGCGGGGAGCTCGCTTCGAGGTGTAGTGGTATGCCATGATGCCACACAAGTTGTAGAATGTGCCCACTATACCAGCTACTATAGGACCAAGCGGTGTGGCGTTCCATACCCACCATATTGTTGCTGCGCTCCAGAGCAGAAAGGTGAGCGTCGCCCAGCCGCACATGCGCCAGAAATCACGCTTCGAGTCGGTGAGATTCTCGCTGATAATCAGCAATGGAACAAGCGCTACAAGGAGGGTGAGTCCTGTGATGCCAAGCCATCCCGAGGCAAGTAATGCTACGGATAGAGCGACAAGTAAAAGTCGATGTGTTGTTGAATTCTGTTTCATAAGTGTGGCAAATTTACGAAACATTCCAAAATATGCAATTGCTTTAATCGCCTTTTTATCGTAATAATAGCTCCATTATTGTTGGCTTAGTGTAAAATATCACCTTAGAGGTACAGTTTTTTTGCGTATTTGATGTTATTCACGAAGCAATCTTTGTAGAAAACATGCGAAATATAGACCGTATAATGTGTGGTAAAGTCGTTAATTTTTTGTATGTTTGCGGTTGATGAAATAATTTTTGTGTATGAAAGCGAAGAGTGTTACGATAAACACCCGCTCTGGATTAGTGCTTGAGGGTGGCGGTATGCGAGGTGTCTTTACTTGTGGGGTGCTGGATAACCTTATGGATAGGGGCGTGAGGTTTCCCTACACCATTGGTGTGAGCGCAGGTGCTTGCAATGGGTTATCCTATATGTCTAATCAGCGAGGCAGAGCAAAATATAGCAATATCGACCTTCTGGAGAAGCATCACTTCATCGGCTTTAGGCATCTGCTCTTCAAGGGAAATATCATGGACTTCGATTTGTTGTTTGATGAGTTCCCAAATCGTATAATACCCTATGATTATGGTAGATATGCCTCATGCACGGAGCGTTTCGAGATGGTGACAACGGCATGCGAAACAGGTAAGGCATGCTACTTTGAGGAGAAGCACGACCCGAAGCGCATCATCGACATCGTGCGAGCTTCGAGTTCGCTCCCATATGTCTGTCCAATAGCTGAGGTGGATGGTGTGAAGATGCTTGATGGTGGCGTTGCCGACTCGTTGCCAATAGGTCGAGCAAGAGAGCTTGGATATGATAATAATGTGGTTGTGGTAACGCGCAATAAGGGGTATAGGAAGAGTGATAAGCCATCTTTCGTGCCGCCGTTTGTCTATGCGAAGTATCCCGCTTTGAGGGAAGCTCTGCGTAGGCGTAATGTGGAGTACAATAGAGAGTTAGAGTATATCGAGAGTTTGGAGGAGCGTGGCGAGGTTGTTGTGATAAGACCTGAGCGACCTATCGAGGTGGGGCGCATGGAGCGAGATACGAGACGCCTATTGGCTCTTTATGACGAAGGGTATGAGATAGCGTCGAAGATAAAATTTTATGTTGAGTAATTTTGTTTATTCTTAATATTTCTCTATTTTTGCCTATTTAAGATGCATATATATTGAATTTATATGAGTAGTATAAAGGAGCATTATAATAGTTTGAAGTGGTATCAAAAGGTGGAATTTAACCTTTTGTGGGCGTTAAGTTGTCTTATTAGCTATTCGCCCCGTTTTTTGAGATATGGATTACTTAGACCATTTATTACACTGATATTTCGTGTTGTGGGCTACCGTAAGAGGGTGATACTCCGTAATCTCGAAAGGTCATTCCCAGAGAAGACTGAGAAGGAGTTGCGACAAATCATGCGCAAATACTATGTTACTCTCGCAGAGGTTGTTGTCAACACCATAAGTCTTGTTGGTGCTAATCCTAAGCGTACAGGCAATGCTCTGCTTTGTGATCAAGAGCAGGAGCATAAGGAGCATACAAAAGGTAAAGATTGGATTGTCATGGCTGCGCACTATGGTTGCTGGGAATACTATCCACTATGGTGCTGGAGGGATGACACCATGGACTTCATTAGCGTCTATCATCCACTTAAAAGTCCTGTGTTTGAGCACTTCTATCGCCGTATTAGGAACTATGGTCCTAACAATATCACTGTGACCATGGCAGATACGGTGCGCTACTATCTTAAAAATCATGGTAAGGGTCGAAATATGGCGTTGGGACTTATATCTGATCAGAGTCCTGACCTGCGCGCCGATACCGAATGGGTGGAGTTTCTCAATCAGCCAACGGCGTTTATTGATGGTGGCGTAAGGCTTGCACTGCGCTTTGGTGTTCCAATATATTTCGTTGATACAGAGCGTGTAAAGGCGGATAGTTATAAGATAAGTTATGTGGAGATATACGATGGTCGGGAGCAGGTAGAGGCTATGGATTTGGTGCGTCGTTATGCTCAAAATCTTGAGGCTATGATACGCCGCAGACCTGAACTATGGATGTGGTCTCACAACCGCTGGAAGCATACGCCTGAGAAGCAATTGCGACGCTTTGGAACAAAAAAGGAGGCTTAGAGTGAGCTAATTAGAATATTTTGGTTATATTTGCTCCAATTATTAAGAAAATATAAGAATGGATATTGTAATAACCTTCGTTAATGGTCTTGATCCTGTGTGGCAGGCAGACTACCAAAAACATACTAATGTGCCTATTCTTGAGAAGCGTTTTAGGGATTGGGGTACATTGAAGTATCTGTTTAGGGGTATTGCAAAGAATATGCCATTCATACGCAAGGTGCATCTTGTGGTGTCGGGAGAGAGCCAAGTACCAGAATGGATAAATCGTGAAGAGGTAAATGTGGTTTTGCATAGTGATATCATCCCTAAGGAGTATCTGCCAACATTCAATAGCAATACCATAGAGATGCATCTGCATCGCATCGAGGGGCTGGACGAGGAGTTTGTTTACTTCAATGACGATCTCTTTCCAATGATGCCTATCGAGCCTACGGACTTCTTTCGTGAGGGTAAGGGTGTTATAGCCATGAGCCATCATATATTGGCTTTAGATATGTTCAAGAAGATTTGTCGTAACTCTGATCATCTTGTGCGTGAGGCCTTAGGCTTACCTCGAGCAATCTGTTTTCTTCGCCCACAGCACACCTGTGTACCTATGCTAAAAAGCGAGAATGAGTGGCTCTACAACAAGATGAAAACTAAGATTCTTGGCTCGCTATCGCAGACACGCCAAAGCCAAAATGTTACGCAGTATATATTCACCAATAGTCTTTTCCTTAAGGGGCTTATCATTGATGAGCGACAGTCGAAGAAGCACTTTTCTATGGCTGTTGCGGGTGAATCGAAAATACAAAGTTTTATCCAAAATCCAACACGCAAACTTATGTGTATCAATGATGTAAAACTCTCGGATGAGCGTTATAATGCTATGCGTCAGATGATACATACAGAGATGGAGAGACAGTTCCCCCAAACTTCAAAATATGAGAGATAATCCAAAAGTTGATGCTGTAATCACATGGGTCGATGGAGATGATCCACGCCATATTGCCAAGCGTGAAGCGTTTGGTAATAAGAAGATATTGAAGGTCGATGATGTTGCAGGTAGCACCCGCTACAGAAGTGTCGGCGAGATATTGTATTGTGTAGCATCGCTAAATAGATTTGCTCCATGGCTCAATAAGATATACATCGTCACTGACGAGCAGAATCCAAATGTAGAGCCATTCCTTGAACAACACTTCCCAAATGGACATATCCCTGTTGAGGTTGTCGATCACAAGGTGATATTTAGAGGCTATGAGCAGTGCTTGCCAACATTTAACTCCATATCTATAGAGTCGATGACATGGCGCATACCGGGTCTAAGTGAGCATTTTATTGAGTTTAATGACGACCTTATCCTCAGTGCCCCAACAAAGTTTGAAGATTTCTTCACAGAGAGTGGAGTGGTCTGCTACGGCAGAAAATATAGCTCGTTGCTAACTCGTCTTTTGGGGTTGACAAAGTATCGTAGGGATGGTAGCAAGCGTGTGACATTCAAGCAGACGATGCTCAATGCTAAGGATCTGATCTCTAAGTCTGGTAAATTTATTAAGCTCTATCATACGCCTAAGGCGTTGTTACGCAGTGTATATGAGGAGTATTTTACAGCACATCCCGACCATCTTGTGCGTAATATAGAGCATCGTTTCCGCCACCATACGCAGTATAATCCACAGGAGATTCAATATCTACTACTCTCGGATAGGGGTAGGTGTACACTTCGTAAGGCATACGATGAATTGCTCTACCTTAAGCCCAATAAGAGTCGCGGATATATCGCCGAAAAGCTCGCAATGTTCGATAAACTATCCAACCATAAGTTTGGTTGTTTCAACTCTTTGGATCAGGCATCCGAGGAGGATAGAGAGATGACTATTGAGTGGATAGAGAGGCGTATAGGTCTAAGATAACGGTGCGAGGATTGCAGGAAGATAAACTATGACCCATATATAAACAACTCGATTATGAAGAGAGTGGCATTTACTCACGATATATTCCCTGGTGGAGGCGCTGAGCGTGTGACTATTGACATTGCGAAGTTCCTCTATGAGCAATATCCCGACTACAAGTGCTATGTATTTACCCCTAAAATCGTTGAGGAGCTATATACCGACGAGGTTAAACGCTATATAACCGTCGTTGAGGTGAGCCTCGATAAGAGTAAAAGAAGCGAGGATATCGAGAGATTGGTGAAAGCCGAGGGTATAAACCTTATAGTTCAGGTTGTTCAACCTATAAGACATATTCAGAGTATATGCAAGCGCTGTGGTTGTAAGACTATCCTTGCTAACCATGGCGAACCATTCTGGGAGCGTCATTCGGTGATTAGACGCCGTCAGAAGTCGTTACTCTACAAACCTATGTGGCGATTGTACTGGAAACGCCACTTTATCGACAAAAATGGTGCGCGCAATTTGGTGATTAAGCGCGTTAAGAGGCAGTATGCCTGCTGTGATGCCTATACAGTGTTGTGCGAAGACTATAGACAGGAGGTGTGTCAGGCACTGGGTATAAACCCCGATACATCGAAGGTCGTGGCTATTGAGAACTCCGAGCGTATTGTAGATAATGTGAGCTATGACAAGGAGAAGATAATCCTCTTCTGTGGTCGTTTGGAGAACACCTCTAAGAGATTGGATAGACTTCTCAGAATTTGGGGTAAGGTTCAAGATCGCTTGACAGAGTATAGATTGCTTATTGTTGGTGATGGCAACTACCGTTCGGCTATGGAGGATCAGATTATTAGAGAGGGTCTTAAAAGAGTAGATATGGTGGGCAGACACTCCAATGTCGAACAGTTCTACCGTAAGGCTTCTATTGTCTGTCTTACATCGCAAACCGAGGGTTGGCCTTTGTGCCTTACTGAAGGTCAAGCTCATGGCTGTATTACTATAGCTTTTGGATGCTCTGCTGGTGTTAGAGATATATTGTCGCCATCGGGCACAAATGGCTTTGTTGTAACACCGTTTGATGAGGATGAGTATGCCGAGACCTTTATTCATATCGCCTCTATGAGCGATGAGGAGCGCGATAAGATACGACGCAGTTCTGTGGCAAAGAGAATGCTATACGCTCCCAATATCATAATGAAAAAGTGGGTAAAACTCTTTGAGTCACTACTAAACGATAACTAATATATCCGAGGTTGTGCGTTGATTAGGTAACTATTAAATCCTCGGCTCTCGTTTTCAATGACGGGAGCCGAGTCTGTTTATCTATACATTGTTGTGTGCGCTTTCACACTACTTTTGGAGCATAATAGACTCTCCTATTTTGCGAAACTATGCAATAGTCCTTTAAATATTTGATATTTACGCTATTTAGCTATGCTAAAAGTCTGAGAATTGTCCCAATTGCAGTCGAAGCATATTGTGGCCTCGATAAAGAAATTGCCCTGGATGGGGTAGTACTTGGCGTACGTCCCATTCAGGGCAATGATTAAGAGGTCGCAGATGACCGCTTATTTTGCAAAACTCTGCTGGATAGCTACTGCAATCGCCACAGTTGCACCTACCATTGGGTTGTTACCCATACCGAGGAAGCCCATCATCTCAATGTGTGCTGGAGCCGACGACAAACCGAGAGCAGAGACTGCTTGCAGGCTATACCGAGGTGCGAAGGAGGAAAAGTCGGTACGAATTAACTGATGAAGAGCATGCAAACTATGCGTCAGAGTGCATACGACCCATAGTGCTTTGTGTTATTGTGAAATAGGATTGAGAAAAAACTAGCATACATGCATATTTTTGGAATACTAACTGATTAACAACTTGTTATAAGGGTAGATTTTGTGATAAAAAGCGGTTTTGGGAGAGATAACAGCTCTCGATTAAATCTCTCGATCGTATTATATATATAGGGCACCTTTCTAAAATTCATCATCGGCAGTGGTGGTGAGTCATAAAAGGTGTAATGTTAAACCTATAAAATATCTCTATTATGAAGCAAAATTCAGAAAGCAAGTTTAAGATGCGTGTTCGCGTCAAGGATGCTAATGTCGAGTCTATGCGCTCGATGCCGTTACACTCTTCGCAGTGCGAGGTGGAGAGGACAGACAAGTATGCCGATTTTGAGTATTTCGTAGCTCCTACAGCGGAACTCTATAATAGGCTATTGTCGTATGGCAGCGGCGTAGAGGTGTTAGAGCCAAAGGAGGCAAGGCTTGAGATGAAAAACCGTATAATGAATATGTCGTTTATGTACAGCGAGGAGATGGCACGTACCAAGATAGGCAAGGCTGTAATATATACTACAAATAAATACCCAAAAGCCGATATCGCAAGAGTGCGACATTCGCTCGAGATGCAGAGAGGTATAGACTATATTCGTCGTTTAGATGCTTGTATGCTCTATCTCGAGGCAACGCAAGGCTGGGAGTATGTAAAGCATTTTAGGCTCAACGACACTGACACGCTTGCCGTATTCCAGCGTGGCGATACCGAAGGCGTATATATGTGTTCTTCGGGGGTGGTGCGAGCAAAACTGCGTGAGGCAGAGATCGACTCTATTGACGATATTGTAGAGGTTTATCGCAACCATCATCACCCCAAGATGCAACCTTGGCCATACGACCACTCGTTGGTGCAAGCGC
>JAEIGA010008764.1_pt1 | contig 15304 bp, 9 predicted proteins | sample 9270691 | NCBI WGS metagenome assembly JAEIGA01 (sample SAMN17057246, study PRJNA624740) | gut metagenome | biome: biome; isolation source: fecal sample | host: Bos grunniens | place: China: Xizang | collected 2019
AACTAGCGTGTTCAGAGAAGCCCTGCTTTGCGGGCTTCTCTGAACATGTGTTTTGCGGCTTTTGTCTAGCGCCCGGCGCGAGAGAGTCGGTGCGCAGCGTTCAGTATTTATCTTTTGTTTTATGTATGGGGCTGGACGGTTTGCAGAATATTGTTTGGTTGTTTAGATAAAAAATCGTAAATTGCATTGATTGTTTCGTGTCGGAATAACGATTAAAACTAAATAACTATGAGACATTTGATTAAGATGGGTTGGATGTTGGCATCAGCGGTAATGCTATGCTTTACATCATGCCTCAATGAGGTATCGGACCCGAATTATCGTGCAGACCAGTTACCTGGAAATGTTGCAGCGGTTTCTGAGCAGGTGGCTGCAATGAAATCTACAGTAAGTGTAATTGAGTCTCTTCAGGCTTCTTTATCTGAAACTGCTGAGTTTGCGGAAGCTTCTGCACGGTTGGAAGCTTGTGCTGTCGCTGTAAACGAGCACATTGCTGTAGCAGAGGGGGGACTTTCTGAGGTGAAAGCTTCAGTTGCCGCATTGAAACTTCAGAAACAGATAGCTGATGCAACGGGGTCTCTTAAGGCTCTTATAGCTCATTTGGGTATGAGTGATGTTCTTGAGCAGAGTGTCCTTTCTTTAGAAAAGAGAGTTGCATCTTGGCTTGGAAATGATTTCAATAACTATTTTGAAATATCTGCAGAGCTGGCTAGACTTGCGCAGATGTCTGAAGTTGTTGAAGGCCAGTCGCTTTTAGCAGATGCAATAGCTTCAGATGTTGAGGTGGGGCTGCGTGCAGGTGATGCTTCAGGCTTGGATGAAATTCTTTCTTCGGTTAAGAATTGCTCGGATGCTCTTGCACAGCTGAATGCTCGAATGGCTTCACTCGCTGCAGAACTTGAGCAGGAATATACTAAGGCGATTACTTCTCCGAATGATGAAACAAAGAATGCTCTTCAGACTATCAATACAAAGGCTGCGACAGCTGTGTCTCAGGCAGGAACGACATTGACTGATCTTATCAGCCGTCTGGTTGCATGTGAGGCTGCTCTTGCTGATCTGGATGCAAGACTTGAGAAAGTTGAGGCTGATGTTGCAGAACTTCTCGGCATGATACAGTCGCTTACATATGTTTCTGATTATTCTGCTGAAAATGCTTTTGCGTACTATGAAATGGATGTAGATACCAAGGTTTCTGACAGTAGTCTGCCATACTACGGTAAGGCTAAGAGAACCCCGGCAGGAAATATGGAACTTACATACATGGTCCGTCCGGCAGCTGCCGCCAAGGCACTGAATGCTAATGCAAATGCTGTGACTGTGATCGGATTCTATGCTAAATCAATTGCAACCAGGGCTCCTCAGGTATCTGATTATATTGATCTGGATGTTACGAAAGTGGCTGTGATAAATGAGACTCGCGGTATTGTTACGGTGACTGTGACTCCAGACTTCAGAGAAGCATTTTACTACAAGGAAATTGGTGCAAAGTGTGCACTCAATGTCAAGTCCGGCAAGACTGACATTGTTTCGGATTTTGTAGAAATACTTCCAAAGGATAACAGCTCAAGGGTTTATGCTACTGGTGTTACTCCAAGCAGAACAACAATTGAGCTTGATAAAGGCGAAACTCTCGATCTATCGGCTGTAGTATCACCGTCTGAGGCGTCACAGGTATGTTATTGGACTTCTGCTGACAATGATATAGTATCTTTCAACGGCTCGACACTTAATGCCGTGGGCGTTGGTGAGACAACCGTGAAGGTTACAACATTTGCGGTTGACGAGTGGGGACTTCCGCTTGTAGCAGAGATCCCTGTAAAGGTCAATGAGGCAATCAGACTCTCCGGTCCTCCTTATGTCGAGGTCGGTTATACTGCTGACATGTTCCTTGAGTATCCTTCCAATGCTATTATCGAGACTAAGGTCTGGACAACGAGTGATGCATCTAAACTTACTGTAGATCAGAACGGTAAGGTGACAGGTGTGGCGCACACATATAATGCTAATACTAACGGGTACAATGATGTGACTGTGTCATGTACAATCAATGGTGTTACTGTGGTCAGCTGGCCGATGAAGGTTGCTGCAGTTCAGCCGAAGGCTATTGTTACTCCAACCCTTTCAAATAGTCAGACTGAGGTGTCAATCAAAGTGGATCAGAGCTTCTCGTTGGCATCGACAATTTCTCCTGCAAACGTTCCTGAAGGTGTGTACAGGATAAGATATGAGAGTGACCATAACGGATTCATTGATTTCAATACAGGTGTGATTAATCAATACGAGAACACGATGTCTCCTACAAGTGCATATGTTTACATCACTGTAGATAATGTCGATCGCTCTAAGTATATGGTCGTAGGAGCTCCTAAAAAGACTGTACTCGTCAAGGTTCTTCCATACTATGTGAAGACTATCACTATGGATAATGTTGAAATGCAGCTTGGACAGACAGTGACACTTTCACCTAGATTTACGTCTGACGTAAACGGAAAGGCTCCTACTAATACTAAAGTGACATGGAAATCCAGCAATGAAACAGTGGCAACTGTTGATGCTGAAGGTGTCGTTACACCAAAGACTTCTGGAACTGTGACTATAACAGCCACAGCGACCGATGGATCAAATGTATCAGGAGCATGTACTGTCACCATTACTCAGCCTTGGAAATCATTTGAGATAGGTGATTATGTCGTAAGGACATCCAGTGGTGATGTCGAGTTTGCTGCAGACCTGAATACTGCCAAGAGCAAGGGCTCGATTGTGGGTGTTGTTGTCGCTAAGACAAACCCTCGCGCAACTGATCAGATGCTCCCTTCAAGCTGTACTCATGGAGTTGCTGTGGCTCTTGGTGAGGGTGAAGGAAAATGGTGGAGCGGCGCTCCTTCTTCAGAGCCTTACAGAGTTTATGAATGGGCTGCTCAGAACGGATACCAGTCAACAATGGGAGTTGATTGGAACTCTTCACAGGGAACCCATCGTGCAGGAACAGCAAACCTGTTTGTCGGCTATAACAATACTCTCGCACTCAAAGCATTTATTTCAGCAAGAGGACTTTCTTCAGATATGATAAATGCGCTGAATGCTTACAGTGGACCGACTTTGCCTGACGGTGCATCATCTTATTATCTGCCATCTGTAGCAGAAATGGATGCTATAGCTGCACTTTCCAATAGCTCATGGTTCTTGTCTGATAAATTGCAAAGTGCCGGTGGTACAAAGTTTACAAATGATGCTTACTGGACTGTTTCTGATTCAGGAAACTCATCTTCTAATGCAGCTAAGATCAATCCTCTTACTGGTGAACTTTCAGGTTCCGGTATGAAGACGAATGCGGCTAAGTTCCGCTATGTATTCGCATTCTAAAATAAAAGGTGATGAAAAAGAATTCAATTATACAGACACAGATAAAATACCAGACTCCTTGTATGGTGGAGATTGCCTTCAGTTCTGAGGGCCTTCTCTGCCAGAGTCAGTTTGGTTCAGGAAGTGAGGACTATGAGCCTGATCCTGATATGCCCGGTATTGATTGTTATTATGGAGGATAGTATGATGAAAAAACATTTCATGATATTTTTATCAGCTGTTGCGATCCTTGTATCCTGCCATAAAGAATCCATTCAGGAGCCGGTCGGGGAACAGCAGCTTGCTGACGCGCACCAGGTGACTATAGAGGCCGGAATCCTTTCCAAGACAATTCTAGATGGAAATTCTGTGATGTGGGAGGGTTCTGACGAGATAGCCCTTGTCTTTACTCACCCTTCATCCGCTCCTCATGTAAACAGGACATTTGTGAACAATGAGCCAACTCAGTCAACTGCCCGTGCTGTCTTCAAAGGTCTGATACCGAACAGCGTCTCACCTGAAAACGGTTATAATGATATTGGATATGCTGTTTATCCGAAAGAAGCGATTACGGATGACGGTAAGTTCAGTCATAGTCTTCCTGCTGAGCAGACTGCAAAGGAGAATGGCTCTTTCCCATCAGGATGTAATCTTTCTTCAGCCGCACTTGCTCTTTCGGAAATGGGCGAAGGCGGTTCGACCAAGACTGATTTCAAGAATGCTCTTTCCATTCTTCGAATCGCTTTGACTCCTGATGTTGAGTCTGTGACTCTTACAGGAACAGCACCGCTTGCAGGAACTGCTCCGCTTCAGATGCATTATAACGCATCCAATCAGGATGATGCTGATAATGGTCGTCTTTTGATTGACGTGAATGGTTCTTGGGCAGCCTCGTCAAACTCGGTGACTTTGAAACCTGCCAATGGTTCGGCTTTCGAGAACAGGTCCTATAATATTCTTGTTTGGCCGGGTAAGCAGGAGGGACTTACCGTTACGCTTAAGTTCAGGAATCTCGGTGAATATGAGATGACTTCTTCAGTTTCGACATTAAATCCGGCTACCTTCAAACCAGCTAAGTATTACAATATCAATATTGTAAACTCAGAGGAGGTTCTGGTTGAGGATATTACAGACAGACTAAGCGATATTGAGCAGAATCTTCCTGATCTTGATGATGTGGAGGCTGACGTTGCCGCTCTTCTTGCACAGATTCAGTCTGTCACTCTGATGACCGAGTATCTTGATGACGCAGTTTATGCTCCGTATGGTGCTTTCAATAACGGCATGCAGAAGCTTGATGTTGCGTTAGATTACATTGTGAAACCAGAGTCGGCGGCAGAGGCTCTGGTTGAGGCCTTCCGTGCAGATCCGTCCATTGCAAAAGGAATCCTTGGCTATAGAAAGTCTACAGGTTTCGAGGTGGCAGGCGAGATGACTGTCAATGACTTGGTGCTGTCTACAGCTCCTTTCGGTAAGTATGTTACTGCTTCAGTATCTGCGGACATTATCTCAAAGGACTTCTATGATGGCAAGTATGGTGCTTCCGTCGCTCTCCAGATAAAATCCGGCATGAGTGAAATCTTGTCAGATTTTGCGAACCTCGTACCTGAGGCTAGTAATGCAATCAGTGGAAGTTACTTGAAAGATATTCCGGTAATCTCAGGCTCAAGAGTCGTGATTCCATTCAACTTTGCAGTTGCAGATGCTTCGGCGTCATATACATTGGAAGTTGCTGGAACAGAGAATGTCAGCTGGGCTACAGTGAACTACAATACGGATTTCAGAACAGGAAACCTTTCGGTTCAGCTTGATCCTGCCAAACCAGTCGAGTCTCAGAAGGTGACTCTGGATCTGCTAGTCGGTTCAGAGGTTGTAAGTCATGTGTTTACATTTGTAGGTAGCGGCTCGGACATTCGCTTTGTCGATCCGGGTCAGATAGATTACATCGGTGGAGATATCGCTCTTGAAATAATTACAACCAACATCAATAACTACATGCTTACATGTAGCGGTGCGGGAGTTACGCAGTCAGGAAATATCTTTACTTTCAGCGAGAACACCGGAGCACAGAGAACAGTGACAGTTGAATGTCAGGCGACAATCCCTGGTGTTTCTCTCAACTTCTATAAGTCAATTACCTTGACTCAGAAGGCAGTGGGAACCAATCTCACAAGAACTTACTATTATGACGGTCAGAAGGTCGTTCTCAATCAGGCAAATGCTTCAGGCTGCTCTAACTACTTCAATATCGTGATACTCGGAGACGGTTATCAGAAGAAGGATCTCGCTGTTGGTGGTAAGTTTGAAAGAAGTGCAAGATCCGCTATGGACAGTTTCTTCTCTATAGAGCCGTACAAGTCATTCAAGAATAGATTCAATGTCTATATGGTGACTTACCGCTCGAATGATGAGGGAACAGACATCAAGTCAGGCAACATAACCAAGGACACATACTTCCAATCATATTGTCAGGGTGGTGGAAATACTGCTGCTTATGTTGATAATACTGATAAGGTGGTCAATGCCGTCAAGAGTGCTGTCGGATCTGGTGACGCACAGTATTACAGATCGATCGCTATCCTCCTTGTAAATACAGATGAGCAGGCCGGATCGACCGGATATCCATTCAGAGACAACAAGTCAGGTTGGGATAACGGATATGCTTCGTTTGCAATTGCAGTGCTTGCTGCAAACTCGACTGGTACTAATGGTCTTGTCAAGCATGAGGCTTGCGGACATGCCTTCGGACGTCTTGCTGACGAGTATTACAGCAGCGGTACTACGGCAGCTTCTTCTAACAAGACAGACCTTGCCAACTGGCATGCCAAGGGATGGTACTGGAATGTAAATCCATCAAATACAGGAAATTACTACAAGTTTACCAATTCGGCATACAGCTCATCTGAAGTCAGCTTCATCGAGGGAGGATGGGGATATCAGTACGGCATGTATCGCCCGACTCAGGGCGGTATGATGTGGGGAAGTACCGGTGTGTTCAATGCTCCTTCCCGTCACGCTATTTATCATCGAATCATCACAGAGTCGGAAGGTGTAAATGCGTATAGCTGGTCTAAGTTCCTTGGGTATGACCAGATAAACCGCTAGTGTTTGTCTATTCGCTGAATATGATTATCTTTGTACGGATTGTGCGCATGCATGATCCGTACGTTGTTTATAAATGTTAAAGATATGAAAAGAGTAATTGCTACAGACAATGCCCCAAAGGCAGTTGGCCCATATTCACAGGCTATTGAAGTAAACGGAACACTTTATATTTCGGGACAGATTCCTGTCAATCCTGCAGATGGCAAGATCCAGGAGGATATAACTGCTGCAGCCCATCAGTCGCTCAAGAATATCGGAGCAATTCTCCAGGAGGCTGGAATGACTTACGATAACGTAGTGAAGACAACAGTACTTCTTGCGGATATCGCAGATTTCAAGGCAGTCAATGAAGTGTATGCTGAATACTTTACAGGCGACAAGCCGGCAAGAGCCTGCTATCAGGCAGCCGCTCTTCCTCTCGGAGTAAAGGTCGAGATTGAGGCAATCGCTGTAAGATAATGAGCAGAAAGTCGCTTATAATATGTATTGCCATTCTGGCAATTATGATTCTCGGCATCGGCGTTGCCGTGTCTGTGCTGTACTCCGGTACGGGCGGATCCGGGAATGACATGGTGGAGAAGGTCGATGATGATTCCAGATACCTTCTTCTTCCTGCTGTTCCTTCTGATGCGGTAATGCTGTGCTGCTTTTCGGATGCAGACCGCTCGATCGGGCGTGTCTGTTCTGAAACAGATTTTCCGTCAGCACTGAAGAACTCTGCAGTCAAGCTTGGGAGAATGACTGTTTCCCTGCATTTTTCGGGGAAACTGTATTCGCTGTATGTTCTGGATCTCGGAAAATCGTCTGCTCAACCATCTGCAGAAGCAGAGTCTGTGATGGCAGCAGCGCGTTCATGCGGAATGTATGCAGAATATCTGGATTGTTCGACAACAGGTTCGGATCTTTCAATTGCAGGACGCTCTATTGTTGTCGCCTCCATCTCTGAGAGCCTGGTGAAATCATCTCTCAGACATCTTCAGAAAGCCGTGTCTGTCATTGAGGCTCCGGGATTTGCCGAGGCTTCAGCGAAGGCATCATCTCAGAATGTCGTTTTCATTCCAAATGGCACTGCATCCAAGATATTGTCATTCATGTTCACCGGGAAATATAAGTCCTGGTCGGCTTTTGCGTCAAAACTTTCAGATTGGGTTGTGCTTGATGCAGACCAGTCTGGTGACATGCTCTCTTTTTATGGCAGCATGACTACTGACGGAGATTATTCTGACTATGTATCCATGTTCGCCAGAACTGATATGTCATCATCAAGACTTTCGACTGTAATTCCTTCGACATCCGTTGCAGCTGCAACTCTTCCTTTGAGGAATGTGGCGGAATTCATAGCTGAATACCATACTTTCCTTGATGCAAGACAATCTCTTCAGACCCGAAAATCCAATATGGACGCCTTGGAGAGGACTGCAGGACTTTCTCCCGTAGCATTTTTCACAAGGCTTGAAGCCAAGGAGGTTGCTACAGCATCCTTTATGACAGACGGAAAGCTTGAACGAGTTAATCTTGTTCGTGTCGCCAAGCCTGATACTCTTGCAAATTCAGCGTCAGCGGTACTTCAATACAAGTATTCGTCGTTTGCATCTTCAGTATTTGGTAATCTGTTCGATCTGGAAGATGAGTCCGCATTTACATACCATGACGGATGGATCATATCAGGAAGCGCTGCGGCCGTAGAGTTCTTCTCATCCGGGGAAGCCGATAAATACACTTTGAAGGAATATATGGTCAACGCCGGATTGGATGATATGTTTTCTGAAGGTCAGGCTTCGTTCATGGCTTATCTCTCAATCACAGAGAACAGACAGATTTTGAAGGATATATTCAGAGAGCCTGTTCTGGGCTCCGTCCTCTCTTTGGCCGGCGATGCTGACTATAGTGGCGTCTTTGTTTCTGCCGGTCAGCCTAAGCTTCCTTATTCGGTTTCTCTATCGATGTTCGGAAAGGAAATCAGGAAATCCAAGCCAGTAGTAACAAAAGAGGTTGTCGTGACTGTTCCGACTGGTCCTTTCAAGCTAAAGAACTCCGGTACGGGAAAGATGAATCTATTCTATCAGCAGGATAATATGTATCTCTGCCTCAAGGAAGAAGGCGGTAAGGGACTGTGGGGCATTCCTTTCTCTGAGAGGATATGTGGTACTGCACAGACTGTTGATTATTATGCTAACGGCAAGTTGCAGATTCTTTTTGGAGCAGGTACAAAACTTCATCTGATAGACCGTCTGGGACGTTTCGTAACAGGGTTTCCTGTAGATCTGAAGAAGGAGATCCTTCTTGGTCCTGATGTATATGATTTCAACGGAACCCGAAGATATAACGTTATGGTCCTGCATAAGGACAATACTATAGAAATGTATAATCTCAAAGGACAGAAACCAGCATCATGGAACGGAATCTCATCTGCTGAGATCATACGTGATCTTCCTGAGAGAATAATTGTCGGAGGAAATACTTTCTGGGTTGTACGTACGTCAGTACAGACCTTGATTTATCCTTTCTCCGGCGGACAGCCGTTGAATATGTCGGAAGGTGACAAGATGGCATTGCCGGACAGCGACGTTAAGGTAGTTGACGGCACCGCTGTCGAACTGCAATGTTATGACGGCAAGACTCGTATTGTAAAACTTAAATAGAATTGTACACAAACTTAGATATAATGGAATTCACATCAGTAAACAAAACATTCGAGGCGTCCTTCAAGAAATTCTGGGATCGTCCGGCGATATCCAACTATCAGGGAGTTACCCTCCACTATAGAGATATAGCAAGCAAGATTGAAAAGCTACATATCATGTTTGAAGAGTGCGGGCTTGAGAAAGGCGACAAGGTGGCCTTGTGTTCAAGGAATCAGGCCAATTGGGCTGTTGCTTTTCTGTCTGCAATGACATATGGAGCCGTGCCGGTTCCACTTCTTCATGAGTTCAAGTCAAGTAATATCCACCATCTTGTAAATCATTCAGAGGCAAAGATCCTTTTTGTGGATGATGTAATCTGGGAGGGCATTACAGAAACCGAGATGCCTGCACTTCAGGCTATAATTCAGGTGAATACGTTCAAGCTTCTTTATGCATCAGATCCTAAGATTTCAGATGCGCGTGAACACTTGAATGAGCTTTTCGGCAAGAAGTTCCCGACAGAGTTCAACCGTGACTGTATCAACTATTATGAAGACAAACCGGACGAGCTGGCTATCATAAACTATACATCCGGTACTTCTGGTTTCTCAAAGGGAGTAATGATTCCTTACAGGGCAATTGCTTCGAATCTCGAGTTCGGCGCCCAGGTTCTTCCTGGTCTGGATCACACAAAAAGCGTTGTATCAATGCTTCCATCAGCACATATGTACGGCTTGATGTTCGAACTTCTCTATGAACTTAGTGTCGGTGCGCACGTACATTTCCTTTCTCGAGTTCCGAGCCCGAAGATTATCATGCAGGCTCTTTCAGAAGTGAAGCCATATGTCATTATTGCAGTTCCTTTGATTATTGAGAAGATATATAAGAATAAGATCAAACCGCTTCTCGAGAAGGAGGGTATCAGATTCCTCATGAAGGTTCCTGTATTGAATCAGATTCTGCTTGATAAGATCAGAGCAGAGCTTGTCAATGCATTCGGAGGAGAGTTCTATCAGGTGATTATCGGAGGCGCGGCTTTCAATAAGGAGGTTGAGTCTTTCTTCAAGAGGATGAACTTCCCGTTCACTGTCGGATATGGCATGACAGAATGTGCACCGATCATTACCTATGATGACTGGCAGGTTGAGAAACTTTATTCTTGCGGAAAGGCCGTGGTCAACATGGAGGTAAGAATCGCCTCGCCGGATCCTCAGAATACTCCTGGAGAGATTCAGGTAAAGGGTAGCAATGTATTCCTCGGCTATTTCAAGAATGAGGCAGCTACAAAGGAGGTTCTGACTGATGACGGTTGGTTCAGAACAGGTGATATGGGTATTCTTGATGCAGACGGATGCCTGTTCATCAAGGGAAGGACAAAGTGTATGATTCTCGGACCAAGCGGCCAGAACATCTACCCGGAAGAGGTTGAAACCGTAATCAACAGCCAGCCATATGTTGTTGACTCTCTTGTAGTTGAGGATGACGGCGGACTTACTGCGCTTATTTATCCTGATTTCCCTCAGGGAGCACGTGATGGTATGAATCAGGACGCTTTTGTAAAGTTTATCGAGGGCACTCTTTCGGATCTTAACAAAGAACTTCCTAACTATGCGAAGCTTAAGAAGATCGAGGTTATGTCCGAGGACTTTGAACGTACACCGAAGAAGAGTATCAAGCGCTATCTATATCAGAGATAATCATGGAAAAATTTGATCAGAGTTATATTGAAATGGCAGGGGTATGGGCTCGCAACTCATACTGCAAGCGTCGTCAGGTCGGAGCCTTGATCGTCAAGGACAGAATGATCATTTCAGACGGTTACAACGGAACACCGTCAGGATTTGAGAACATCTGCGAAGATGAAAACGGAGTGACAAAGCCATATGTCCTTCATGCCGAAGCCAATGCTATTTCAAAGGTTGCGCAGTCTGGAAACAGCAGTAGGGAAGCTACCCTCTATGTTACAGCTTCCCCTTGTCTGGAATGTGCAAAACTGATCATTCAGTCCGGTATAAAGAGGGTCGTGTATAGAGATGCTTACAGGTTGACCGATGGTATCGATCTTCTGAAGCGTGCTGGAATTGAGGTGGAGCAGGTAGATTAAAAGTATGAATAACAGATCAAATATATTGACAGCACTCTTAGGACTCGTCTTAGGAGTGCTTCTTACCTTGCTTGCTGTCAGGATTGCTGATTCAAGCAAGAAATTCGACGGAGATTATAACAGATGGCGTAAGCTCAATCTGATTCTGCAGGAAGTCCAGAGGAATTATGTTGATACCATAAATATGTCAGCAATGACAGATGCGGCAGTTACTGCAGCTCTTGCTGAACTCGATCCGCATTCTGTCTATCTCCCACCTGTCGAGTTGTCTGAGTCTGAAAGCGAGCTTTCTGGCAATTTCGAGGGAGTCGGAATTGTGTTCAATGTTCCTAATGATACGGCGATCATCATTAATGTCGTGCCGGGAGGACCATCCCAGAAGGCTGGACTTCTTCAGGGAGACCGTATCATCAAAGTTGGTGAAAGAGTAATTGCAGGTACCAAGACTCCTCAGGATTCGATGGTGAGGATGATGAAAGGCCCTAAAGGCTCGAAGGTAAGACTGACAATCAAGCGTGAGGAGGAGAGTATCCCGTTTGATATCATCAGAGACAAGATACCTGTTCATTCCATCGATGCAGCCTTCATGATCAATGACACAACGGCCTATATCAAGTTGTCGAAGTTTACACGTACCACTTACAAGGAGTTCAAGGAGGCTACTGCAGCACTTCTGGAGCAGGGTATGAGAAGACTTCTGTTTGATTTGAGGGATAACACGGGTGGCTATTTCGAACAGGCGCTTTTGCTTTCCAATGAATTTCTTGAAAACAAGGATGCCATAGTTTATATGGAAGGTCTTCATAGACCCAAAGACGGCTATGATGCAGACGGAAGAGGCTCTCTCAAGGATATTCAGATATCCGTTCTGATAGATGAGGTGAGTGCTTCTTCAAGCGAGATATTTGCAGGTGCAATTCAGGATAACGACAGAGGCGTCATTGTAGGAAGAAGATCCTTCGGCAAGGGATTGGTTCAGGAACCTATCAATTTCACAGATGGCTCTGGAGTAAGACTTACAGTTGCAAGATTCTATACTCCTTCCGGAAGATGTATCCAGAAGCCGTATGACAAGAACTATCGGTACGATATCTATGAAAGATATGCTCATGGCGAAATGACTTCGGCCGACAGCATGAAGGTAGACACGACAGCTCTCTTCTATACAGTAAAGGGTAGAAGAGTTTATGGCGGCGGCGGTATTATTCCTGATATCTTTGTCCCGATTGACACGACTCGTGCAACGAATTTCTATATCAACTGCAACAAGAAGGCTGTTCAGATGAGATTTGCGTCAACAATGTTTGACAAGTATCGTAGTAACCTTATCTCTTTGGATGATTTCGCGGCACTCGAAAGATGGATGGACTCTATAGATATGGAATCACAGTTCCTTGACTATGCCGCAAGAGCAGAGAAACTGACTCCCGGACCTGGAGAATGGGCTGAAACAAGGCCTTATATGATGCCTCAGCTCAAGGCACTGGTAGGAAGGTATTCTAAGCTTGATGATGAGGCCTTCTATCGCTTCTATCTGCCGATCGATGAAACAATTCAAGAGGCATTGAGAAACTCCTCAGTGGTTGAATGATTACTGAGCTATGAATCTGTAGAGAATTTCTCCATTCTGTCTGGCAGGTGCTGAGGCCGAGGCGGAAAACTTTGATAATCGGGCGGCTCGTACTGCAAAACTGCGCAGGCATGAGTCGCTCGATGATATTTCATCAAGGACCTTTGCAGCAACCACATTGCCCTGAGGATCAACAGTGATGATTACAGTGACATCTCCACATCCGTAGCATCTGTATGCGGGAATCTTGAGATGACTGGCTTTTCTACCGTCCAAATTGTATGAAACTACAGACGGACCGCTGTATTCTTTTTGTTTTTCTTCAGATTTCTTTTCTTTTGATGGAAGTTCGACTGTTTCCTCGCGGGCATCTTCTTTAGCGTGCTGCCCGTTTTTCAGGTCTTTTGCAAGTCTTTCAGCGTCTTTGTAGAGCTGTTCTGCGTCAGTATTCCTGTCGTCTTTCAGAGGGGTACTTGCATCTACAGCTATGTTCTTGATGTCAGCTCTGGATACCTGAGCAGCAGCCAGCATTTCATCAATACGTTTGCTGATATCCTTCTTGAAGACCTCTTCCTTCTTTCTCTGTTCGATTTCCTCCTGTTTCGAGAAATCGAGAACGAAGCTTTCTTCCTTTCTGATGCTGGAGTCAATCTGATAGGCAAGCATAACTATAATCACCACCAGATGAAATATGATGGTGATATATAGTCCTGCCTTATCTTCTTTGTTTACTCCCACTATTTAGTACTGTTAGCCAATGATTTTTCAATGGTTGCGGAGATAATGTCGATAGCAACCTTATTATGGCCTCCCTGAGGGATTATGATGTCTGCGTATCTCTTGCTTGGTTCTATGAACTGCAGATACATCGGCTTGACAGTTCTTGAATATCTTTCTATGACCCAATCCACTGTCTTGCCTCTCTCTATGATGTCACGTGACATCACTCGCATGAGTCTGTCATCATCGTCTGCATCAACGAAAAGCTTTATATCCATCTGCTCCAGCAATGCTTTGCAGGTGAAGATAAGTATGCCTTCCACTATGATGACATCAGCAGGCTTCACAGTAACTGTCTCTTCTGTTGAACGGGCGCAGGTGATGTACGAGTATACAGGCTGCTCTATTGTTTTGCCTTCCTTCAGTTCCTTGAGGTGCTGGCAAAGCAGCTCGAAGTCAATCGAATCAGGATGATCGAAATTATGGTCACGCTTTTGCTGAGCAGTGTAGTGACTAAGGTCTTTGTAATACGCGTCCTGCGGTATTACAACAACGTTTTCTTTGAGCTGTTTTGTGATGGCTTTAACCACAGTCGTCTTACCCGATCCGGAGCCACCTGCTATTCCGATGATCAACATGGCTTAATATTCTGCGTTTTTAGGTGTACGTGGGAATGGGATCACGTCACGGATGTTGCTCATACCTGAAACGAACAGGAGAAGTCTTTCAAAACCAAGTCCGAATCCGCTGTGAGGAGCTGAACCGAAACGACGGGTGTCAAGGTACCACTCAAGTCCCTTGCGGCTCATACCGGTTTCTTCAATACGTGCCTCGAGCTTCTGGAGTGATGATTCACGCTCTGAACCTCCGATGATCTCTCCGATCTTAGGGAAGAGCACATCCATTGCACGTACAGTCTTTCCGTCCTCGTTCTGCTTCATATAGAATGCCTTGATATCTTTAGGATAATCAGTAAGGATTACAGGCTTCTTGAAATGTTTCTCTACAAGGTATCTCTCGTGCTCGCTCTGAAGGTCTGTTCCCCAGCTTACAGGATATTCCCACTCTACGCCTGCAGCTTCGAGAATCTTGATACCCTCTGTGTATGTAAGTCTTACGAACTCAGTATCAGCTACGCTCTCGAGACGCTCGATAAGTTCGTTGTCGTATCTGTCGTTAAGGAACTGGATATCCTCGCGGCAGTTGTCAAGAGCATATTTGACAAGGTACTTGATGAACTCCTCTGCGATATCCATATTGTCCTTGATATCATAGAACGCCATCTCCGGCTCTACCATCCAGAACTCTGCAAGGTGACGAGGAGTGTTTGAATTCTCTGCGCGGAATGTAGGACCGAATGTGTAGATCTCACCAAGTGCCATTGCTCCAAGTTCACCTTCAAGCTGGCCACTTACTGTAAGACTGGCCTCCTTTCCGAAGAAGTCCTTTGTATAGTCTATATTGCCCTTCTTGTCGCGTGGAAGGTTCTCCATATCAAGCGTAGTTACACGGAACATCTGTCCGGCACCCTCGCAGTCAGAAGCTGTGATGAGCGGAGTGTGCATATATACGAAGCCCTTCTCGTTGAAGAACTTGTGGATAGCATACGCCATTGCGTTACGTACACGATAGATTGCTCCGAATGTGTTTGTCCTTGGACGGAGGTGAGCTACTGTTCTAAGGAATTCAAATGAAGTGTCCTTTTTCTGAAGTGGGTAGCGCATAGGGTCACATTCGCCGTAAACCTCGATCTGGGTGGCCTGGATTTCTGTTGCCTGGCCGCCGCCCATCGACTCGACGAGATTACCCCATACCGCGATGCATGCTCCTGTTGTC
>JAEIGA010008765.1_pt1 | contig 15303 bp, 22 predicted proteins | sample 9270691 | NCBI WGS metagenome assembly JAEIGA01 (sample SAMN17057246, study PRJNA624740) | gut metagenome | biome: biome; isolation source: fecal sample | host: Bos grunniens | place: China: Xizang | collected 2019
CGATGTCCCGATCCTGTCTAAAGTGCGGGAGGTGAGAATCGGTGCGTATGCTGGCAATCTCAGTACAACCACCCCCGCGACCATTCCCTGCGAGTTGTCGATCCTTTGCAAATCGGGCGGGGCGGCAACTACTCCGACCCCGAGCCAGTACGAGGAGATCATGGAGCTGCTGGGCGGCAAGCTGGACGCCAACCAGGGCGTGGAGAACGCAGGCAAGATCCTGGGCATCGGCGCAGACGGACAGGTGGTCCCAGTGGACGCGCCCGAAGGCGGCGCAACAGCGGAGTTGCAAGATATTCGAGTTGGTTATGACGGCACTGTATATGAAACAGCGGGGGAAGCTGTCCGGGAACAAGCTGCGGCGGCTATGTCCAAGAAATCCGGCTGTCTGGGTATTCTTTTTCATGCGAATGCCTGTGTCGCAATCGACACAACGGCAAGGACCCTTACTATTCCGCAATACACACGGGTCATCTATGGGGACAAGGTGTACGCTCAAGCCGCAAATCAGGCAGTTGTCCTTGATATTTCCAACCCGGCAAGTGGATATATCACTTATGACACCGAGAGCAACACTTTTGAAACCAATGCATATACAGACCTTGCAATAGAGCAGACAAAGATCGTGATTGCCGCCTACGGCAACAGCGGTGCAACTGTTAATATGCCCGGTTCGTTCTCCATTGACGGCAATCTGTTTGGTATTGATATGGACGCCGAAACAGTCCTTCCCGCCGGTTCTGTCAATACTGCCGCAATAGAAAATGGGGCAGTTACAATGGCAAAGCGGACGGTAGCAGGTAGTTTTGCTGTGCTGTGGAACAACGAAAAAATTCCCGAATTTAACACTACAGAAAAAACTTTTACCGTCCCAAAGTATTCCAGAATTTTGCTTGGAACGAAAACATACACAGCGGGAATGACGAGCGGTACAGACATTGTGCTGGATTTGTCAAACGCACAACACGGCTATATTTGTTATGATACCGTGTCAGGAGTGTTCACCGTGTACCCTTACACGCAGACAACGGGTGTTCCCGAAACTTCCGTGTTGTTTGCGTCTTATGCGAAATACGGAAAAATCGTCCACATGGCTTGTTCTTACAAGATAGACGGCAATCTGTTTGGTATTGATATGGACGCCGAAACATCCATACCAGATAACGCTGTCACAACTGCAAAACTGACTGATGGGGCTGTTACAACTGCAAAGTCTACTGTGGCGGGACGAAATGCAATAATTTTCCACGCAAGCAAATATCCCAATTTTGATACCGAGAAAAAAACCTTAACAATTCCGCAGTACAGCCGGATTATGTGTGGCAAAACGGTAGACATCAACGCTGGCACAGTTTCCGCAGCCGTTGTGATTGACTTGTCAGCGGCGCAGCATGGTTATATCACATATAATCCAACAAGCCGTGCATGGGCAGCGTATCCGTATAGCACGCAAAATATCACCGAAAACGAACTAATTATGTTCGTTTATAGCAACTACGGCGCAATCGTTGGCTCTCCGAGTGCCTTTACCGTGGACGGTAGACCGTATGGATTGACCGATTATGCGAAGCTGACCGAAGTTGACAGCAAAATCACAACGGCACTGAATGCACTGGCATCCTCTGCTGTTGCTGGCAAGAGTGCATACATTTTCAACACAAACAAATACAGCAATTTTGATACAAATAATAAAGCCCTGAACATTCCGCAGTATTCCCGGATCATGTGCGGAAAATCCGTATATTTCAACACAGGAACAGCCGCAAGTGGCGGTGCAACTATTGACCTGTCTGCCACACAGCACGGATATGTCACTTTTAACCCGACAACGCAGGAATGGAAAGTCTACTCCTACTCCGTGACCAGCATCACCGAAAACGAACTAATTATGTTCGTTTATAGCAACTACGGAGAGATTGTAAGCTCCCAAAGTGCGTACACGGTCAACGGAAAGCTGTTCGGCATTGACACGGACAAGGAACTGGAAATCCCGAACGACTATATCACTAAGGATATGCTCGCACCCAAGTTGTTGCAGAATCAGTTGAGCCGTTGTCCTCGATACACCTTTACGGATTTGAGCGCAATCGGCATCACCGCATGGAGCGATATTTCCATTATCGGTGACAATCTGTGGATGTTCTACCCATCCGGGGATGAAAACCACGTCCAAACGAACGGAACAATCAAGATTGTCAACAAGGAAACGTTGGAAGTTGTAAAGACCATCACCCACAATTTCGGTCATGTGAACACCTGTGATTATTGCAAGGAAACGGATTGCTTGATTGTGGGCAATCTTCCGGGCAATACAGAATATCCTGCCGCCCTTTACATTTTCTATAATGTGAGCGGTTGGGCGAATGTTGATACCCTTGACTTTGCAACCGTGGACAAGACCATTGTGGATATGCGTGTGGCATTTCCCACGGCTACAAATGCGGCTTGCAGTTGGGGTGAATCCAATTTCGCCTACAACAATATTGTGTATGTTAGCTTTGGCTACGATAAGCAATTCACAAAGATTGTGCTGGGCATGGGTACGAATCAGCTTACCAACGGCACATACGCCGCCGCAGATGCCGACAAATTCAACGGCACATACAACATTCTTCTGACTTCGGACTTTGCCCCGATGGGTTCTGGTGACGAAGTTATTCAGGGCGCAACCTTCTACAAAGGGCAGATGCTGACGGCAAACGGTGATGAATGGACGGCAAGGGCATCCCTGTGGCAGTTTGATATTAACGGCAATATCCAACGGGAGTTGTGGGAATTTCCTATCTATAACGCCAACGGTCAAAAGAACTCACAGTATAAAACCTATACCGAGGGCATCACCGTTGACGAAGAAACGGGCTATATTTATCAAGGCATTCTTAGCGGACAGCTATATGCTATCCGATTCTACCTGATCAAATATAAGCTGTAATTCAATAAAAAGCCATCGTCCTTCGGGGCGGTGGCTTTTGTATGGAAAAGAACGCACAGAAAGAAAGGAGAAAACAGCATGAGCAACAGCAACCTTGTTAGATACACGAAATTATCACCCCATTGTAACAAGCCAAGGCTCCACAAAATTGATAAAATCACCATCCACCACATGGCTGGCAACGGCACCATAGAGGCCTGCGGGGAATTATTCGCCAAGCCGGACCGGCGCGGCAGCTCTAACTACGGCATCGGATCCGACGGTCGCATCGGTATGTACGTGGAGGAGAAAAACCGCGCATGGACAAGCTCCAGCCTATCGAACGACCACCGGGCCGTCACCATTGAGGTGGCGAACGACGGCGTAGCACCCGACTGGCACGTGAGCGACAAGGCCCTGGCGGCCACAATCGAGTTGTGCGTGGACATCTGCCGCCGGAACGGGATCAAGGCGCTGAACTTCACCGGCGACGCGTCTGGCAACCTGACCATGCACCGTTACTTTACCGCCACGGACTGCCCCGGTCCGTACCTGGCCAGCAAGTTCCCGTATATTGCCCAGGAGGTAAACCGCCGCCTGGCGTCCGTTGGTATCACGCCCGGCAAGAAGGCAGTCACCGTGGAGATCGTCCACCAGGTGATTGCCGGCAAGTGGGGCGTCGGCCTGGATCGCAAGTACCGGCTGACAAAGGCGGGCTATGACTACAACGAGGTGCAGGCCCGCGTCAATCAGGTGATGAAGAATCAGCCGACCAAAAAGACCGACTATGAGATCGCCCGCGAGGTGATCGCAGGCAAGTGGGGCGTCGGTACGGATCGTAAGAACCGACTGACTGCGGCCGGGTACAACTACGCGGCCATCCAGAAGATCGTAAACAGTATGCTGAAATAAGGAGACGCAGACGTGGAAGGAATAACAGTCACAAACCTGTGGGCACTGATTCTGGCCGGTGCCTCGGCCCTTGTCCTGCTGGCCAACGCCGTGGAGAAGGTCGCAAAGATCATCCAGGGAATGAAAGCCCCCAACGCAAACCAGGACAAGCGCCTGGACGAGCTGGAGGAATGGCGGAAAAGCGTGGACCGCATACTCGCCGCCGATAAGAAGCACCTGGACAGCATCGACGAGGGCAACCGGGCCACCCAGCGGGCGCTCCTGGCGCTCCTGGCCCATGGCATCGACGGAAACAACATAAAGCAGATGCAAGACGCCAAGGAAGAACTGAACAGCTACCTGATCAACCGATAAGGAGTGAGAGTGTGAAAGAGTTCAGCAAGTGGGCCATCAAGGCCATGGTCTGGCTGTGGTTCGCCGGTGCCGTGTTCGGTGCGGCGGTGGTTGTGGTGGAACTGATCGCCACGCTGGCCACTATGCACGACTACACCATGGGCGTCACGGTGCACCTGCCGGAGCTGCTGGCATACATCGGCGCGCCGGTGGGCTGCGGCGTCGTGGCGTACCTCTTGAAATCGGCCTTTGAGAACCGCGAGAAGATCAAACAGAACTACATACCGGACTACAACAGTCCGGAGAATTTTGGAGGAAATTATGAACACCAGTTTGAAACAGAAATTGACATCCCGTAAGCTGTGGGCCGCTCTGGTCGGCGTGGTCGTCGGTCTGGCTGCCGCGTTTGGCATCCAGGAGAATGACTACGCGCAGATCGTTGGCATTGTCACCTCTGCCGTGTCCGTGGTGAGCTACATCTTCGGCGAGGCCCAGGTGGACGCAGCCAGAGAGGGCAACACCATCACCCTGGAGGAAGTGGAAACCGAGGAAAAGGTCGTCATGGCCGGCACTCCTGCGGTGGACACGGAGCCGGAGATCATGACCGAATAAGCGAATAAAACGAGAAAAGGGAGGCCTTCGGGCCTCCCTCTTTTTCTATGCTTTTTATGATGGATAACATCTTTGAACGGACGAACTTGCGCACAGATGCTGTCTATCGTAGGCATGACTATACGCGCAGGGTGATGTCCAGGTGGATGGGTGTCTCCTTCATGCCTTTAGGTGTGCCCACTACGGTGTATTTTTTGCGGTCGTAGGTGATCCGCTCTATACACGCCTTTAGCAGCCTGTTTTTCTCCTTGACAGGTGCGTCTGGATCCCGTAGTGCATCCAATGCAGCCCGGAAGGTAATAACACGCTCGCCCAGGTCGATAACCTCTGGCACAGCGTCCCTGGCTTCACAGAGCGCGTGCTCCAGTTCTTCAATCTCTGCCACGGTCGGACCGTTCAGCGCCTTGAATACGTGCTCAGGCATGCCGTTCTTCATCTTCTCTTTCCACTGCTGCACTTCCAACTTTTGCAGCTCCGCCAGACGCTTCTCCATGCGTTCAATCATCCTGCTGTGCACCTCTGCACTGTCGTCGGTGCCGCTCTCAATCCGCACCTCGAAATCCGCTATAGCGTCGGCCAGCACTGTTGCAACCTCATCCAGCACATCGGCCGCTCGCGCGGATGCCGTCCCACAGCCTCGCCTGTCTCCACACAGTACCCGCGGCGCGCTTCGCTCCTTGCCATCCGGCCCGTGATATTTACGGATTACCATAGCCCGGCCGCATTTACACCACAGAAGCCCCGCGAGAGGATTGGTGAGATTCTTTGCTTTTGTATTCTTCGGGTGGGAGCCTTTGATGGCTTGCACCTTGTCCCACAGTTCCTGCTCTATGATCGCCGGGTGCTTGCCCTCGAACACCAGAAAATCCTCCGCTCGTGGCCTGCCTGCTTTTACCTCGCCGCCTTCTACGGTGCGGACCGTTTTACGCTCGTTCCATTTCACCTTGCCAAGGTAGTGGACATTTGACAGCATACTCGGAAGGCTGTCAGGTGACCATTTTTCCCCCCGTGGCGGCGGTAAATGCTCGCGGTCTAACTGCTCGCAGATCTTGACGCAGCCCATCCCGTCAGCGTACATTTCAAAAATGCGCTTGACAGCCGGCGCCTCGTCTGGGTGGGGCTCCAGGGTGTGGCATTTGGTCTTTCCCTCTTTCCTGACCACTTTGCGGAAACCGTAGGGCGCGGTCTGGCCTATGAAGTTCCCATTTTTCACGCTGGTAAGCCTACCGTTCAACCGGATCTTTTTTGTATACTCCAGGTAGTCATTCCCTCGCATTAGTTCGCGCTCGAACAGATCCCGGTCCCGTTCGTCGTTCAGGTCATATGTGTATTGTAATGTTATTACCAATGTATTGGTGTAGCGGAACAGCTCAACAATGTGGCCGATCTCCTTCAAACTGCCGCGCGTCAATCTGGAGGGCTCTGTGACCATCACGGCCTTGATCTTCGGCGATTCTATCCGCCGTAACAGCTCCACCATGGCGGGCCGGTCGGCTATGGTCTCACCGGATCCGATCTCCCGGAAGGTGTTCTCCTCCGGCACGGGGCCGCCCTCCGGCTGGTTATTTTCTACCCATTCATCCAGCTGCTGCTCGTGTTTGGCCAGGACCTCCTCAACCGACAGCAGCGGGTCGTCTGTCTGCGACTTCCGCAGATACTTGGCTTTTTCATCCCCTCTTAACATCGGGATCTGATACACAATATATCACCTCTTTGAAATTATTTCACAAATCTGTCACAGTGAGAAGGTTTATAACATTATCACTGTGTTATACTCCCCTTTGAAAACACACGTTCGAGGAGGATCTACATATGACAGCAAAACAACTGATAAACCAAATCATAGAGCGCCTGAACGGCTGCCACGACGCAGACCTACTTGATCTTATTTTAAAGCTGCTCATCGAAAGCGGAAATTAACTGTTTCACGCCCTGGTACTGCTTTTCATTGAGTGATGCAAGAGCTACAACCGTGTTATAAAAATCACTATCAGTCCGGAACTTGACGATCAGCTTTGAAAGCTGGTCGTTTTTCTTTTGTTCTGCTGTTCTGGTCATCGGCACGTCATAACCGAGCAGCCAGGCCTCGCTTACGTCAAGCGCTTGGGCCAGTTTGTAAATTGCCTTCTGCTTCGGTTCATACTTGCCCGATAAATAACTACTGATTGAGCCACGATCCAGCCCAGTCTCTCTAACAAGGTCAGCCTGCTTTTTGCCAGCGATCTGGAGTGCCTCCTTCAATCGTTGTGCTATTGTGGCATTTTGCTTTTCCATGTAATCCACCTCCTTATTGTTCTAACAAATAATACCACAAACATTGAGCAAAATCAACAAAATTTAGAAAAAAAGTTATAAAAAATAGAGAAATCTCAAAAATGCTATTGACTTGCCGGGACTTTAGTCCTATAATAGCCTTGCGTTGAGAAAACTCAACAAACCAGAGGAGGAGGTGAGCATAGTGAAATATGCGGAACTGCGCGGGCAAATCCGTGCAAAGTACAAAACGCAGGAAGCCTTTGCGGCGGCTATGGGTATATCTTTGTGCGCTCTAAGCATAAAACTGAATGGAAAAGCACAATGGAAAGCAAAGGAAATCCAAAAGGCTTGCGAGCTATTAGACATAGCACCCATACAAATCCCACGCTATTTTTTTTGCATTGATAGTTGAGAAATCTCAACAAACCCGGTAGCAGAATAACGGTCAGGCCGTAAGGCATAAACATCAAGCAAGACTTAACACGGAGGACACCATGAGCAACCACATCACAGTCCACCGCCCGGACCTAACGCCGGAAGAACAGGCGAAACGGATGGAGGCGATCAAGCAGGAAGCCGCCCGCCTGGTACTCGCCACTGAGAAAAGCAAGAGACGAAAGGAACGCAAGGCATGACAAGAGATGAGAAAAGGATGGCGCTCATATCCGCCATATTGCTGCTGGCCATTATTACGCCCCTCATGATCCTATGGGATCACAAGAGAGACGTGGAGACCAGACCGGTCACCGCACACGTGGCCCGCGCATCCGTAGGGGTGAGCCGCGACGAGATCCTCATGGATATGCCCACGGCAGAACCCATGGAACTGCTCCAGGTACAGCCCACGGAAGAAACCCCGGAAGAAACCACGGCACACACTGAGGAGCCCCAGAGCGTCGAGCCTGTTCTCGAAAGCCTCGGCACGTTCAAACTGACCGCATACTGCCCCTGCTCCAAGTGCTGCGGGGAATGGGCTGACGGCATCACCTACACCGGCACCATAGCAACGGCCGACCGGACCGTGGCCGTAGATCCGAGTGTTATCCCGCTGGGTAGCACGCTCTACATAAACGGACAGGCCTATATCGCCGAGGACATCGGCGGGGCGATCAAAAATAACCGCATCGACGTATTTTTTGACACCCACGAAGCAGCCCTACAGTTCGGTGTCCTGTACGCCGACGTAGCAATACAAAGATAAAAGGAGATCGAAAACCATGGAGGCTATCACAATTACCGCGCTTATCTGTTTTACCCTCATAGCTATTACAATACTCAATCGCGGAGGTAAGAAATGAACGAAAACGCAAAGACACCGATCGAGCGCATGGCTGCCCTGCTGGCTGAAATGACCGAGAGGGCCATGGAGGCAGAGCGCCAGAGAGACGCCGCAAAAGAGGACGCCACGAACTGGTACCAGCACTACACCGAAGCAAAAAAAGCGCTGGCCGCACAGATCGAAGAAAACCAGGAGCTGCAGAACGCAATCGCGAAATGCATCGAAAATATCGAGAATGGAGGTCAAGTGAATGAATAACGAAATGGAAGTACACGCCGCCACGCTGGACGAGCTGGACGCTCTGGACATGGACGCATTCTCTGCCGATGAACCGGCGGGCGAGTTCATGGGCTGGCGGATCGCCGACGACGAGACTGCCGACTGGGCTGTCGCTAAGATCGCAGAGGAACGCACGGAGCTGACGAGGATCAAGGCCCTGGCCGACGAGCAGATCAGCCGGATCATGGAAAAGGTGCACGCTGCCGAGAAGCGCTACGAGAACGGCACGGCATACCTCACCTCCAAACTGGCGGAATATTTTAACACCGTACCGCACAAAAAGACCAAGACCACCGAGAGCTACCGGCTGCTGTCCGGCACCCTTAAAATGAAGCTCGGCGGCGTAGCCATGAAGCAGGACGACGAGAAGCTGCTGGAATACCTGAAAGCCTCCGGAAATGCGGACATGATTAAGACCACCGAGGCGCCGAAGTGGGGCGAATACAAGAAACGCCTCGAAATCGTAGGCGGCCAGGTCGTGGACGGAACCACCGGCGAGATCGTGGAAGGCGTGGAAGTGATCGAAAAGCCGGACAATTTTACAGTCGAAATATAGGAGAAACAAATGAGCAACAAAATAGAAACTTTTAAGGGCTTCGACCAGGAGCTCCGCTGTCGCGGATTCCAGTACGAAATCGGACAGGACTATGACCACGAGGGTGACGTCCGAGCATGTAACGCTGGTTTTCATGGATGTGAGCGACCGCTTGACGTGCTCGCATACTATCCGCCCGCCACAAGCCGGTACTGCAAAACTGAGCAGAGCGGTGTGCTATCCCGTGACACTGAGGACAGCAAAGTGGCGTCGAGCCATATAAAAATAGGCGCGGAAATCGGGATTGCTGGACTTGTAAAGGCACAGATCGAGTATGTGAAAAGCCACACCACCATGGAGCACACCGACCCGAAAATGGCCACGGCAGGCAACTACGGAGCAGCCACGGCAGGCTACAGCGGAGCAGCCACGGCAGGCAACTACGGAGCAGCCACGGCAGGCTACAGAGGAGCAGCCACGGCAGGCTACAGAGGAGCAGCCACGGCAGGCGACAGAGGAGCAGCCACGGCAGGCGACAGCGGAGCAGCCACGGCAGGCTACAGCGGAGCAGCCACGGCAGGCAACTACGGAGCAGCCACGGCAGGCGACAGAGGAGCAGCCACGGCAGGCTACAGCGGAGCAGCCACATCTCGCGGGTGTTCTGCGGTAGGTAATGAAGGCCTGGCCGTCGCCCGTGGAAACGGTGTAAAAGTCAAGGGCGGCATGGGTGCGCTTTTAGTCCTCTGTGAAGAAAACGATCACGATTATGGTATCAAAGACTGGCTGTGCGTAGTGGTCGATGGAGTCAACGTGAAGCCGGACACCTGGTACCGCATTGAAAACGGAGAACTGCAGGAGGTACAGGAATGAACGAACCGGAAACAAGAAAAGCGCTCACGCTGCAGCAGAAGTTCATCAAGCTGCGCGAAGCTGTGCCAGCCATTGTGCAGAAGCAACACAGCGACGGTGTCAAGTATAAATTTGCGAAGATCTTCGACGTGTACCAGCTGCTAACCCCGGCAATGAACGAGTACGGCGTAAACTTCGACATAGTGAAGGAAGAAGCCACCCGGCACGACGAAAACGGCAACGCCATGTACTATCACAGCTACAACCAGCAGACCCGAAACGGCGCGCGCACTGTGTGGGTATATGAATCGGATCTGACGATCCGCTGGACGAACGCCGACGACCCGGCCGACATTCTGGAGGTAACGATGCACGCGATCGGCACAAACGACGGAGGCCCGGACAAGGCGAAGGGCTCCGCGTGGACCTATTGCCTCAAATATTACCTTTTCGAGAAGTTCGGCATAGACCAGGGCGAGGACGATCCAGACCAGAAAGACCTTAGCGACGGCCAAACAGCGCCGCAGAGCGCACGAAACGTGGCAGGGGGTACAAACACACAGCCCAAGCCGCAAAACGGGCAGATTGGCCCGGGAATTGGCACACGGCAACTGTCGGACTCTCAACTCACCCGCATGTACCGCATAGGAGAGGGCGCTGGCTACAATCAGGGGCAGATCGACAAGTGGCTCTGCGACCGGTACAAGGTGCAGGATCCGCATAACCTGACCCGCACGCAGTACGACGAGGCGTGCAACATTCTGGAAAATAACACAAAACAGGGAGGAAACGAAAATGCTTAATACTATCACGATCATGGGTAGACTCACCCGCAACCCGGAGCTCAAAACCACACCGAGCGGCGCCTCTGTGACCAACTTCACGCTGGCAGTGGATAGAGACTTCAAGAACAAGGAAACGGGCGAGAGTGAGACGGACTTCATCGACTGCACTGCATGGAGAGGCACTGCGGATTTTGTAACCCGCTATTTCACCAAAGGCAGCATGGCGGTGGTGTCCGGCCGTCTCCAGTTCCGCGAATATACCGACAAGGACGGCAACAAGAGACGAGCCGCGGAAGTCGTAGCGGAAAATGTATACTTTGGCGACAGCAACAACGGAAACAGAGGTGCAGAGAATGGCGACAACAACCAGACCGGAGGATGGACGGAAGTGCCGGACGGAGAGGGCCTGCCGTTTGACTTGCCAATGTAATAACCGGCCGAATGACGGCCGAAGGAAGGAGGGCACGCCGTGAGCAAAAACGCCAAAAAAGGCTTTGTGCTCTATTACGACTACCGGAACCACCTGGCGCTGCTTAGTGACGCAGAACGCGGCCAGCTGCTCATGGCGCTGCTCGATTACTCGGAAAGCGGAAAGGAGCAGGAACTTACGGGGGCTGCTCTCATGGCGTACTCGTTTATAAAAGCGCAGATGGACAGAGATGCGGCCAAGTATGCCGAAACAGTCCAAAAACGCAGAGAAGCAGGCCGACAGGGTGGCAGACCGGCTAAAGCAAGCGAAAGCAACGAAAAGCAAAGCGAAGCAAAAAAAGCAAATGGTTTTTGTGAAAAGCAAACGAAAGCAAAAAAACCAGATACAGATACAGTAACAGATACAGTAACAGATACAGATACTGATACTGATATAAATAATCCCCCTATATCCCCCACAGGGGGAACACCGACAGACGCCCAGGAGCGTCGCTTCGCTGAGTTCTGGTCTGCATATCCGAAAAAAGTAGGCAAAAAGGCAGCGCTCAACTCATGGTACAAACTCAAACCTGACGGCGCACTGTTCGATCGCATCATCCAGGCAGTGGTGAACGCCAAAGAGTCGAAAGAGTGGAAAAAGGACGGGGGCAGCTTTATCCCACACCCGACGACGTGGCTCAATCAAGGCCGCTGGGACGACGAGCTGACACCTGCCGACCATACCGAAAAGCAAGAAGGAGGACAGAGCCGTGGAGAATATAGCGGATATGCTCGCGGGCAAGAGTACCGAAAGGACACAGCAAACGCGCCGGCCCTCTCAGGATTCCGAATGGCAGACGAGTGAGCCGAAAACCGTCTACATTATGAGCAACGAACCGGCAGCCCGTGGACATAACCCTCCTCCACCGGTGCCCTGTGAATACTGCGGGAAAATGAGGTACACGGAGGGCTTCAACCTTCTGGGCAAGATCAAGTGGAATATGACAGGCCCGAAGCGGTGCGACTGCCCGGAGGCAGTGGCAGCTTATGAGAAGGAAAAGGCAGACCGAGAGGCCAAGGAAAGAGCGGAGCGAGAGGCAGAAGCGGCCAGGCTCATGCGTGTGCGTGTGACGCAGATCATCGGCGACAGCGGCATGCACGCCCGTTTCCTGCGGCGAACCTTCGACACGTTCCAGGTCACCCAAGAGAACCAGCGGGCACTCATGGTGTGCAAAAGGTACGCCGACACATTCCGGGAGAAGATGCCAAGCGCAGACACGGATCCCGGCCGGAATGGCCTATTTATCACCGGGCCAAAGGGTACGGGAAAGACGCACCTCGCGGCAGCGATCGCGAACCAGCTCATGCAGGGAGGCACCGGCGTTATATGCATGACCATGATCGACCTGCTCGACCGTATCAAGCAGACCTATGAGAAGCAAACGCAGTGGGGATCCTCCGAGGGCAGCGTGCTGAATACATACAAGGAGGTGCCGCTCCTGATCATTGACGACATGGGCAAGGAGCCGCCGACCGAGTGGGCTGTCTCCAAAATCTACGCGATCATAAACGCGAGATACGAGGCATACCTGCCGACGATCATCACGACGAACTACTCGGACAGGGAGCTGGTGCGCAGGCTCACGCCGAAGGACACGGGCGACTCCACGACGGCCGACGCTACGATCGACCGCCTGCGGGAGATGTGCACGGCAATAGTGACCACCGGCGACAGCTGGCGAAGCAGATAAGGAGAAAATAGTGAAAGTTTATTTTGTTACGACAGGCCTCCGCGAGGAGATCGAAGTCATCAAAAAAGTGCGTCCTCCTCGGCTGCTCTGCTCATACTGGTATTTCAAAAATAAACCGCTGGGAGACTTCTGCAAGGAGCTGGGCTACCACCCGGAGATAATGCTGGACAGCGGGGCCTACACCGCCTACACGAAAGGCAAAAACGTGAACCTGCTTGATTTTCTGGCATACATCAAAGCGAACCGGCGCCATATATCGGAGTACATCTCCCTTGACGTAATCGGAAACGAGAGAATGACCTGGCTGCTGTATTTGCTTATGTGCGCAGAAGGGCTTGACCCGATGCCGGTGGTCCATTATGGCGAGCACTCACATGACGAGCTGCGAAAATACTTAGACCACGGGGCTCGACGCATTGCGCTGGGAAATACCGTCGGGATTCGGAACAAGGACGGGGTGTCACAATGGTGCGCAGAAATGCATGTGCCGGGTGTAAGGTTCCACCTGCTGGGCTCCAGCAGCTCGAAGATCATAAAACGTGGAGAGCTGGCAAGCTGTGACTCCAGTACATGGTACCGCCAGGCAGTCATAGGGAAACCGAGGGAGATCCCGGGAAAGGACCGGGAGTCAAAGATAGCACGCGCAGAGGTCAACATGCGCAGAATTATGGAGGTGTTCGGTGAAGATCCTGTACCTGCTACTGATTGTAGCGACTAACATAGTCACCGCAGCGATCGAGCCCCTGAGCATAGCAGGCGGAGCCCTGATCGTGCCAGCCGGTAGCCTGTTTGCGGGTGCGGTGTTTGTGCTGCGGGACCTGGTCCAACTGAAACACGGCAAGAGCACCGCATACACCCTGATTCTGCTGGCGACGATCCTGTCGGCAGGCATGAGTATCGCACAGGGGGACGTCGCGCATATTGCCTTTGCAAGCTCGGCGGCCTTCTTCCTCAGCGAGTCAGCGGACACGGAGATCTTCTCCCGCGTACAAAAGCCTCTATATACACGCATAGCACTGAGCGGCATAATCGGAGGCCTGCTGGATTCGACCGTGTTTGTGGTCCTGGGCCTGAGCCCTATCGGGACCGGTGCGCTACCCTGGGGGACTGTTCCGTCGGCGGTGGCCGGGCAGATATTGGTCAAGACCTGCGTGCAGATGATAGCAGCCGCATGTCTACTACTAAACACTATACATAAAAGGAGGCCAAGCGCAAGACATGAAAGGTGAGCTGACATGGAAACAACACGAGGCCCTGGGCGAGGTGCACGGCTGCAGGGCATTACTTACACCTGAACAGTATAACGCACTCTACGAGCAGGTGCTGGCCGGAGATGTAGATGGCGCCATGCAAGGACTGCGGAAGATCCTGGAACGCAGAAGGAGAGGGGAATCATGAGCTGGGACTACATACCGGGGAGAAACGGCGACGCATACCCAGACCCGACAGCAGAGGACGTACTCGCAAGAATACGACGCAGCCAGATAGGGGCACAGAACCGAGCCGCCGGGGAACACTTCGAGAAAACTATAGAGGCGAGCCTCGTGTGGTACAAGCTGAACGGATCCGCCGAAATAGAAAAGACGCCCGAGCCGATGAAGCCGCTCGGCAAACCGAACAAGCGCGGCCAGTTCCTTGCCTGCTATGTAAAAGCCGCGCAGCCGGACTTTAAGGGGACGCTTGACGGCGGCCGCTCCGTAGTGTTCGAGGCCAAGCACACGATCGCAGACAAGATCGACCAAAAAGTCGTGAGTAAGGATCAGGGCGACAGGCTGGAACATCACCACAAACTCGGCGCCGTGGCGTTCGTTATTGTAGGCCTCGGATTTGAGGACTTCTACAGGGTGCCGTGGGAAGTGTGGCGCGATATGAAGAACATATACGGCCACAAACACATGAAGCGGTGCGAGCTTGAACCGTACCGGGTGCAATATATCACCGGAGTGATCAAACTGCTGGAGGGCATAGAGCCATGACACTGAAAGAAGCAGACGAGGCTGCCGGAAGCGCCTCCCGGTGATCTGTGGCGAGATCGTATATGACAGGATCACCCGAACCGGGTACCGCTACGACGAAAACGGGCAGCGCTTCGGATTCCTGGAACTTTACGACAAACGCGGGAACAGCGTCACATACGCCAGGCCCGATGCTGTCGAACTGAAAAATAAAAATACATGAAAAGGAGCAAGCACATGAACCAAACAACAAGAGAAACGCGCCGGGCAAGCTACGAGGCGGTGCTGCCAAAGGTAAACGACCGCTGCCGCCTGATCCTCGAAACCCTGGGCACCAGAGAGATGACCGTGAGCGAGATCACCGACCAGCTCGTGGAGGCTGGCCGGCTCCCGTACTTCAACCGCAACTATGTGGCGCCTCGCCTGACAGAGCTCAAA
>JAEIGA010008766.1_pt1 | contig 15299 bp, 17 predicted proteins | sample 9270691 | NCBI WGS metagenome assembly JAEIGA01 (sample SAMN17057246, study PRJNA624740) | gut metagenome | biome: biome; isolation source: fecal sample | host: Bos grunniens | place: China: Xizang | collected 2019
AATATTTAACAATCAATGGGTCGCTTAGCTCTTCATTAATCTTGCCGCTCTTATTAAAAACAGCACGACATTCAATATTCGGATTACCAACCATCTTTTTATAGTCAATTGATTTTAATCCAATGCTTCTTGAATTAATTCTTGGATTTACAATTTTATAATCCAGTTTGTTCACAAAACTTTTATTTACTTTTTCAACTTGTGAATCAGTTTTATCCTTTGCGTAAACAAAGAAGTGTGGAACATTTCCCTTTGTAAATGCGGTTATTTTTTCATGAAGTTCTTTTGGTCTCTCTGGTTTATAAAGTGTCTTTGCATAATCAATAACAAAATTATTTTCCATGCACAATAACTTGATTAAATCGACAGCCTCTTGTTTTTCTTCTTCGGTGCCAGTAATGAAAACTTCGCTGTTCCAAATTTTCGATATGTTATTACTATAGATTCCGATATTTCCACCAACAAATGCAGCATTCAATCCGTCATATATTGTTTTATTATTCAATTGTATCGGAGAAGCCTTTTTCATATTGTAGTAAAGAGGAACAATACCGCTCATATTTCTTTCAGCAATTGGAACTATAGTTTCATCTGCCACAACAAGAGACTTATCTCCATCCACATCAAATTGAAGAATTTTACTAATCAAATCATGACAACTTGTATAGATTGCGTCTGTTCTAAACCATTTACGAACTGCCTCTTGGCGTTCTTTATTTTTATTGCAAGCCACATTAATTCTAACGGCATGTTCTCTGTACAAATGAGGGCTTCTCAAACAATCTAATTTGTCATTCTTTCTAAACAACCAACAGAACACTTCGCCATCATCTAACAATCCCTTTGGATTCTTGATTCCCATAAACCAGTATTCACATGCTGCATAAAGGTCTGGCAGAATAAACGTATATTTGCCATTGATAGACAAACTACCAGACTTAAATCTTTTTACCATACTATTTTTAATTTCTCTTAATGTGGCTTTAATATATTCATCATTCATTAAGTCTGGATATAAATTTATGGCTTGTTGTAAATGAGTCATATTATCATTGTATGGAGTAATACCAAAAGCGCTCTTCATTGAAGAAACAGAAGAACATAGATTGTTTAACTTTGAATTTGACTTACTAATAATAGACTCTATTTCATCATCTGTAATATCAGTAAGTGTTTGTAACATTTGATAATTTATAGTTGCATCCTTAATTTTGTCTTCTTCCACATTAGTATATCCAGCAGTACAACCGTATTTCTTATAATAATCTTTGTATTGCTCCCAAGAATCATAATATTTGCACATCTTAAATTGTGATTTTGTAAAGATAATTTGTATATCTTCATCAATGATGTTATGTTCTTTTCCATAAATATCTTTGATAATAGGGGAACAGTTATTTTCTTTAATAAATTTTATAAAGTCAAAGGAGCCAAGTAATCCTTTTACCCAAGGTAAACGAACCATGCGATTCTTACCCATACATGGTAACATCATACCAGCACCATCTGTATGAGGAATTGGAACATAATCGGATATTCTTTTAATAGAATAATCAACGTCATCTACTAAATCATAAGTTCCATATACATCTGTTTCAAAATCATCAATTACAATGGTCTTATCAATATCAAATTCGTCCCATATATCAGTTGCAGAATTAGTAAGCGCCATATAAGCAAGATGCTTATTAGGATTGTTTCCACCCTTCTGATTGATAGAATCGATAGTAAGTCCACACATAATGGTTTTCTCATATTTCTTCCAAACAGACTCTTTAATAAAAACAGTCTTTTTTGTTCTAATCTGACCAGCAGAAGAAGTAAAATAAATATACTTTTCTCCTTTATATGTGAAACCATAATAAATTAAGTCTTTAATTACATCAAAGTAATAGACCTGTACAACCATAAAATCTTCGCATAACTCATCTTGCTTTGCGTTAATCATTCGTGTAAAAGAAGAATCAAATACGGAAATAATATTCTTTTCAGAAACTTGATTTTCCTGTAATGCTCTAATATGATGCGCACCATTAGATGCGATGTTAGCGTTGATTTTGTTTTCAAGAAGTTTCAATAAATTATCTTTTGTTTGCTTGATGTATTTGTTTTTAACAGAAATTAAATATTTAATAGAACAATAGGAATCATATAGCTTGAACAGTTCCTCTTGATTATCGCCAAACTTAGTAAATCCAAGTCCGCTTTCATCTTCTTTAGCTTTATCTAAATCAGATATAGTAATACCATATTTATTTATTTTTTCTTCAATTTCTTTTAAACCAATAATATTTCTTTTAATTCCATTTGCGCTTATAACAGTACCACCATTAACAAGCTTATTTCTTTCAGCTCTTAGTTTATGGTTTTTCCAGTGAAGACGAGCCTCTTTGTTACTATAAAAATTACCCGTATCTACTGAATAGATATTAATCTGCTTGTCAAGCACTAGGACACCTTCTTTCATTCATTTTCTTTATAACTTTAATAGTTAATCATTCATAATATTCTTCTTCTTCAAGTAATTCAAATATATATTCACAATAATCTGCAAAATTATCTCCGCCATATATATCTCTAACATTTGATTTCAATGTTCTGTTGTCAGATGGTGGATAGAAGTCAATCTTTATTAATGATGGATAAAAATCTTCTTTTGTCATTTAACACATCTCCTTTCATTTTATTTTTCGTTTATTTTTATCAATCTTATAGTCTTGGTAATATTTTTTCATATTTTCAGCTTTTAATTCAATTTCTACTCTACTGTAGTTATCTCCAGTATTTAACAGATATTTATCTTCACGCTTATAAGCATTTGCAAAAATAGTAGGAAGAGTTCTAAATTCATCATTTTCGTTTTTAACTCTATAAGCTCTATCAGTCACAATCAGCTTTAGTTCGTATTCAAGGATATCAATTATTTTAGAAATTGTTTTTGAAGAAATTCCAAGCTCATTTGCAATATCAACAATATTGCTGCTATAAGCATCTGGAATTCTTTCTCTTCGTTTTTTTATACCATCAGATGTTCTTTCTTCTGGTTTTAATTCATTTGGTCTTCTCTTTATTTTATTTCTAAGATAAGAAAAAGTTAGGAGAATAGTTGTATTGTTAAGAGAGCCATCTTTTTGATTCTCCTTTTTGTATTCCATTATTTTTTCTATCTCATCTAAATATAAAACGGAGTATCCACTAGAGCATTCATCGTAGTAATGTTTGATATCTAACCTACACTTCATATAAGAACTTCTGCTCTTTTCAGTAAGATATGTTAAATAGCCCCCATCACTTAGAGCATCTATAACAGATATGGTTTTATCATTAGCGCCATTTACTCTTCTATCTGATTTTCCACCGCACCACTCTACCATATCTGAAACTGTAAATCCTGCTATATTGTTCAGACCACAATGTATTCTTAAGTATGAGAGTACACCAATCCTTCTTGCATCTAATTCTGTATTTACAATAACAGACATAGGAATGTATATATATTTAGATGTTAATTCGTTTAATGGAGTTTTACTATACTCATACTTATCATCGACAAGAACATATTCCTGTCTGTTATTTACACCAATTTTAACCACCTCCCTAATGATTAGACATACCTGTCAGTATGATGAAAGCATACCTATCAGTATGATGAAAGCATACCTATCAGTATGATAAAAGCATACCTATCAGTATGACCACCGTACAAAATGTACGGTGCTTGTTGCATTTTTGGCTATGAGCACCGTACAAAATGTACGGTTTTTTTCCGTTCATACATATAAGTATATTATATATATAAGTATACTAAAGAAGCTACGCTTCTTCAACTGAACTTGGTTCAGACTAATGAGCTGTGCTCATGTGAAGATTTTGTCTAAGATGATGTATCTTAGCACAATAAATTATCTTGTTAGAACATGTGAACTATTCATCAATATTAATGGTGTATAACATCATCATTTAGTTTGTCAGTATTATATCATATTTTTTGTAATTTGTCAAGTACCTATTTAAAAATTTTTATATTTTTTATATCGTTTTCGGTAATGTCACTGATTTTTTTAAGAATGACATTATCTTAAGGTTGTTTTGTATTTCTTAGTTATAATTACGGGAGATTTTGACGGCGTTGGTATGTATTTAATGTTCTTTATCTTTGGTTTGTATTACATAATTTTATGGTGTTTTAGAGTGTTTTATTTTCTTAAATGTTTGAGAGTATTGATGCTATTTATTGCTTGAACTGCTGATTAATTGATTTTCTGTTTACTTTTTATTGTTTTCTTGTGTTGTATTTTTGTTTCACTCTTGGATTGTTTGTTGTTATATTTGTTGTTATATAAGTGTTTGTTTTATGGTTATTTGTTTTATGTTATATATGGGGTGTGTTAGTTTGTGGTCGGGTTATTGTTGGATTGTTGTTTCCGTTGGTCTTCCGTAGTTATGAGAGATATGGGGGTGTTGAGTGGGGTAGAGGAGAGGGGATAAGGGGTATGGGATAGGGGTAGGTGTGAGGAGTGTAAAGTAGGGGGTGGGGTATTGGGATGGTGGGGTGTTGTTTTTTACCTGTTGATGAACAGGTGTATCCCATACGCAAAAAGCTGTCAAGTAAAAATACTTTACAGTTGTAAACCACCGCCCCACACTTTGTACTATTGTATACAAAAGAACATAAAAACAAAAGCACACTAGCACAAAAAGACAATAGAACAAAAGCGCAAAAGTACCTTCCGTATTAAAAAACAAAAGTACCTAAGCACATAAAAACAATAAAGCACATAAACAATTAAACATGTACAATTGTATACAATAAAACATAAAAACAAATACGAAGCAATGAACGAGTGATGAAAAATATTACACGCTGTCAGCCTCTTGCAGTTTTGCAAGTTTGATTCATTCATTTTGCAAGAGTGTCCGCCACACAAACACATATTTTCTTTCATTCTGTATTTTCCTGCAAAAATCTAATTTTTTTCTTTGCATATTTCTCTACAAAATGTATCATTTTCTATTTTTCAAACTTTTTAGTATTAAAAACCGCACATTTTCCCCTTTTCACTGTCTTGCAAAATTCCTGCAAATCGTCGTTTTTAAAAACAATGTAAAAACATACGGCAAACATAAAAACCGCTTATACGGGCTTGTACGGGCTTGTACACTGTCTGTCATGCTATCATTGCTAGTTAGCTATTGCTAACTCTAGTTAGCTGATGCTAACTCATGTTAGCCTATGCTAACTCTTGTTATACTTTAGTATGCTAAAGTATTTATATTGTTATTATATTGTATATGTCATACTGTATATTTATTCATACATGCATACTTAAAAGCCAAATAAACACGGTTTTTAAAAACTATTTTTATTCATGTTTTGCCGTGTTTTATGAGTAAACTATTTGTTTTTATTTTTAAAAACTTTGATTTTATGCACAATTATGCACAATGTTTAAAAATGAATATTATTTTTGTTGTTTTTGACCATACACCCGTTAACAATTTGTTAATAACTTTTATACTTAAAATGTTATGATTTCGCCTGTTTTTATGGGTAAAAATTTAATTGTCCAAAATTTTGGACAGTATGATATTTTTTATTACAAGTGAAAAATGCACATCAAAAAATCGTCTGGATCTAAATGATTCAAAAAGTTAGGAAAACGGGGTAAAAAACGGGATTATACAAACCATATACAAATTGAAAATGATAAATTTGCTATACTTGTCTCAGCAAAGCCCAACACACACGCACACACACGGCAAACAATTGTAAAAACTTATAACTTTATGTTATATTTTTTATAGGGGATTTCCCCAAACAACAACAAAACAACAACAAATTAAAAGAAAAGGTGGTTTTTAAAATGGCAAAAACTCATGCAACTTGTACTCGCTGTGGCGCAACTTATCCCGTCTTTGGTATGGTGAAAACTATTTCCCCTAAACGGGGCGAACGTTCCGCTTATATTTGCGAACGTTGCGCAACTCAGAATGAACGTTATCATGCAAGCAATGATAAGGTTCTAGGCACTGAAAAGGCAAACATGGTTTTCTGTGGTATCGAAATGGAAACCAGTTATTCCGACGAAATGGCAAGAAATCAGATGTTTGAGTATGGTTTCATTCCTACTCATGATTCTAGCCTGTATTCCGACGGTTTCGGCAGTCGCTATGGCTGGGACGGTAATACGTGTGAATATGTTTCCGGTCTCATGAAAGGTTTGAACCGTGCAAGCAAATTTGCATTGACTTGTGAAAAGCTCATGAACGACGGACACTTAAAGGTAAACGGTTCTTGTGGTACTCACTTCCATGTGTCTATCGATAGCATGAAGAACGCACACGGCGAAAAGGTTTATATTGATTACATTCGCCGTTTCTATCACAGTCTTTTCATTCCGTTAAATCAGGCAATCGAGGCAAATCCCGCCGTTGCAAAGGCTGTATTTGGTCGTTGCTTTGGTGAATATTGTGAACCTATCACAGCAAGCGCAAATCCTAGTTATAACCGTTATCTTTGGGTTAACGTTATCAATGATAGCAACATTGAATTCCGTTTAAACCGTTTTGTTTCCGGCAAACAGTACCAGAATCTCATGAAAATGGAAGTTGAAATGGTAAAATGCATTGTCAAAAACTTCTGTGAACATTTCAACGATACCATTACCGATAACCGCCGTTATCCTAATATGAGAACATATCGCAAGCATAAAGCCGACGTAACCGCTAAAAAGCTTGTAGAAATCTACAAAAAATACGCTAATATCTAAAGTTATAAGAGGGGCTGAAAAGTCCCTCTTTTTTTTGCGCTTGCAAATCGATATATTTGTATTGATTGGCTGATTGTCAAAAAACTATCGTTTTTAAAAACCGTGTTTTTTTGGTGTACGGTTTTGTTTTTAAAAATTATATTTTTTTGGTATGCGTGATGGTTGCCAAAAATTTGACATGTTTAAAAATTATCATTCATGCACATATATAATTTCAGATTTCCCCCGCAATACAATAATATTTAATTTTTAAAAACAATTTTCAGATATTATTATTTTTAAAAATTATAATTTTTTGTGCGCTCCAAAAAAACGCAATGTTTAAAAATTAAAATCTCCTGCACTAAAAATATACAATGTTTAAAAACGTCATATGATTGCACCAGATTTCCGTAATTTTTAAAAACCATCCAAAACCGCTCAGAGAGGCGCAGGAGCGGCTGAAATTTTGGATGACCAAACACACCAGACTATTATATAAAAGCCGTCAGAGAGCCACCAGGAGCTTTAAAGTCCTTATATTTGACCATCGAGGTTTATTACCAGAAAGTTTTATGTGAATTTATGCAGCAGCAGCCACCAAAAAATATTTTATTTTCAGTTTTCTACTTGACAAGAAGTAAATTATATGCTATTATATAGTTACAAAGAACAACAACACACAACCAGAAAGGGAGTTATCATCATGAAAAGAACAAAGAACATGGTTTACAATCCTACTACAGAAGCCAACGAGCTGTTTATGTACGCTACCAATGACGGCAAGCTTTACCGTAGAATGATTCAATGTGTTCTGGATAATCTGGAAAAGAAAATTAAAAAGGGAATCTATGACAAAGAAAAAGCTGTTGACGCTTGGTACGGTGTAGCAACTGAAGCAAGTAAGAACTACGAAAAAGATTTCGGCTATCGTTTCAACGTGGCGGATAGATTTACAACCGCTGTTGACATGGCGGAATATTACGAGGAACAGATTTTATTCTTTGATATGAACTAAAGTTATATGGATAAAGGGGAGCGGAAACGTTCCCCAATTTTTTATTGCTGCGGAAAATGCAGCCGTCACCAGAAAATATTAATTTTTAAAAATAATAAATTCTTGGCGTGGAAAATAGTTTTTAAAATCAAGGAATTTTTGGCAGACGCAGCCGCCACCAGAAAATTTTAATTTTTAAAAACGATGGAATATTGTACAGTGTAGCAGCTAATTGATATAAAAATATTTATTGGAAAATTTAATAAACTACTTGACATATATGTATTATTATGATATAATATAGATAGTTAAAGAACAACATACAACACGACTACATGGAGGAAAATATTATGTTAGAGATGGAAAAGAAGATTTACGAACTGATGACAGAAAATCATATCATGGGCGAAGTGGTGGGCTACAACGACAAGATTCGGATGATTGCAGTCGAAGTTATCTGGGGCGACTGGAAGCACGAGCACTGGCGGCTTGACTGGCTGATGAAGGAAAATTTCCCCGACCTGCGAAGCATTACAGAATGCACAACGGAGGAAAATGGTAGTGATTGTTATTCTGCTATTCACTATTATTATTTCGGATTGTAAATAATAAGGTTAGAAGGTGGAAGAAATTCCACCTTCTTTTTATGTCATACAGAAAAGGATAATTTTTAAAAATTAAAAATTTCTGTACAAGTATTGTTTTTAAAAATTAACTTTGCTTGGCACGGAAAATTTTTAAAAATTTAATAATTCTGTACTAACGGCTCTGCGGAAAATATTTTTAATTTTTAAAAACAATACACTAACCGCCACACGGAAAATTATAATTTTTAAAAACAATACAATGCTGCAAGCGGAAAATCTTTTGCTGCAAGCGGAAAATTTCGTGGAAAATATTTGATAAAACTACTTGACAAACCAGTATTATTGTGCTATAATATCATTGTAAATAAACAACAGAAACACAACACACAACGGAGGAAAATAATATGATTCTCACCGGCAAAGCTTTATTCAATTATCGTATGAACAAGATTAAAAAGTTTGCTTTTATGTTTGCAAGCGTTTTTGCATCCGTTTCTTTTATGGCTCTGATGTTCATTGTTTATGGTTAATGGAGGGTAATTAAGATGAAAAGATTTGCAGTTTATGAACATATTTTTGGACTTCCTTGTTTTTTAGATACTATTGATGAAGAGCTTACCGAGTATGCAATGCAGTATTGCAATACCGCACTTGAGACTGAAGAATATATAGAGATAATTAATAAAATGCAGCCGACAGATAAATACGGAAGAAAAAGAAATTTATATGTTTACTGGTTTTATGATTAAAGGAGGGCGAAAAGCCTTCCTTTTTTTATTGCGCTGCGTTTTATAGCTGCGTGTCAAAAAAAATTAATTTTTAAAAACAATATAATTTATGCAGCAGCCACCACAAAAATGCAATTTTTAAAAATAATAATTATATGGAGAAATAAAAAAATAATTAAAAAGCTACTTGACAAACTACTTTTTATATGATATATTATAGACAGATAAAGAACAACAACATATAAAAGAAAAGGAGATAATCACCATGAAAACTCATACTACTATTAAATTTATTCGTCAGAACTGGAGCAATGTTTGGAGATGTGGTTACTGTGACTTACAGTATATCATGAGATACGAAGAACCTATGTATTACAATAGCGGAGTATATGGTTGGAATTGTGATATCTACTGTGACTTCAAAAGAGATGTAGCAATCACAACTGGATACCGTAATATGGCAGGACGAGTAATTCCCAACGAGCTGATTGAAAGATATTCTAATGTCGCAAAGGAAATTTGCAAGAATACTTGGAGCAAGTCTTATGATGAAATTAAAGCAGAGCTTGACCAGAACAGAGAAAACTTTTTCGACGAACTTGCAAACATTTAAGGTTATAAAGAATGGAGGGTGGAGAAATCCACCTTCTTTTTTTATTTTTTTATTTAATATCCGCCACCAAAAAAAATTAATTTTTAAAAACAATAGATGATATATGATGATTTTTAAAAATTAATAATAATTGGACGAATGATTTTTAAAAATTAAATAAAATTGTATGACCAGAAAATAATGATTTTTAAAAATAATAAATAAAATTATAAGGAAAATAAATATTAAATACTACTTGACAACGGAATAAAAATATGATAGAATATTCTTAACAATAAAAGAAAAGGAGTGCTACCTATGAAAGTATTAGTATTAAGTGACGGAGAACTCAAAGAAAAAGAAATCACAAACCAGTTGGAAGATTTACAGAAGATTGTCGGAGGATATATCGAAGTCCCATATTTGAGCAAAGTATTTCTAGAACATGAGATTGATATGATTATTAACGAAGAAGGAAAATATATTGATGGTCTGAAGCCAGAGATAGCCGTTATAAGCGGAGAAACTGAGGGAATACTAGATATTGTCTATGGTAATTGTGTCTTTGCTAGTCACGATGCAGAGGGCAACACAACGGAATTAAACAATAAGCAGATTAAAATCATTGAAAGAGAACTAGCACTTGCAGTTATGCTAAAAAATAAGGATAAAAAATATATGGTAAGAGCGTTAATTATCTGATAGAAGCGGCGGAATTTTATCCGCCGTTTTCTTCCGCCACCAAATTTATTTAATTTTTAAAAACAATAACTATTTGGAAAATATAAAATACTACTTGACAAATAGAAAATAAATGATATAATAGACTTATAAAAGATAAATGAATGAGGTGGACAATATGAAAACTAAAGAACAATTCATGATGTATGTTAAAATCGCACAGAGAGCGGAAGGAATGGACTTATACAATGGTGAACGTATTACATTCCTAATGGACTTAGAGAACGCAGACAATGTATTTAATTTACGTCTTGAAGACCTGTTAAGCGCAGATGACGGAAACTTTGCACATGATGTGGTTGGCATTGTGAATAATATTGACCGCAGCAACCCGAAGGATTTTAATTTATTCGTTCCTAGATATGCAGGAAAATAAAAAAATACTTGACATATTGAGAAATGTATGATATAATATAAGTACAAAATAACAGTATACGACTTCTTTTCTTTTAGTGTTGTTGTGTTGTTGTTGTTAAAATAGATTTGTATACTGTTTGTTTTGATAAGTGTCGAAGAAATTCGGCACTTATTTTTTTGTATTTAGTTGTATGTTGCTGCACCAAAAAAATGCGATTTTTAAAAACTATTATTTTTTATAACGCTGCGCCAAAAAAACGTGATTTTTAAAAACAATAGAAAATAGGAGAATAATTTTTAAAAATGATAAAAAATTGGTAGACCAAAAAAAGATGATTTTTAAAAACAATAAATTTCAATTTTTAAAAATAAAAGACCAAAAAATAATGGTTTTTAAAAACAATATGCGAGACAGAAAAATTTAATTTTTAAAAATGATGGCTCCAGAAAAATACGATTTTTAAAAATAATAATTTACAAAAAATTTACATTTTCAAAAATAATGATGATACAGAAAATCCCAATTTTTAAAAACCATAAATGTCCATAATGATGAATGTGATATAACAGAAAAATATCATATTCAAAAACAATAATTAATTGGAAAAAGTGTAAAATATTTTCATGGAAACTATTGACAAATAAATATTATTGTGATATAATAGCACCATAGAAAAGGGCATCCCAATTTCAACACTGCCTGTTGTAAGCCTATATAAGATAACACAAAGGAGCAGCGACAGCACGGAGAGACGGCACAAACTACTTTATACATTATAAAGGAGAAAATACTATGGATAATATCGTTTTTGTATCCAAGATTGAACAGTTGAAGGAACTGGAGGCACTGATTAAGGAAGCTGAAGCAGAAGCGGAAGTTTTGAGGGGAGAAATCAAGGCAGAAATGCTAAACAGAAATACCGAAGAAATGCAGGTGGGAAGATACATTGTAAGATGGACAAACGTTTTAAGTAATCGTTTCGACTCCACAGCGTTTAAAAAGGTTATGCCAGATGTTTATAAAGCTTATGTAAAACAAGTTGGAAGCCGTAAGTTTACTATCAGCGGTTAAAAAATATAATTAATTAATAAATATATAAGGAGAAAATAACATGGAAAATATCACTTTTATTATCACTCCCGAACAGGCAAAGGATATTTGCAAGCACTATGGAGAAAACATTGAGGAAATGCAGGATTGGGAAATTGCAGAACTACTGGATAGACTGATTGATGATTTTCTGTATAGTTAATACATAAAATTATAATGAGACGGTGGAAGAAATTCCATCGTCTTTTTTATGCATTTTTGTGTGATTTTTGTGTGATTTTTGTGCAAAATGCTGCGATTTGTAATTGATTATTTTTAAAAATTAAATAAAATTGGTGGAAATGTTATGAAAAATTGTTAAAAACCTGTGTATAACTTGTTGATAACTTGTGGATAACTTGTTGAAAACTATAGTAAATATGTGGAAAAACTGTTAAAATTCGGAAGCCTGTGGATAACCTGTGGAGAGCCAAATTGTTAACGAGACGGAAAATTTTTGTGCAATATTTTCTTGTGGAACGAGTAAAACATCCATGCAAACATCCATGCAACAAACCACAACCCCATCACAACCTAATCACCAATAAACCACAATTTTTAAAAATAAAAAATAACCAACATCCTAACCAAATCCAACCCCTCCCTAACCCCCAATCCCCAATCACCACTAATTACAAAATACACTACAAAATCAAAATAACAAATTATAATAAACCCTCCACATACACCACAAAAACAACTCCAAAACACACAATCCACTCCAGACTATGCGGAAAAATATTCAATCTACTCCACTGATACTCCACTATAAAACAAAAATATTTAATTTTTAAAAATAACCATACTATCATATGAAAACAATCTTTTCTTGCTGCTGTCTATTATCCCATCATATATAATTTCACTCTGTCCAACGGAAAATTAATATCCGAAATATTCAAAATACTACTTGACAAATTACCAAACCCGTGCTATAATATCACTGTAAATAAAGCATACATAAACAGCCAAACAACACAAAACAACTACAATAACTTACAACACACGGAGGAAAATAAAATGGCTACTACTAACAATATCATTACTGCAACCCGGATTTCCATCAGCAAGGGCAACCGGAAAATGGGAGAAATCAAATCCGTTTCTCTTCCCCCTATTATCACTTGTGCGGAAAATTGCACTTGTGCTAAAAAGTGCTACGCTGCAAAAATGTGCCGTATCTACAAGAACGTAAAAACCTCTTACAATCGCAATCTGGAAATTCTCAATAACAATCCCTCTTCCTATTGGGAACAGGTTTCCGACGCACTCTGCACTTCCCGTTTCTTCCGTTTTCATGTATCTGGTGATATTCCTACATATGAATACTTTATTAAAATGGTAGAAACAGCCCGTAATAATCCCCACTGCGATATTCTGGTATTCACTAAGCGTTTCGGATTTGTCAACAAAGCACTGGATAACGGTCTGGAACTTCCCGCAAATCTGCATATTCTGTTCTCTGAATGGGAGGGAATGACAATGAATAATCCTTATAATCTGCCCGTTGCACATGTTATTTTCAAAGGTAACAATCCCGAAAGCAACTGGAATATCTGCACTGGTAATTGTCTGGAATGTGCAAAGAACAATAAAAATTGTTGGGCACTGAAAAATGGTGAACATGTCGCCTTCCATGAGCATTAATAACAATTAAATATATACGGAATGGGGACTGGAAGAAATTCTAGTCCCGTTTCTTTTTTTTATCATACACATGCGGAAAAATTAATTTTTAAAAACAAAGAATCCAAATAAAATTAATTTTTAAAAACAAAGAATCACGGAAAATTTCAATTTTTAAAAATTATAATCTACCACAACACACACCAAATAATTCGTATATTTAAAAACAATAAAAATATGTGCGGAATATTATAAAAACTACTTGACAAATGAATAATGATATGCTATAATACCATTGTAAATAAGAGATAACAATATACGAAATAAATAAAACATGTATTTTAAGTGTCGGAGGATTTTATGAAAGTTAAAGATATTATCAACGCAAAACATGACATGGTAGGAATAGAAATAAAAACGGTAGTAAAGCCAATGGGAACATCTAAAAATTATTATGATAGCGAAAATAGTAATCACTTAAAGAATGAAATTGCAGAAATGGAAGTAAAATTCTTTTCTTTGTTCCCCACTAAAAAAAATAAGTGTGACTTTGTAATTATTGTTGAACGCAATGAAAAGTACGAAGCAGATAGAGAAAAAGCTTGGAAAGATTTACTCAGCAAATAACGGAGGATTTATAAAATGGTTAAAGCTTATGTTCTCATGGGTGGATGTATTGGAGATAGCTATGTTGTAGGTGTTTTCTCTTCCATGAAGAAAGCAAACGAAGCAAGAGAATGGATTATTAGCGTAGATACCTATTACAAGAGCCGTCCAGAAGATTTATACATTGATATTTTTGAAATGAACGGAGAAAGAATCGAAAAATAACACTTAAAACTCATATTTTAATGGAGGATTAAAGAATGAAAAAATTGCTTTATGAAGATGTGAACTTGGAAACTGGATTTTCTTATTCTGTTTACAGATACAACGGATTATCTGGAACATCATATCTTATTTATGAATGTAATCAAGATGGACACATGAAATATATCAAAGAATTTATTTCTTATGATAATGCAATAGAATTTGTGAAATACAAGTGCAAATAAAAATCACATTTTAATCGGAGGATTTGCAGATGAAAATTGTTGATTTGAAAAATTGCAAACAAATTCCTAAAAAATATCATTATCTGATTGACTGGGATATGACATACTTTTGTGGAATTGAAAAAGACGATATGGGCTACTGGATATATCTGAAACATGAACTCGGAGAGGAAGACGGAAGACATACTATCCATGAACCACTGAAAGATGCTATATGGTATCTAAAAGAAGCACATGAACAAGTACAGAAGACAGGAAAATATTATTTGAATTATTAAACATGGAGGATATAAAAATGAGAGAAAAGTGTATTGAAATCCTTGGAAAGAGCATTGTGATTTCTTTTGATATGGAGGGCTACAAGCGGTTTTCTGGTGAGGTTTATATGGCTTATAAGTTAGGTTTAATTACTGAAGAAGAACGGCATGAATGGCTTGCAAAAGCCGCAGAGGGCATGAGAGAAAACTGATAAACATGGAGAATTTAATATGAAGATTCGGAATAAAAATGAAAACATTCAATTTATAAAACATCTGAACAACGCAATTGACGAGTTAAAACAAGCAATAGATACTATTACATATACTTCCTATCCAGATATAAACAAAAGAACAATTGCGACATTAGAAAAAGCAATTGATATTATGGAAAATGTTTTAAACAATTGTATTTTCAAACCATGATGGAGGTTAATATGTATAGACAATATGAAAACCCATATAAATTGGAAAATCGACTGAAAGAACTCAAAAGAGAATTTCGGAGAGCAGTGGAAGA
>JAEIGA010008767.1_pt1 | contig 15298 bp, 10 predicted proteins | sample 9270691 | NCBI WGS metagenome assembly JAEIGA01 (sample SAMN17057246, study PRJNA624740) | gut metagenome | biome: biome; isolation source: fecal sample | host: Bos grunniens | place: China: Xizang | collected 2019
GGCAAACTTGCCATCCACCACAGCCACACGGGCAAGGTCCGTACTGCCCAGAGCCGCCAGTTCGGCATCAGCATCGGCCACATAAGCCACCTCGTCCACAAACCATCCGTTGCCCAAAGCCCAGGGATTCAGCACAGGCAACTTGCCATTGTCCTTCAAGCCGACAATGGCATACTTCGTGTTCAGCATGTTCAGCACAGGGAACAGACGGTCGCCACTGCAAGAATCCAAACGGCCTTCGCCCTCGAAAACAGCCTTGTGCAACACCTGCATCTCAGGCTGAATGTGCGCCTCGATAAGCTCCTGATAACGGCGCAGCTTGGCAGGATGGTAACCGCCAATGCTCTTGTGGTAGTACGACGTAGAGTTGTCGTTGAAAGTACTTACACTGAGATTCAGCACACGATAGTAAGTCGTATCCTGACAAATAATCCTGTCGGCATCACTCATCGGGAAAGCCTGCTCGTTTGTCTGTGGTCTGCGGAACATACCATCGTTGAGATAACGCTTGTTCACACCCCACATGTCAACCAGGCAAAGCACAATAATGCAAGCCACCATAGGCGTCGCCTTCAGTTTCCCCGCACGGAAAGCCAACAGCAGAACAGTGCCGATGGCAACAATCACAAAGCTGCGCAAAGCATCGGCAGTAAACATCGCACAACGCATCTCGCTCATGTTGGCAAAAATCCGTGCCACCATCTCCTGAGGGATGTAGCCCGCACTCACATACTGCTGCATGTAAGCCTGATCCGACGTGGAAATATAATTGCCGAAGAACACGTCGGGCATAAGCCAGAAGAGCAAAGCCATACCACCCGTCAAGGCAAAAGAAACCGTAATGTAATGCACACGAGGCAAATGGTCCTCCCTGCCACGCAAACAATCAGGGTCCTCAACCACCTTCTTCAATGCCAACATGGCAAGCATCGGAATAGTAAACTCCGCAATAACCAGTATGCTCGCCACCGTACGGAACTTGTCGTACATCGGAATGTAGTCCAAAAAGAAGTCGGTCAGCCCCATAAAATTCTTGCCCCACGACAGCATAATGCTCAACGCCGTAGCAGCCAGCAGGCACCACTTCATAGGACCCTTCACAACAAAGAAGCCCAACCAGAAGAGCATCAACACGAAAGCACCAACATAAACAGGGCCGCTCGTGCCGGGTTGCTCACCCCAATACTGCGTAAAGGCACGGTAAAGAGGCGCAAAGGTCGGGTCCGCATGCTTCATCGCCGTTTCATTGTCGGCCAAAAGCTGGCTTGCTCCGCCCTTTGTGTTAGGCACAAGCAGCGTCCAGGTCTCGCCAATGCCGTAACTCCACATGGTGATATAGCTTCTTTCCAGTCCGCTGTCGGTTTGGTCGGCAGGGTCTTTTGTCTTTTGGGTTAACTCACTCTTGCTTCGCATGCTTTCCTTGCTGTATTCCCATGTGTGGTAGAGGTTGCTGAGGTTAATGCAAACGCCCAGAATGCCACCGATAGCAAAGCAACAGGATGCTTTGAGCCACTTGGCAAACGCTTTCTTGCGAATGGCATCGACAAGGAACGCGAGGGACATAAGGCCAATGACGAAGAGGAAATAGTATGTCATCTGGACGTGATTGCTGAGCACTTGCATGGCTGTGAAGAAGCCTGTGACGACAATGCCCAGGAGATATTTTCCTCTGTAGCACAGCAACATGCCGCCTATTGTTGGGGGAATGAAGCTGAGGGTCAGCAGTTTCCAGATGTGTCCGGCCTGTATGATGATGAAATAGTAGCTGCTGAAGGCCCACAGCACTGCGCCGAGTGCTGCCATCCAGACGCGGAAGTCGAAGGCTCGGAGCATGATGTAGAAGCCCAGAAGCATCATGAAGACGTAGGCTGCGTAGGCCGAAAGTTCGGGCAGCCCGAGTTGGTAGACGCGCTCCAGGGTGCTGAGTGTTTCGGTGCTGCGGTAGCTGGGGCTCATCTGGTAGGTGGGCATTCCGGAGAAGAGGGTGTTGGTCCAGCGTGTTCGTTCGCCGTTGTGGGTTGCTCTGTACTGCTCCATTTCCACACCACTGCCTACGGCTCCTGTGTGGTCGTGCCCTGTCAGGACGAGTCCGTCGCGGATGGGCACATAGAAATATGCTATGCTGACGGCCACGAAGAAGAGGACTGCCAGCACATCGGGGAGGATACGTTTATAGTTCATAGTTCTTTATTATAAAATGAGAAAGGCTGCATACCCGCTGAGGGAATGCAGCCTTTTGTTTTTTCCAGCGGTGCTGCGCAGATTACTTACGCAGGCCGAGAGCCTTGATGATGGCACGATAGCGGTTGATGTCGCGACGCTTGAGGTAGTTGAGCAGGGCGCGACGCTTACCTACGAGGCCAGTAAGAGCACGTTCGGTGCTGTGGTCCTTGCGGTTTTGCTTCATGTGCTCGGTCAGGTGCTTAATGCGATAGGTGAACAGAGCGATTTGGCTTTCTGCGCTACCTGTGTCGGTCTTGCTCTGGCCGTACTGACCAAAGATCTCTTCTTTCTTAGCTGAATCTAAGTACATAATGATATTTGTTATGTGTTGAACTTGTTTGTCGAACAGCACCTCTCGTCGGCACTGTTTCGCAAATGCGGGTGCAAAGGTACGAAGAAATGTGAAAAGCGGAAAACAAATGAGGAAAAATTATTTGTTTATCAGCACTTTTTCGTCTTTTTACCCTTCCGAGGGTGGTTTTCCCTTGTGTGTTGTGAGGCTTTGGATGGCTTTCTTATGCAAAGTCCTATCGGGCCGGTAGAGGCATCTGCCAGGGTATCTGTCAAAAAGGTGTGCCTTGTTGGCAATAATGGTTAAGCATTATGGGCAGAATGGTTAACCTTTCCGGCCTACTTGGCAGTAGATGTTTTGGGGCAAGGCAAGGGGGTGTCGGAAAGATGGTCTGACGGCAGTGTCAATGCTCTGCTGCTGACATGATTTCGCGCAAGGGTATCATCACGAAATCCCGCTCCTGCATACGGGGATGAGGCAGAGTGAGTGTGGGGGTGGAAAGGTGGAGGTTGCCATACATGAGCAGGTCTATGTCGATAGGGCGATCGTGGTATATGCCGTCATGCGACTTCGTCTTTCGCCCCAACTCACGCTCTATCTGCTGTGTCCGCTCGAGGCATTGCTCGGGGGCGAGTGCCGTGCGGACCAGGCAGGCTGCATTGAGAAACGGGTTTTCGCTGTGGAAGCCCCATGGTTCGGTCTGGATGAACGACGAGACACGCTGCACCGTGCCGATGCGCTCCTCTATCAACGCAATGGCACGGTGTAACATCTCTTCTCTGTCGCCCAGATTCGAGCCCAGAGAAAGGTATAGATTTTCCTCCTTCGGAGAATGGGCGTAAGCCGTCTTATCAGTCATTCAGTATCAGCATGGCATCGCCATAGGTACCGAAACGGTAGCGACGCTCGGGGTCGTTCTCGTTGAAACGAAGTGCCTCCTTGTAAGCCTTCATGATAAGATCGTAGCCTCCGAAAGCACATGTCAGCATGAGCAACGTGCTGTAAGGCAGGTAGAAATTGGCAACCATAGCGTCTGCCAGGTGGAAATCGTAGGGCGGGAAGATGAAACGGTTCGTCCAGCCGTGATACTCCTTGAGCTGTCCGTCGGTGGAAACCGCAGTTTCCAGAACACGCTGCACGGTGGTGCCGACTGCCACAACCTTATGACCCTCCTTGCGAGCATTATTGATAATGTCGCAAGCCTGCTGCTCGACGTGCATCTCCTCGCTGTCCATCTTGTGCTTCGTCAAGTCCTCCACATCAATGTCGCGGAAGTTGCTCAAGCCACAGTGCAAGGTGACAAAGGCAAAGTCCACACCCTTAATCTCCATCATCTTCATGAGCTGGGGCGAGAAATGCAAGCCCGCCGTAGGAGCCGTAACAGCACCCTCCTTCTCGGCAAAGATGGTTTGGAAGTTCTCCACATCCTCGGGCAAAGCGTCACGCCTGAGAATATGCTTTGGAATGGGTGGCTCGCCAAGCGCAAAGAGCGAACGCTTGAACTCCTCGTGAGTGCCATCGTAAAGGAAACGCAACGTGCGTCCGCGGCTCGTAGTGTTGTCAATCACCTCGGCCACCATCGACTCGTCCTCGCCGAAATAAAGCTTGTTACCAATACGAATCTTGCGAGCAGGATCGACCAGCACATCCCACAAACGCATCTCCTTGTTCAACTCACGCAAAAGGAACACCTCAATCTTCGCACCCGTCTTTTCCTTATTACCATACAGGCGCGCCGGAAAAACCTTCGTGTCGTTGAAAACAAAAACATCCTTCTCGTCGAAATAGTTGAGCACATCGCGGAAAGATTCATGATGCTCGATAATTCCACGCTTGGCATGAATAACCATCAATCGACAATCGTCGCGGAAAGGCGTCGGTTCCTGCGCAATACGATCCTCTGTCAGTTTGTACTTGAATTGCTGAAGTTTCATATCTTGTTGGCGTTATGACATTAAATATCTTACAACTTTATACAATTATTCGGTTCCCGTCTCTGTAATCTCCTGCTCATCCAGCCAGGCAGAGAAGTCCTCCACCTGCATGCAGTCCTCCACCCTGACATTGCCCACACGAGTACGGCGCAGGCTCACGAGGTGAGCACCACTGTCGAGAGCCAGCCCAATGTCGCGGGCCAAAGCACGGATATACGTACCCTTACTGCAAACAACACGTATCGTGGCCTGCATCGTGGCAGGATTAAAACACTGCAACTCTATCTCATCAATAACCAAAACCTTCGGCTTCAGTTCCACCTCCTCACCCTTTCGGGCAAGATCATAAGCACGCTTCCCATCAACCTTACAAGCAGAATATGCCGGCGGCACCTGCTCAATACGGCCAAGGAAACGGCCCAAAGCCTCGCGAACCAACTCCTCAGTGATATGCTCCGTAGGATACGTCTGGTCAACAGGCTTTTCAAGGTCAAAACAAGGCGTCGTCGCACCCAGCTGAAGCGTAGCAACATATTCCTTAACTTCAGCTTGAAGCTCATCAATACGCTTCGTCGCCCTACCCGTACAGACAACCATCACACCGGTAGCCAAAGGGTCGAGCGTACCGGCATGACCCACCTTGAGGCGCTTCACACCCAGCCGACGGCTCAATTGCCACCGTATCTTACTTACCACATCAAAGCTCGTCCACCTCAAAGGCTTGTCGAAACAAAGTATTTCTCCTTCTTGAAAATTCATCAGTCAACCATTACAAGTGAATGACCCGACCATAGAAAGCCGAGAATAACAAGGCCCACAATAATACGATAGATACCGAAAGCCTTGAAACCATATTTGGCAAGAAAATCCACAAACCACTTCATTGCCAGCAATGCCACAACAAAAGCCACCACACAACCAAGGGCAAGCATCGTCAAATTGTCGCGTGTTGCCCAGCTCGCATCAGCCTCGTCGCCAAAAAACAACTGCAGAAAGTCCAACGCAGTGGCTGCCGCCATCGTAGGAACGGCAAGGAAAAACGAGAACTCTGCTGCAGCACGACGCGTCAGTTTCTGTGCCATGCCGCCAACAATGGTTGCCATCGAACGCGACACACCCGGTATCATGGCGATACACTGGAATAGGCCTATGCGGAAAGCACTACTCTCTGTCAGTTGGTTCTGCTCGCTGCCTTTGTTGAAAAGGCGGTCGCAAAAAAGCATAAAGATGCCGCCCACGACCAGCATTACTGCTACAACCTCCACACTTTCGAGAAAGCGATCTATCAATCCCGTCATCTTTCCGACGAAACCTATCACTACTGCCGGCACAAAAGCCACAAGCAATTTCCAATAGAAGTCCCACTTATAGAGGAAAGCCCGAAGAGGTGTGCTGCCTGTAGGGGCCGGTGTTCGGTTCAGACGGAAGAAGCGATTCCAGTAAAGGCACACAACGGAAAGGATGGCACCGAACTGGATGATGATGGTAAAGGCCTTCACAAAAGGTGTACTCTCCACTCCAAGCAGGTTCTGTGCGATAATCATGTGACCCGTCGAGGACACGGGAAGGAACTCGGTAAGGCCTTCGACTATGGCAATAATGATTGTCTCGATAGCTGTCATGCCTGTCCCTTTTATTTGTTATCTTTGTCTTGTTTTTCTGTTTTGGGCTTGTACATGATGGCGAACATAATGAATATGAAGCCAAAGAGGCTTACCACCGGTGCCACCTTGATGCGGCGAACGCTGAAAATGTCCGGATTGAAGACGCCTTCTGCGCTGCCTTCGCCCGACATCAGGACGAGGCCAATGATAACGATGGCCATGCCGATAGCGAGCAGGATGTAGTTCTTTTTACTAAATGCCATATTGTTTTTGTTTTGCTATTTTGCTGTTTTCTGTGTTTTTTCTTTTGCTTCTGCCGGTGAGGAGACGGGTGTTCTTGCTCTTAATCGAGTTTCGAGCTGCGCATCTTCAGGCAGTGTGTGACGGAGAAGAATGTGCAAAGGATGGTCAACACGAGTCCGACTACGAGTATTGCGACTGCGGTATATGTCATATTTTGCTGTGTGACGTAGCGGAATACTTCTTCGTCGTGGGATGCTGCCCAATAGATTCCTGAAAAGAGGACTGCGTTGGCTATGATTGCGGAGGCTATGCCCATCCAGAATGCCTTTATGAGGAACGGGCGTCTTATAAAGCTCCATCTTGCGCCTACGAGTTTCATTGTGTAGAGCAGGAAGCGGTGGTTATATACGCTCAGCCTTACTGTGTTGTTGATGAGGCTCAGCGATATGATGATGAGCAGCATTGCTATGGCGAGCAGGAAGAAGGATGCGCGCTGCAGGTTGCGGTTGAGGCTGTCGACGAGGTCTTTCTGGTAGATGACTTCGGCTATGTTTTTTGTGGTGCGCAATTCGGTGCTTATCCATTGCAGGCTGTCGGTGACGGAGTATTCGGGCTTGACTTTTATTTCCATTGATATGGAGAATGGGTTGGCTCCGAGGAATTCTGTGGGGTCGATGCCCATGCTTTCTATCTGTTCCTGCATGGCTTGTTCGCGGCTGATGTAGTCGATGTTGCCTACGTAGCGCAGGTTGCAGAGTGAGTCTTGCAGTTGTTTGGCCTGGGTTGTCTGTACGTCGTCGTTCAGGACGATGGTGACGGTGAGGTTTTCCTTGACGCTATCGGCCACGACTCGTGCGGTTAGCGACAGGAGTATCACGAGTCCGATGAGGATGAGTACGAGGCTTGTGCTGATGGTACTGGTGATGGTCTGCACGTTCCAGTGCATCTTGTTTTTCTTTCTCCTTTTGTGCGCCATTGTTTTTCGTTATTGTTCTATGACGTTTCCTTTGAGGGTTGCGCTGCTGCTTTCTGTTATGATGACGGGTGCTGTCTGCCCGATGCGGAGTTCTTTGCGTGGCACGATGACGACTTTGTTCTGCCCTGTTCGGCCGAAGAGTTCGTCTTTGCTGCGTTTGCTGACGCCTTCTACGAGGATTTCGTACTGTTTGCCGATGCTTTGTCGGTTGGCTTCGGCGGAGAGTTCGTTCTGGAGTGCGATGATTTCGTTGAGGCGTCGTATCTTGATTTCTTCGGGGACGTCATCGGGAAGGTGTTTGCTGGCGTATGTGCCGGGGCGTTCGCTGTACTTGAACATGAAGGCGCTGTCGTAGCCTACCTTGCGCATGAGGTCGAGGCTCTGCTGGTGGTCTTCTTCTGTCTCGCTGCTGTAGCCGACGAAGATGTCGGTGGAGATGGCGCAATCGGGTATGATGCGGCGTATGGCTTCCACGCGTTCCAGGTACCACTGGCGTGTGTACTTGCGGTTCATGAGTTTCAGTATGCGGTCGCTTCCGCTTTGTACGGGCAGATGTATGTGGTGGCAGATGTTGGGTTCCTCTGCAATGACGTGGAGGGTTTCGTCGCTCATGTCTTTGGGATGTGAGGTGGTGAAGCGCACTCTCATTTGCGGGACTTCGCGTGCCACGAGGCGAAGCAGTTGTGGGAAGGCGGTGTCGCCGCAGAGGTAGGAGTTGACGTTCTGCCCGAGCAGTGTGACTTCTTTGTAGCCTCGTTCTTGCAGGTCGCGACATTCGCGCAGGATGCTTTCCACGTCTCGGCTGCGTTCGCGTCCGCGTGTGTAGGGGACGATGCAGTAGTGGCAGAAGTTGTTGCAGCCTCGCATGATGCTGACGAAGCCGGAGATGTGTGGTCCGCAGATGCGGCTGGGCACGACATCGCGATAGGTTTCTGTGGTGGAGAGTTCGATGTTGATGGCCTTGTGTCCGCATTCGACTTGGGATATGAGGTCGGGCAGCGACATATAGGCGTCGGGACCTGCTACGATGTCGACGTGATGCTTCTCGATGAGTTCTTCTTTCACACGCTGCGCCATGCATCCGAGCACGCCGACGATGAGCCGGCGACCTTTCTTCTGCAGGCTGTAGAAGTATTCCAGGCGTGAGATTATCTTTTGTTCGGCATTGTCGCGCACGGAGCATGTGTTGAGGAAGACGGCGTCTGCCTCGTCTATGTTTGTGGTTACTTCATAGCCGGCCATGCCCATCACGCTGGCCACCACTTCGCTGTCTGCCACATTCATTTGGCATCCGTATGTTTCTATAAGCAGTTTTTTCATCTTCCTTTCAGTGCAGACTTCTCCATTTTCGATGCAAAGATACATCTTTTTTGTGAGAATAGCGATTTTTTGCTTGCAAAATGTGCCGTGCAAAGTGTTGATAAGGCAAAATCGTGTAGCACCGTGTTAGGAAGGGCATACTTGGGGTGCCAAAATAATGGTTAACCTTTCGGCGAATAATGGTTAAGCATTATTACAATAAAGGCGTGCCTTTCTCGCAGGGAAGGCACGCCTTGTATTCTGAGTTCCTCCGGCTCGGGGCGTAAGAGGCTCTAAACCAGATGGGCAATAATCTGTTCGCGGTCGCCGGGCAGATAGTCGATGACGGGGATTTCTATCATGGTGTAGGCACCGGGCTGTTGCCTCATCGTGGCACGAGCTGCATTGACAAGCACCTGAGCCGTAAGGGCCGGGTTGTTGATTTTCATGTTGAACTCGAAGAGTTGGTTGTGCGTCTGTCCGCTCACGCCCTTGCGGACGAGGTTCACGCCATGGCCTACATCGTTCAGCGCATCCACGCTCTCCACCTGGAAGACGTGCGTCTCGTCGTGAGAGAAATAAGGGTCTGCCTTGATGGCCTTCGTCACTTCCTCCAGGCTGGCACCCTCCTCCAACTCCACATATACCATGCGGCGATGGATTCCCTCGCCCACGGGGATGGTCATCGAGAGGGCATCCTTCACTCCAGCCTTGCTGCGGACACAGACACTGTGGCCCATGCTACGGCCGGGGCCGAAGTTGGTGTAGGTAAGTCCCTTGGGAGCAAGGCTCTCCATGAGCGTGCGGACAATGCTGTCGCTGCCCGGATCCCAGCCGGCAGACACAATGCTCACGGCACCATACTGCTTGGCGGCAGCCGAAAGCGAACGGCGCAAATCGAGAATAGACGAGTGGATGTCGTAGCTGTCCACCGTGTTGATGCCCAGCGCCAGGCACTTCAGCGCATACTCCTCCACGGAGCGCGTAGGCGTAGCCAGAATGGCAACATCCACCTTGCCCAACTCTGCAATATCCTTCACCACGGCATAGCCGGCCAACTCGGCAGGCGCATCGGCAGCACCACTGCGGCGAACAATGCCGGCAATCTCCATATCCGGAGCGGCCTGCAACGCCTGAACAGCATACTTACCAATGTTTCCGTATCCAACAACTGCTACTCTCAACTTATCCATGTCTTGTGTTCTTTTGTTATATGTTATCCTGTTTGCGTTGACAAAGGTACGGCTTTTCGCACGAACCGACAACAAAAAGTCAACTTTTATCTGCCAGCCACAAACTTTTTGCCATTACGGATATACAGAGAACCGGGAGTCGTCTCCGAAACCATACGGCCCATCAAGTCGTAGGTTGCAACCGGTTCCCCAAAGCCGCCTTCCGCTTCTGCCTGAACAGTCTCGATGGCATCAATAAAATCGTCGTCCAAATCGCCCACAATGGTACCATACTCCGCCCATTTCGAAGCCTTATATGTCTCTACCGCACTGGCATAAACATGGATGACAGGGTTGCTCGAGAACAGATAAGTACTAACATTTGGCGGAGTAAGTGCCTTGACGTAAGCATGCTTAACTGGCGAATTGTAGAAAATACCCTGAGCCATAGACCTGACAGCCTTGCCCACAATAACCGTCGTCAACTGGTCGCAATAAGCAAACGCATCACCGGAAACACTGACCACCTTATCGGGGATTTCAATCATCTGAAGGCCTGAACGAGAAAAAGCATTAGAACCAATCTTCACCAAACCCTGAGGCAACTGAATGGACGACAACTTCTTGAAGGTATGGAAAGCATAATCGCCCAAATTATTAGTGGAAGTATTATAGGAAGTGGTGCCCGAAGTATAGTACGGCGTACCGCCACCCGTAACAGTCGCCTGCGAAAGGTCTATCGACTGAAGATTGCCATCGGTAAGAAGCGAACGCAAATGCTTCACGTCAGTACCATTGATTTTACCACTGACAATAGCCTTGATAGCAAATTCTGTCAAGCCCTTGTTCAACCTTCCTGCGGTGTTATTCTCCACTCGTTCAATGCCATTACCGCCCTTCGCAACCTCATGCAGCGAACCATCAGCATCGTAAGAATAGATTTTGAAGTCGCGTCCCACACTCGAGGGAATACAGAAGTTCTTAGCATTGGCAGCATACTTGAGATTGTCGTCAGCGTCGAGCATCAAAAAGCCCAAGCCGCCCTTGCCCTCCATAGCATAAAGAGAGTCGGCATACATATAGACATACTCCGACGGAGCACAAGCACCGGGCCAATAATCCGTGAACTGACCCAAATCGCCACACTGGCCCACAACCTCCGAACCACGACGCTTCTTGCCAGCCGTAGTAAGGAAACCATTGGTAAGCACATAGTCCGCACGGTCCTCCACAAAGAGAATCTCACGGTTCTTCACAGGATATTTGCTGATATTGTACTTCGTAGAATTGATGTTGGACTTGGTCACGGTCATAGTATACGTACCATAGTCCTCAATCGTCTGGCGGTTCATCGGCTCGAAGAAACCCCAAACAGTAAAGAAGTCAGTAAGGTCTTCCTGCGCAATCTCGCAAACCTTACGCACAAACTTCATGCCACTATTGTTGTTATTGCTGGCATTCCACAATGTCATGGGGTCCTTGCGCAAAGCCTTGAAGAGTTCCGGATAGAAAGAAGTATTCTTCTGTCCCAAATGATAATACAGATAGAGGTTCCAATACATGCGGAGCTTGCTGTCAACATTTCTTGTGTAGAAAGGCTCACGACGTGCAAACTCACCCATCACGGTAGAGAGTGGCGAGCCATTCGACGTAACAAGTCCGTCGAGATAACGCACATAGTTAGAGAAAAGATTGTTGGAACTCTCGCCACAACCCTCCAGATTGATGGCTCTCTGGTTGTTGTGTCCACACTCATGGCCTGCACACCAGTCGTCCATCTCCGGGTTGGTAGCATCCAGACAGTTGCGGATACATGTCAAACTATTATACGCCGTACGATAAGTCGAAGAGTTGGCATAACCGGCATCGGTCTCCTCGCCCTCGATAGCAAAGTTAGGATTGTTGTAATACAAAGGATAGATGGCCTCGCCGCCCGTCAGGAACCAAGGCGCACCCGCCTTCTTGCCCGAAGCAACAGACTCGCACATACCCATCAACTCCTTCTGCCATACAGCCACACTGTCGAACCAAATAATACTCTTGTCAATACTTCTTGGGAAAACACTCTTATAGGAAGAGGTCTTCAAATGATAGAGCGAATGACCACCCCTAACGGTAAAGCGCGGCAAAGTGGCAGCCTTCAAGATTGCCTGATAGTCGGCATCGCTATGACGAGACACATCATAATAACCATTCACCTTACCGCCTGCAATATGAATCTTAATCTCCGGCCACTCACTAAGTGTCTTGGTCTGGGATTTCGTATCAGCAGTATATAGGACATAATAGATGGCATCCTTCGTTCCGTCTATGACATTAAGACCTTTTGTCAGTTTCTGTCCGGACTTTGCACTCGTGATAAGGTCGTTCTCAACACAGCCGGCAAAGTAAAGTGTTGCATCGGCAGGAACATCGCAGTCAACGAAAACATAGATTTCGTCACCGTCGTTCTGTGCATAAATACCAGTGGGATTGCCCATATAAGAGCCGCCGCTGCTCATCATCTTCTCGTTCCAATAGTTGGCATCACTGTATGCCTTGTAATTATGGATGCGGAAATCCTGCTCGTAGGCAGCCCAATCCTGGTTCTTTATCTTGATAGCAGTAGCAATCAGGAGTTCCGACATGCCGGCCTCTGTCAAGGTTGTCGTCAATTGTTCATCGCTCATTGCCTGGTATTCTGCCTTCAATTGCGTACAAGCAGCATCCTCAAAATAGTTGCCACAAAGAGCCTTCATGGCATCATAGGGGTCCGGCTCCATGGGATAGGTGTTTTCCAATCCGCCTCTGATTGTACCATAATCCTTCCAACCCGAATCCTTGTAATCGGCCAAGGCGGTAGAATAGACAGTTATCGACGGATTTGAGGAGAACAGATATACCGGCGGAGCAGGAGGCGTAATAGGCTTAACATAGGCATATCTTACTGCAGAAGAGAAGAATACGCCTTGCCCTAAATGAGTTACCCTCTTGCCTACAATGACTTTTTGCAGTGAATTACAATAAGCAAAGGCGTCGCCTCCTATACGAGTCACGCTGTTCGGGATGTCAACTTGCTTTAGACCTGTTCTGGAGAAGGCATTGCTTAGGATTGACGACAGTGTGGAAGGCAGGACTATTGATTGCAGATTGGAGCACTCGGTGAACATCTTTTCACCGATAACATTGTCTTCCGTTTTGAAACTTTCAAAGTATGCTTCGCCGCCAGCCACAATCTTTACCCCCGACCAGTCGAGGCGTGTCACCGTTCCTGCCGTTACGAGTTCGCGAATAAACTTAATGTCTGTACCGTTGATGACACCCGTCACCTTGAGTTCCGTATCGGTGGTAGTCAGGAGAGAGGAGAGGGTTCCTGCCTTTTCCACGTGCACCTCGGTCACAGCAAGGAGGTTAGTAGAGAAGATGCACACCAAGATTGCCAATAGCGATCTGAGCATTGTTACAAAGTAATTGTTCTTCATTTTGATATTAGTTTACAGATGTTTATTTGGGCACAAAATTATCTTTTTCTATTGACATCTACAAGAAATAGATGTGAAAAGAACATAAAAAACAAGTGATTGCAAAGGCATTGCAGAGAAACGCCTATGGGAAGCAGGGAAAATAGGTTAACCTTTCTGCAAATAATGGTTAACCATTATGCCCCGAATGCTTAACCATTGTCGAGGACGTGGCAGTAGATGTTTTATAGCGGGGCACACGCCTCCGGAAGACGCTCTTTACCAATGCCATACATCAAGCATTCCCCTATTCGGATTTACCTTGCAGAAGGTCAAATGCTCGGCACAATAAAAAACGAACTGCGCCAGGCATTCTTGGCGCAGTTCGTGTGAGTTACCGCAAAGATATATCGGCTTATCGATTTTTTACTTTACAATCTTCTTGCCGTCGCAGATGTACATATTGCCCGGCTGAGTCTTTGCTACCTTACGACCAAGAAGGTCATAAATCACCGGCTCGTGCTTTGTCTCTTCAACACTGCTAATCTCCTCAATACTATCGATTATATCATCAGTCAAATCGCCCACAATTGTACAATATTCAGCCCAAGTCGATGCCTGATAATCCTCAAGTGCGCTGGCATAAACATGGAGAGTTGGCTTATGGTCACCCGAGAACTGATAACCACTAATGGACGGAGGTGTGAGAGGCATAGCATATATATCCTTAACCTTAGTGCTGTAGAACGCACCGCCCGACACCGTCTTCATTCCCTTGCCAAGGACTACGGTAGTCAGATTATCGCAATAAGAAAATGCATCGCTACCAATGCTTGTCACCTTGTCGGGCACCACAAGCTTATGAATTCCGGTTCTGGAGAACGCCCACGTACCTATCTTGGTAATAGTCTTTGGCAACTTAATGTCAACAAGATTCAAAAAGCCCTCGAAAGCATAATCGCCCATAACATCCTTAGAAGTCTTGTATGTCTGGTAATAAGAGTACGACGTATTGGCGACAATCTGCGCATTCTCGAGGTCGAGAACCTGAAGGTTTCCTTCCGTAAGAAGCTTACGCATATACTTGATGTCCTTACCATGTATTCTGCCTTTAACAATCAACTTAATGACATTCGCATCCTCAAGCGTCGCCTCAAGCTTGCCTGTCATGGAAAGTTCTACACTCTGCGTACCACTACCGGCATAAGGAACCTCATGGAGAGAACCATCAGCATCCAAAGAATAGATAGTGAAGTCGCGTTCCACATTCGTAGGAATGAAGAAATTTTTAGCATTGGCCGCATACTTAATGTCACCCTCGCCATCGAGCATCAAGAAGCCAAGACCACCCTTACCCTCAAGAGCATAGAGAGAATCCGAGCGCAAATAAGTGTAAGAGGAAGGCTCGCAAGCCCCGGGAAGATAATCAGTATACTGTCCAACGTCGCCGCACATGCCAACTTGCTCCTCGCTTCTGTACTTACGATGCTGACCTGCCGTTGTCACAAAACCTGTGGTGGGAACATAATCCACACGGTCCTCAATGAAGATAATCTCACGATTCTTCACCGGATACTGAGCAATAACAGCCTTCGTGTTATCGATATCCTCCTGCCTTGTCGTTACATAATGGTCGCCATAGGCTTCAAGGTAACGTTTATTGGTAGGCTCAAAGAAACCATAAACGGTAAAGAAGTCGGTAAGATCCTCTTGAGCAACCTCACAAACCTTACGCACAAACTTCAACAAAGAATTGTTAGAGTTTGATTCATATATGGACAAAGGATCGTTACGCAAAGCCTTGAAGAGCTCAGGATAAAAGGATGTATTCTTCTGCGCCTGGTGATAATAGAGGTACAAGGAGTAGTACATTCTGAGAGTTGCCTTGTCCGGACCTCGCCAAGAGAATGGCACTCGATTTGCAAACTCCTGCATAGTAACGCTCAAAGGTCGGCCGGTAGATGCTCTATGGCCTACGAAGAAACGGTTTACATTAGCAAACAAGTCGTTACTTCCCTCTTCTGTTCCTTCCAACTTGATAGCCCTTTGGTGTTGATGACCAAGTTCGTGCGACGTGCCACCCTCGTCGTAATCAGAGATATAAGGGTTCAAACA
>JAEIGA010008768.1_pt1 | contig 15298 bp, 14 predicted proteins | sample 9270691 | NCBI WGS metagenome assembly JAEIGA01 (sample SAMN17057246, study PRJNA624740) | gut metagenome | biome: biome; isolation source: fecal sample | host: Bos grunniens | place: China: Xizang | collected 2019
AGCCGGAGGTAATCCTCCGCATTTTCTTCCTGCGGTGCCAATGCCAGTGCCAGTTCGGAAAAATACTGGCCCAATGTCAGCCGGTTCAGATCATTCCGCAGACCGAAAAACACTTTTTTCACGTCGGCCGAATCGATGGTGTTGGATTCCCTGCCGCAGAAAAACGTAAAATCGGAATACGACAACGTCTGCGTCGCTGCCGCACTTTTATTTTTCAAATTCCGGGCACCCCGGGCAAATGCCCGGATCACCCCGGAGGAGCGGGTCAGCACCGTAATCAACCGATCGCTTTCGCCCGCCGCCTGTTCCTTCAGTACCAGTCCGTCGGTCAGTACCTGCACCGTTCCTCGCCTCCTTCCATGTGGTCCGTCGGGGACGCCGGACCCTACAGTCGTTCCGTAGGGACCGACCTCCTGGACGGTCCATGGTCTGGGTTCAATCAATCACTCAATCCTCGAAGCTGTTCTTGTCATAGCCGAAGGAGCGCAGGAGGGCATCACGGTTGCGCCAGTCCTCCTTGACTTTGATCCACAGCTGCAGGTTGATCTTGCACTGGAAGAAATCCTCCAGATCCTTCCGGGCCTGACTGCCGATGCGTTTCAGCATAGAGCCCTGCTTGCCGATCAGGATGCCCTTGTGGCTTTCCCGTTCGCAGTAAATCACGGCAGACACGTCGGTGCAGCTGCCGTCGTCACGCTCGCTCATGCGTTCCACCGCCACAGCAACGCCGTGGGGGATTTCCTTATCCAGCAAGCGCAGGATCTTCTCGCGGACAATTTCGGCTACCAGCGTTTTTTCCGGCATATCCGTCAGTTCATCCGCACCAAAGAAGTGCTGTCCCGGCTGAGCCATTTTGTCCAGCTCGCTTTTCAGCAGATCCAGACCGTCGCCGGTCAGTGCCGACAGCGGCACCACGGCTTCAAAGTCGAATTCCGCAGAGAATGCCTGAATCTGCGGCACCAGCTTTTCTTTCTGCGGCAGCTCATCAATTTTGTTCAGCACCAGCACTGCCGGTACGCCCATACTTCTGAAGCGGCGCATCAGTTCATGCTCTGCCGGGCGGATTTCTTCGCCGGCTTCTGCCACCAGAATGCAGGCATCCACACCGGCCACAGACGTCGAGATGGATTTCTCCATGTAGTCGTCCAGCCGGTTCCGGGACTTATGCAGACCGGGCGTGTCGATGAACACCAGCTGAGTGTCCCCTTCCGTATGCACACCCATGATACGCGTACGGGTGGTCTGGGGCTTGGGCGATACAATGGCCAGCTTCGTGCCCAGCAGCGCATTCAGCAAAGACGATTTGCCCACATTCGGGCGACCTACAATGGCCAGAAACGCAGTGCGCGTGGTCATTTCATTCATATTGTTAATCCTTTCTTTTTCGCAGCAGTTTTTTCACCCTGCCATATATCGACAACGGTCCCGGACTGATGAATACAATCAGCAGTGCCGCCAATACCGATGCCGGAATCAGTCTCCATGGTGCAGCGGCAAACCAACCGAACAATGCCTGCAACCCTGCCGGACGCAGAAAAAACACCGCACCGATCAGTGCCGCAAACACCGCACAGACCAGTACCGCTCCGGCCGCCAGATCCTTGACCACGGCCACTTTCTGCGAATAGCCCGGTTCGTTCAGGTCCACCACACGTTCCAGCGCCGTATTCACGACTTCGGCGGACAGCACCATCGCAAATGTCAGCAGCAGGATGGCATAATCGGCCGCCCGCAGTTCATAGAACGGTGCGATCAGCATCACCAGCGTGACCGCGGCCAGATGAAACCGGAAATGAGCTTCGGTACATAAGCAAATCACGATGCCCCTGCCTGCCGCACGGAAGCTGCGCAGGGTCTTTTTCAGCCGTTTCACTGGACACCCAGCTGAGACACCCGGGGCAGGCCCAGAATCTCCATCACCTGACGCTCTTTTTCACGCATCAGTTCGGCTTCTTCGCTGCCCTGCTCGTGGTCATAGCCCAGCAGATGCAGCATGGAATGCGCGGTCAGGAAGCCGACCTCCCGCTGCAGGGAATGGTCATACAGTTTCGCCTGTTCCACCGCTTTCTGCATACAGATTACCACATCACCCAGCATATATGCACCGGTATCCAGGTTCACGTCGTACTCGCCGTCCTCGCCCAGCGGAAACGACAGCACATCCGTCGGCGCGTCAATGCCGCGATAGCGCAGGTTCAGCTCGCGGATTTCAGCCATGCTGACAAACGTCACGCTGACCTCTGCAGAACCTTCAAATGCCTCCAGATTCAGCACCGCATTGCAGCTGCGTCTTACCAGCATCCGCATGCCCGTAGGAATCTTTACTTCTTTCTGATTATTTTCGATAATGACTTTGACTTTGCCGATCATCGTGACCTCTTCCTTCCTCATATTTTTCATACGCTTTGATGATATCCTGCACCAACCGGTGACGGACCACATCCCGTCCATCAAACCGGGTAATGCTGATATCGGGTATATTTTTCAAAATCCGTTCCGCTTCCATCAGACCGGAGCGTTTACCATCCGGCAAGTCCACCTGTGTGGCATCACCGGTAATGACCATTTTGGACCGGAATCCCAGACGTGTCAGGAACATTTTCATCTGTTCGCTGGTCGTATTCTGCGCCTCATCCAGAATGATAAAGCTGTCATCCAGCGTCCGGCCGCGCATATAGGCCAGCGGTGCAACTTCGATATTTCCCCGTTCCAGATAGCGCTGGTACGTTTCTGCACCCAGCATATCGAACAGCGCATCATACAGCGGACGCAGATAGGGATCCACTTTCTGCTGCAAATCACCCGGCAGAAAACCCAGCCGTTCGCCGGCTTCCACGGCCGGTCGGGTCAGAATGATCCGGCTGACTTCGTGCGCCCGGAATGCCGATACGGCCATCGCCACTGCCAGATACGTTTTGCCGGTACCGGCCGGACCGATGCCCAGATTGACGGTATGGGTGCGGATGGCATTGACGTATGCCTTCTGACCCAGCGTTTTCGGCTTCACCGGTTTTCCTTTGGATGTGATGCAGATACAATCCGAGGCCAGTTCCCCGATCTGCGCCATGGTATCTTCATTGACCATGGAAATGCAGTAGCGCACTGCCTGTTCCGTCAGTGCTTCGCCCCGGCTCACCAGATCCATCAGCTGATTGACTACCCGGACGGCCCGGACTACGTCATCTTCTTCACCGATGATTTTGATTTCCGATCCACGCAGCACGATGCTGACGCGGTATTCCTTTTCAATCCGTTTCGTGTTTTCGTCGAAGCTGCCGAACAGAGCCGTCGCCTGTTCCATCTGCTCCACGGAAATTCGCTGTTCAATAATCATGAACTCATCCTGTTATATAGATTTCAGTCAAAAAATGGCAAGCGCCATTTGTCTGCCGATAAGTTTATTATACCGCACAGAAATTCTTTTGTCACTAATTAAATTAGCTAAAAAATCATATATTTTGGGCTTCCTTTTTCTGTTTTGGGCAAAATTCTGCATAAAACTACCAGTTTTCCCCACTCTCCGCAATTTCGATGGGGATTTGCACCGCAATATCTTCTACGCAGGTCAGGGTACGTACTACATGTACCGTCCCCCCTTGTACCCATACATTCTCGGACACAGACAAAATCTGCGCCGCCGGCAGCTGCTCCTGCACCTGTGCAGCAATCTGCGCCCGGGCCAAAGCGGTCGCTTCTTCTTCGCTGCATTGCCGCTGAATCCGTTCTTTCCGATGCCATTCTTCCGTACAGATTGCAACCGGCAGCCGAACGCCCCACAGCACCACCGGTTTCGTATCCACGTGTCGTTCCCATCCATCGCCCGGTTTTTCCTTCAGTGACAGCGGAAATTCCAGTCCAAACAGATGGCATTGCCGCCGGACGACAACTTCCCCGGTATCTGTTTCGTCGGCATAAAGCATGGATTGTGTGGCTTCAAATGCATGTGATGTCACTGCATAGACCGGTCCGTGGGCGTGATGCATGACGGTCCCCTGATAGGCATCTTCGCGCAGTCCTTCCACCAGCAAATCCCCGGCGCACACCGCATCCCCGGCGGCAACCACTGCAAAACCGCCCTCCGCCTGCGTCCGGAGTATGACTCCGTCGATTCTTGCTACCAGATTACAGGGTTGGTCCGGCAGGATTTCCGGCCGGGCGACCCGCTCCCGGATACAGATTTCCACGCGGCACCCGATTTTGTTCACTGCTACCCATGCCAGCTCCGGCACTGTCCGCAGCAATGCGTGCTGTGCCGGCTGCACTTCCACACAATTTTTCGGCATCCCTTCGTATAATCCGATGTGTTCTGCCGCACGGCGGATGTATGCCGGGTCGATGCTTTCTGCGCCCACAACTTCAATCTGCCAGATAAATCCGGACAGGAGAATCTGCAGTCCGAAAAATAACAGTACCCCGGCTGCTGCACCGGGTCGTCTCCGGCACTGCAGTCCTACAAACGGCAGCCCGGCTTTACGCAGAATCTGCAGCCGTACCCCGTGTGACCGGGCAATGGCCGCAACGCTCCGGTAATCCGATGCCTTGCAGCAGGCGGTGACACCCGCTGTCGTGCCGTAAATATGCCATATCCGGATTTGTTCCGCTGCCGCATTCAGAAACGCTTCCGCCCCGCTGCCGACCCGGAAACATACATACCCTTTCATCCAGCGTGCCAGCCCGATCATCTCGACTCACCTCATTTTCCACTATGGAATCAACTCCGTGCGCTCAATGCGCCCCCGGATGATCAACCCGTTTTCTTCCATGGCGTCAATGGACAGCATCTGTCCGTACACACAAAATACCGCCATACCCACCCGGAAAGCAACCGTCTCTGCATCACATTTGACCACCCCACTGCAGCCCTGCGCCTGCAGCTCCCGACCACCCAGCAGCGTCACGCTCCACCCCTGCGCCGGAATTCCTCCGGTACAGACCCGGCGCAGTCCGGCCGGGCGCACTGCAGGCTGTATTTTTTTCATGAAATCCATCTTCTCCCTTCAACATCGGTGCCTGCCCGTCATATAGCTCATATATATGAATGGAAAGGGAGCATCATGAATGAAAAAACAAGTCTGCCAACGCGGAACAGCCGGCGCACAAGTCGCCGGGATAGTCTGGATTGCATTACTGACCGCATTTCCGTCGGCGGCTTCCGACGGCATCCGGCATGGTCTGACCTTGTGCGGCGAGCTGCTGATTCCGTCTTTGTTTCCCACGCTGCTGGCTGCTTCGCTGTTGATGCGCTCCGGCGCAATTCAGCACTGGGGACGTATATTGCATCCGGTCACCCGTCGTCTGTGGGGACTGCCGGGGTGCAGCGGCGCGGTGTTTCTGCTGTCCATGCTCGGCGGTTATCCGATCGGCGCACGATGCATCCGTCAGCTGACGGACGACCACTGCCTGACCCCCGGACAAGGCGCACTGCTCCTGCATTTCTGCGTCGGGACCGGGCCGGGGTTTGCGGTATCTGTGGTAGGCTGCGGGCTGTTCGGCAGTCTGCAGATGGGTCTGCTGCTGTGGGGGTGCCAGATGCTGGCCGCTTTTCTGCTGTCGCTCACATGCCGGAGCCGGGATTACAGCGCACCGGATGCGCCTGCACCGGAACCTGCAGATTCCATTCTGGTCGCCACAGTACGGGATGCCTCCGCCGGCATTCTGAATCTGTGCGGCTGGGTGCTGGCCTTTTGCAGTTTCCGGGCGTTCCTTTCCCTGCTTCCTTTGCCGCGCGGTGCAGAAATCGCCGTGGATTTGCTGTCTGAAGTTACCACCGGTGTCCGTACCGCCCGGGTACTGGGATCTCCCGTCCTCGCCGCATTTGTGTTGGGCTGGGGCGGATTGTGTGTGCATGCCCAGATTCTCTCTGCCGGTGTGCGTTGCCGCTGTTTCTTGTTGTATCGGGCATTGCACGGCATCCTTGCCGCACTGCTGACTGCAGCATTCCTCCCGCTGATGCCGTTCAGCGATGTGTTGCCCGCTTTCCGCCCCGTCGGAACCGCTGTCACGGCTGTGCACACGCAGTTTTCGCTTGCTTTGCTTGCGCTGGTATCCGTTTTTCTGCTTCAATTGCCGCTCTCCATAAAGAATAAAAAAATTTCGCAGAATAGTGGCGTTTCGCATGGATTTATGTTATGATTATCATGTGATAAAATATCCGCGGTATGTCTGCGGCAATATTTATGCTCTGCGTTCTGCTTTTATCGGAAGGTATCAACCGTATAAATATATCATATCAATTTTAATCGGAGGTGGCGCATCGTGAACACCTGCAGTCAATGCCGCTGGTGCTGGACCGATGACCGCCGCACCATTTATCGTCGGGCACAGTGCCTGTTCTGCCTGCGGAAAGGCCCGTTTTTCAGCCGGAATACCCCGGTCAATACCGGGAACCGGGTATCCCCGGACCATCCGGCCTGCCCCGAATTTGAACCTGCAGACTCTGCTGATAAGGAGGATATGTAACCTTGAGTAAATGTGCGCATTGTGGCGAGGTGCTGACTGAGGCACCGGGGCTTTCCTATTGCCCCAACTGCAACGACTGCTTTATTCCCGGCAACGTCATACCGCCGGATATTGATGAAGAAGAAACCTTTTCCCGGATGCGGATTTATCTGAATGAAAGCAGCGACGGCGGACAGCTGATGATTCTGGCCCGGGAACCCGGCACCGGCTGTACGACGGCGCTGTACGCACTGGCTACCCACCAGCTGATGCCGCCTTCCATGCCGGATTTCACTGCTTTTTATTTCGATGCCCATCGTCCGCCTTACCGGATGATGAACGATTTCCGTGCATTTCTGCGTTCGTCCATCCGTTCGTATTCCCCCCGTTACGAAGAACCCGACGCAGACGACGCCGCCGCCTGTACCCGGATGCTGGCCGATCTGAACGAACAAGTGATGATGCGCTCCGCACGGAAGAAATTGCTGCTGTTTATTTCGCTGCCCGATCAGCTGCCGGAAGATTTTCTGATGAGTCTGCCGCGCGGACGTGCACTTCCCCGCCGTACCGGTGTATTTCTGGTCTGTTCCACCGGTGCCGGAGACCGGCTGAAACGGATATTGCCCCGGGCACAGGTATTGCCGCCGGTGGTGCGCGGCAGCGATCTGCACATCCGTGCCATCCGCCGGATGATGGCCCAGACATTCTCCCCCAAATTATTTCAGCGTTGGATGGGCGGCACCCGATACGTGGACGCCGCCGTCGCAGCCGCAGACGGCGATTTTCACCGGGCTTATCTGCTGCGCAGCCTGTATACGGAACACCACGCTTTTGCGCCCGGTCAGATTCCGGAACCGGAGGACCTGTGGCCCTTTGCCATCCAATATTTCACCAATCTTTGGGGTGAGGAGCGCATGCGCGCCGTAGCCGCACTCACCCTGATGCTGATGTTGTGGGGCGATCCGCTGCCTCCGATGATGCTGCCCGGTCTGTGTGGAATTCCCGCATCGGCACTGGAAGATGCACTCCGGATTCCGGAACTGCTGCGCGTCGGTCAGCAGGAAGATACCGTCATGATTTCCATTTCCACCAAGGAAGCCGCTGTGGCACTCCGCACCCGTTTCCCCGGTCTGATGTCGGAGCTTGCGGTGCGGATCATGGACCTGGCCGAAGACCGCATCCCGTTGAAGATGCCTGCCGGCGGATTGTGCCGTTTCTTCTGCGGTGCCCCCTATGCGCTGGCACGCTGGAACAAACCGGAACTGCTGAACCGCCTGCTGGAACATTCCAACACTTCTTCCATGCATCGCCGCCTGAACGAACAGCTTGGCACCGGAATCACGGAAAAAGAGCTGGAGCAGGTGTGGGACTCCCGTGTATGGTTTACCAGAGAGCACGACTATCTGGTGCTTCGCATTGAAGCCACACGCTACCGTCAGATGCTTCATCAGAAGCAAAAACGCCCTGCCGCCGAAGCGGAAGATCTGAGCGAGCTGCTGGATGCACTCCAGCCAATGTTTCAGCAGCATCCCGAAGGGCGGGCACAACTGTCCGTTTTCTACGAACAACGTGCAGAATGTTATATCCGCGCCGGACGAGCCCGCTCCGCACTGGAAGACTTCGACCGCGCCGTGAAATACGCCGCACCGCTGGAAGGTGCCCTGCCCGACCGGAACCGGCTGGCGCAGTTGCTGCTGGCCCGCGGCAAATTCGAGCTGAAGCACAAACTGCACGAGCAGGCACTGGACGATTTCAACCGCGCCATCCGTTTTCTGCAGTCTTCCGATCTGCCGGACATGCAGGTACATCAGCAATTGCTGATGGCCCGGGCGCAGACCTATTCCAGCCAGAACAAAATCATGGAGGCCCTGCACGACCTGGACCGGCTGTGCATCCTGCTTGCGGAAACCCCCAATGCGGTCCACAATCCCCTGCGCTGCAAGGCCTATATGCTGCAGGGCGAACTGTACGACCGGGCACAGGAACCGTTCAAAGCCGCCGCCGCATACAACCGGGTCGTGGAATATTACCGTCTCTTGTCTCAGAAAGACCCGGTCTACATCGTGGCACTGGCGGAAGCCTATCTGGCCCGTGCCGACTCCTATGAGCGCAACGGCAACTGGGATTTCGCCTATGTCGATCGCTCCACCGCCATTGATACCCTGGTGGGTGAAGTGGCGGAAGGCATGCCGCCGGAAATCATCGCCCGCGCCTATTTCAAGCGTGCCGTCATGCTGCAGCAGAAAGAACGATTTGAGGAAGCGATTTCCGACTGCTCCATCGGCATTGAGCTGCTGGAGCCGCACGTTACCGCCTCTGCCCGGGAAATCACGGAACTGTGCCTGGCACTGTACCGGGAGCGTGACCGGATGTATACCCAGCTGGAACTCAGTGCCCGCGCATTGGAAGACCGCCGTCGGATCATCCAGCTGCAAATTTTGCTTCGCTGACCCACGGAAAACTCTTGATAAATTTGCATTTTCAGCTATAATAGAAATGAAAGCAATTTTTCCCGTTCTATGATTATGGAGGGGCGGATATTTGTAGGATATGCCGCCGGAAAGGAAGGATTATTCATGAAATTTACGGAACTGCTTGCCGGTCTGGACTATCAGGTGCTTCGCGCCGGAGCCGGACTGGACATGGACCTGACCGATGTCGCTTACGACACCCGTAAGCTGGCGCCCGGATGCGTATTTGTCTGCATCCGCGGTGCCAAACTGGACAGCCATTCGCTGGCTGCCAAGGCTGTAGAAATGGGTGCTGCCGCACTGGTCGTCGAAGAAGACGTACCGGTGGACAATGTGCCCGTTGTACAGGTTCCCGATACCCGTATCGCACTGTCTCTGATGTCCGCCAACCTGTTTGGTCATCCGGCCGAGAAGCTGAAGAAAATCGGCATCACCGGCACCAAAGGCAAGACCACCACGACGTACCTGCTGAAGGCCATTCTGGAAGAAGCCGGTCACAAGGTTGGTCTGATTGGCAGCATCGGCGCCCTCATCGGTTCCAAGCCGGTCCCCACCATCAATACCACCCCCGAATCCTACGAAGTGCAGAAGCTGTTCCACGACATGGTGGAAGCCGGCTGCGAATTCGTGGTGATGGAAGTTTCTTCGCAGGGTCTGATGCTGAACCGTACCGCCGGTGTCACCTTTGATGTGGGTATCTTCCTGAATATTTCCATTGACCATATCAGCCCGTGGGAGCACAGCTCCATGGAGCATTACACCTCCTGCAAGAGCCTGCTGTTCCGCCAGTGCAAACTGGGCATCATGAATGTGGACGACGAACACCTGGACGACATTCTGAATGGTCATACCTGCGAAATCGAAACCTTCGGTTTCGCCCGGAATGCCGACACCAGAGTGGAGACCATGGAAACCATTACCGCTCCGGGCTATATGGGTGTACACTTCACCACCTCCGGCCGTCATCCCGTATCTGTGACCGTGGGTGCCCCCGGCAAGTTTACGGTATATGATTCCCTCGCCGCCATCTGCGCTGTGAAGCACTTCGGCATTTCCTCCGATGTATTCAATGCCGCTCTGCGCCGTGTTGCCATCCGCGGCCGTGTGGAAACCATCGACATTCCTGCACCTTACTCCGTCATCATCGACTTCGCCCATGACGGCATCGGTATCGCCAGCCTCGTGGCCGGTCTGAAGCAGTACCAGCCCAACCACATCATCGCTGTGTTCGGCTCCGACGGCAACCGTACCAAAGTGCGCCGTGCCGCTGCCGGTGAGATTCTGGGCAATGAAGCCGATCTGACCGTGCTGACCTCCAACAGCCCCCGTTTCGAGCCGCTGGAAGAAATCAATGCCGACATTCAGGTGGGTCTGGACCGCACCAACGGTAAATATGTGATTATCCCCGACCGCCGTGCCGCCATCAAGCACGCTATGGCTGTAGCCGAAAAGGGCGACATGATTCTGCTGATCGGTAAGGGCCACTGGGACTACGAAGACATCATGGGTGTGAAGTATCCCTTCGATGAGCGCATCGTGGTCAAGGAGCTGTTCGAGGAGCTCCGCCGCGAACGCGGTGCCGCCGTTACGGACTGAGTTTCTGCTGAATCCATAAAAATTGCTCCGCTGTCTTGTGACAGCGGAGCTTTTTTGTTGGACGACACACAAAAAGACCGCTGCAGCACGGCCGCAGCGGTCTTTTTCGGGGATACATCTGAAAAAATTACAGGTCAAAATATGCTACTGCGTTGTTGTAGCAGATATCCTGCACGATCTGACCCAGACGGGCTTCGTTGAGGGGATATTCACCCTCCTCAACCCACTTACCGATCAGATTGCACATAATCCGGCGGAAATAGTCGTGACGGGTGTAGGACAGGAAGCTGCGGGAGTCGGTCAGCATACCCACAAAACGGCTGAGCATACCGAGGTTGGCCAGCGCCTTCATCTGCTCCTCCATACCATCGCGCTGATCGTTGAACCACCAGCCGGAGCCCAGCTGCATCTTGCCGGCCATACCGCCCTGGAAGTTGCCGATCATGGTAGCCAGCATATAGTTGTCGCGGGGATTCAGCGAATACAGAATGGTCTTGGGCAGTTCGTCGGTTTCAGCCAGACCATCCAGCAGACGGGACAGCGGTCGTGCAAACAGACCGTCGTCAATGGAGTCAAAGCCCTTGTCTGCGCCCAGCTGATTGAACATCCGGGTGTTGTTGTTCCGGAGGGCGGCGATGTGCAGCTGCATTGCCCAACCGCGCTTTGCATAGCCGCGGCCCAGATGCAGCATCATCATGGTCTGCAGCGCCTGAATTTCCTTCTTGGCCAGCGTCTTGCCCTTCAGCACCGCAGCAATGATGCCATTCAGTTCACGGGTGGTTGCCTTGCGGAACGGAATGTCGCCGAAGGAGTGGTCGGAAATGCGGCAGCCATTCTCATGGAAGTAGTCCATGCGCTTGTCCAGTGCTTCCATCAGCGTGGTGAAGTTGGTAATCTTCACGCCGGCAGCCTCAGACAGCACAGCCAGATATTCTTTGGTGGGGTTCATGGCCTTTTCAGGACGGAAGGTGGGCAGCACCTTGGTCTTCATCTTGCCCTCTTCCTTGATCTGCTTGTGATAAATCAGGGAATCGGCCGGGTCATCGGTGGTGCACACCAGTGCCACATTGGACTGCTCAATGATCTTGCGCACGGTCAGACCGTTCTGCAGAACCGCATTGGCCTTTTCCCAGATGGCCGGTGCAGATTCTTCGTTCAGCTCCTCATTGATGCCGAAGTAGGTCTTCAGTTCCATGTGAGTCCAGTGATACATGGGATTGCCCACGCAGTAAGATACCGTCTTGGCAAACGCCAGAAAACGGTCGTAATCGCTCTGACCGCCGGTGATATAGGTTTCATCGAAACCCATGGCGCGCATCAGACGCCACTTGTAGTGGTCACCATACAGCCATGCCTGCGTGATGTTCTCGTAGGCCTTGTCTTCCCAGATTTCCTGAGGGCTGACGTGGCAGTGGTAGTCGTAAATGGGCATCTGTGCGGCATACTTGTGATACAGCATTTTGCCGGTTTCATTTTTCAGCATAAAATCCGCATTCAGCAGTTCGCTCATTGGAAGATTCTCCTTTATACATATCATAATATGGTACAAATCATTCGCCGAATTCCTCGGCACTCTTTTTCAGCATCTGCCGGATGGGCAGATGGTACGGACACCGGATTTCGCACACGCCGCAGCCAATACAGGCCCCTGCTTTGACATTCAATGTCGCATACCGTTCGCGTGCCCACCCTTCCAGATTGTAGCGGCTGAGGTAGCCTTCAAACAGGAATACACTGGGGATGGAAATGCCCACGGTGCATGGGGCGCAGTAATTGCACCGGCGGCAGAAATTACTGCCCAGTTCATTACGGATGGTCCGGAGTTTCTCCTGTTCTGCGTCCGTCAACGGGGTTGTATCTTCGGCCGCAGCCACGTTTTCGGTCACTTCCGCCGGGCTGTACATGCCGGGAATCACAACCGTCACATCGGGGTTGGCGCAGATGAAGCGCATCGCCAGTTTCGCATCTTCCAGCGCACCGCCAGCCAGCGGCTTCATGGCGATAAAGCCCACATTCTGCTCCGCACAGCGGTGCATCAATGCTTCGCCCTGCGTTTCCACGATATTGTAGGGAAACATGATGGTTTCCACCCAATCCATGGACAAACCGGTTTCAAACACCGCCGCAGAATGGGCGGTCAGACCGATGTGGCGGATTTTTCCGGCAGCTTTCGCTTCCAGCAAAGCTTCCAGCGCACCTCCGGGGGCACACACCGTCCGGAGCTGTTCCATGTTGGGGTTATGCACCTGATACAGATCGATATAGTCGGTCTGCAGGCGGTTCAGGCTGTCCTGAATATCTGCCGCCATGGCTTCTTTCGTCCGGGCCATGCTTTTGGTGGCCAGCACGAATTTGTCGCGCATCCCGGCAATGGCCTGTCCGATGTAACTTTCACTGACCGTGTAGGCTTTGGCGGTGTCGATGTAATTGATGCCGGCCGCCGTCACTGCCTGCATCAGCGTCCGGGCTTCTTCCGGGGTAATCCGCTGAATCGGAATACCGCCGAAGCCCACCCGGGAAATATTCAGTCCGGTTTTGCCAAGCTGTACATATTTCATAATTGCTTTCCTTATATAAGGGGATCAGAATTTCTGGCTGGCCGCCAGCAGACGATCCTTCAGGTCCCACAGCGGCTGCGACAGGTCCACATAATACTTGTGGGGATTCTCGAAGCGCGTCACTTCGTCCCACAGGGTTTCCAGCTGCTGTGCACAATAGCTGCGGATGTCCTCCAGCTTCGGAGCTTCATAGACACATTCGCCCTTGAGGAACAGCGGTTCCAGCAGCGGGCGCGCCACATAATCCGTCACCGTCTTACGCTTCCACGTATGTACCGGATCGAACAGCTCATAAGGCTGAGTATCATCAATGGTTTCATCAAACAGGGTAATTACGTCCGCAATGGCCTTGCCCGACTCCTTTTCGTAGAGACGGTACACTTTCTTGAAGCCGGGGTTGGTGATTTTCGCCACGTTTTCGCTGACTTTGATCCGGGGCTGCAGCACACCGCCGCTTTCCACTGCCGCCAGCTTGTACACACCGCCGAACACCGGATTCGATGCCGAAGTAATCAGCCGTTCGCCGACACCGAACGTATCGACCTTGGCACCCTGATTGAGCATATCCCGGATAAGGTACTCATCCAGCGAGTTGGACGCCACAATTTTGCAATCCTCGTAACCGGCTTCGTCCAGCATCTTCCGGGCCTGCTTGGACAGGTAAGTGATGTCACCGCTGTCGATGCGGATGCCCTTGGGACGCTTGCCGATGGGCTTGAGTACGTTGTCAAATGCCTTGATGGCATTCGGCACACCGGACTTCAGCGCATTGTAGGTATCGATCAGCAGCGTGCAGTTATCGGGGTACTGCACTGCAAAGGCTTCAAATGCATCCAGCTCCTTATCAAACAGCTGAATCCACGCATGTGCCATGGTACCCAGCGCCGGTACGCCGAATTCCCGGTCGCTGATGGTGCAGGCCGTACCGGCTACGCCGGCGATATACGCCGCACGGGCACCATAAATGGCACCGGAAGCACCCTGCGCACGGCGGGAACCGAATTCCAGCACGGCACGTCCCTGTGCCGCACGCACGATGCGGTTCGCCTTGGTCGCAATCAGACTCTGGTGATTGATGATCAGCAGCAGCATGGTTTCAATCAGCTGCGCCTGGGCCACCGGACCGCGGACGGTTACAATCGGCTCACCGGGGAAAATCGGCGTACCTTCCGGAATTGCCCACACATCGCAGGTGAACTTGAAATTTTTCAGATAATTCAGGAAATTCTCGGCAAAACCACGCCCACGGAGGTATGCAATGTCCTCGTCGGTGAATTTCAGCTCTTTGAGGTACTCAACGAGCTGCTCCACACCGGCCATAATGGCAAAGCCGCCGTTGTCCGGCACTTTACGGAAGAACGTATCAAAGCAGGCAATTTTGTCCTCCATGTGATTCTGGAAATAACCGTTTGCCATGCAAAACTCATAGTAATCGGTCAGCATGGTCAGATTTTTCATCATTGCAATCACTTCTTTCTTGATTTGTTTCCTCAGCAAGCCTGTCGGCCGCGATTATTTGTTCTATTATACCAAATCCCGCAGCAAATTGCAATGACTTACGCAAGAAAAAACCGCGAAACTGTCAAGACATATGACAATTTCGCGGTTGCCGTTATCTGGAGGCGTGTCCGGAGGAGCTTTCATTCCGGTCAGGCATCAGGCCCGACTGAATGTCCGAGGCCAGGCTGTTGCCGTCCGACAGGACGGAGCTGTAGGTGTCGCCCCAGTCAGATTCCACATCCGACATGTTGGACGAGTACGGATAGTTGGACATCACATCCGACTCCAGTGCAGACTGTCCGCCCGAACCGGTATCATCGTTGTCCCGGAAGCTGCACCCCGTCAGCAGCAACGCCGCCAATGCCAACGGCACCACGAATTTGATTCCCTTGCTTTTCATCGCAGCAAATTCCCCTTTCCCCGCCGCTTCCCGGCGGAAGTATGCAGCAATCGTTTCATTGACTGCGAACTTATTGTGCCGCATCCGCCGGAGAATATACACACCAAAGTATCCGCATGAAATTCCGGAATTTTTTCATCCATATACGCATTTTTCCATTGACAGCCCAAATCTTCCTGTGGTATGCTGTCCGGGTATTTTATTGTGAAAGGAGACCGCCATGGATTTTTCTGCTTTATCTGCAGCACGGACCGCACTGTTCGCCGCACTGCTGTCCATATGCGCCGTGATTGCGGTACCGCTGCCGCTGACTGCTGTTCCGGTTACACTGCTGA
>JAEIGA010008769.1_pt1 | contig 15297 bp, 10 predicted proteins | sample 9270691 | NCBI WGS metagenome assembly JAEIGA01 (sample SAMN17057246, study PRJNA624740) | gut metagenome | biome: biome; isolation source: fecal sample | host: Bos grunniens | place: China: Xizang | collected 2019
TGGCTCAAGGAGAACGGAGTGGTGATGGTCGAGCAGCCTATGGCCAAGGAAAGGCTGGATGACAACGCCTGGATCACGGAAAGAAGCCCGCTCCCTATCTTCGCGGACGAAGCGATACAGCGCCTTGCGGACATTCCATCCATCAAGGGCGCTTACCACGGCATCAACATAAAGCTCATGAAGTGCACCGGCATGCGCGAGGCTTGGAAAATGCTGAACTATGCTCGTGCCGAAGGCATGAAGGTAATGATAGGATGCATGACCGAGACATCCTGCGCCGTATCTGCAGCGGCACAACTCTCCCCTGCCGTCGATTTCGCGGACCTGGACGGCAATCTATTGATAAGCAATGACTTATATAAGGGAATGGAAGTGATCGACGGAAAGATCACTCTCTCCGACAGACCTGGAATAGGACTTACTTTGTTGTAAGCGGTCTGGTGATGATTTCCTTGAAACGGGCAAGGATGGCATCACGCTGAGCCTCATCGGCCATCATATAGATGACATTTCCGTCCTGACATGGACTGAAGATCGAGGCGCCCTTTTCCGTGATCTCTACCCTGCCTGGCTCGGACATCGTGAACCAGCGGTCTCCCTCGACTGCGTAGAGAACCGCAGTAAGGTCCCAGGTAGGGCGGTCATAAAGGATGTTTCCTTTGCCCCAGGCACGGTACGACTCCACCATAGGATGCAGAGGTGCCCACGTGAAATCATTCGCCATGCTCTCTCCCGGATACTTGATTTCCTTTCCCAATTCGAAAGGAGATACGACCATAGGTGTAGGCCACTGAGCAAAGACATTCTGTGCTGAAGGAATATCCTTGATCACATTATACTCGCAGTATGTACTGTCTGCCATATGTCCTGCCATAGGCACCAGAAGTTTCACTTTCCTTGCGACAAGTTCCTTTCCGGTAAGCGGAGAATACTTGTCGGCCGGGGTGTCAAGAAGCCTTGCAAGATTGGTCGAGAAGCCTACCGATGCTATGACTACAGAATTGTCCGGCTGCTGCGCAAGTATCTGTCTGTAAAGAATATGCGCATCAGGAAGATTCTCGTAACCGCTGTGGCTTCGGGCAAACATCGGAGCGCCGTCCTTGCTCTTAAGGTCCACAAGATCCTGTGCATATTGTCCCCACGCATCATCTGAACCATTTCTGACAACTCCCACAGGAAGTTCCGGATAGCCGTACCATGTGTTCATTATGTCCATATACTCCGCAGGAGCAGGAGCGCATTTGTTCAGCATCACTGCAAGCAGATCGATCTCTCCCTGCTGTACATACTTGTAGAGCATATCAAGCGCAAGGGCATCGTCGATATCATTTCCTATGTCTGTCTCGAATATGACTCTGAGACGTTCCTCTTGTGCGACGCGGTCCGAACATGCGGAAGCCATCATCAGCAACGGCAGAAATGCAATGAACAATAATCTTTTCATAATAAACACTGTTTTGTAATAATCTGTTGTTTCTTTGGCTGAGCCTAGAACGGGAAGAGCATAGGAAGCACGAACACCATCACGATGCCCATGATGACCTGGAGCGGAAGACCTACCTTCACAAAATCCATGAAGGTGTACTGGCCTGCCGGCATGACAAGGGCATTAGGTGGGGTCGAGAACGGAGAAGCAAAACACATCGAAGCAGCGACCGTCACAGCAAAGAGGAAAGGAAGCGGGCTCACGCCTATGCCTATGGCACACTGAAGGGCAATCGGAGCCATCAGGACGGCGGTCACGGTGTTGCTGATGAAGATGGTCATCACCGAAGTGGCGAAGTATATCGCGGCAAGGCCCACATATGGACTCGCGGCTCCGAAATTATTCACGATGAAGGATGCGATCATGTTGGAAACGCCTGTCTTCTCGAGGGCTGTCGACATAGGGAGCATGGCCGCGAAAAGGACGATGGTCTGCCAGTTGATGGTCTTGTATGCAGCCTCTACGTTTCTTATGCAGCCTGTCGCGACCATAAGCACCGCCGCGAGAAGCACGGCTGTCACCGGAGCGACAGGGATGGAATCCACGGCCATGGCAAGAATCATCGCGATCATGATAAGGGCTGCCACAGGAGCCTTATAATCAAGGGTAACCTTGGCGGCTTCCTGGAGAGGCTCTCCGAGAACCACCCAGTTATTGGACTCGTTACGAAGACGCGAGATGTCCTTCCAGGTTCCCTGAACGAGGAGAACGTCTGCATTTTGGATCTTTTCCGCACCGAGATCCTTGAGGAGATAATCCTGCTTTCTTCTGATACCCAACACATTGACACTGAACTTGCTGCGGAAGCCTGCCTCGATGATGGTACGGTTGATGAACGATGACGAAGGCATGATCAGGATTTCCGCTATACCGATGTCATAGAAATCCAGGGAAGCATTTGAAGAACTGCCTTCGATCTCATCGGTATGGTTATCAAGGAGTCTGAGCGAATAGTCCTCGACGAACTGCTGGACTTTCTCGATTTCCCCGGAAAGATAAAGCACATCACCCTGCTGAAGAATGAGGTCAGGGGAAGCAAGCTGCTGGTTCACAGTCCTCACGAACTTATTGTTGCCGGCACTTCTTCTGAGCTCCATGACGTTCACCCCGTACTGTCTGTAGATGTTGAGGTCCACTATTGTCTTGCCTATTGCCTCGGACGGGCCCTTGAGATGCACACGGAAGAGGTTGTCGGAAAGCCCGTACTCCTTGACGAGCTCCTTAAGGGATTTTCCATGCTTCTTCTTGTCTGAAGCCTTCTCCTTCGGAGTGAGGAAGATCTTGGTAAGAGGCATCAGCACCACGATGCCTACAAGGAGAGTGATAAGGCCTACGGGAAGGAAGGTGAAGAAGGAAATATCCTGTACATCAGCAGAAACAAGTCCTCCGGCCTTTGCATTGATGAGAGTGTCCTGAATGATAAGGTTGGGCGGAGTACCGATGAGGGTCATCATGCCACCCATACTGCTGGCGAAGGCCAGCGGCATAAGGAGACGGCGTGAAGATGAGCCGGAATATGCCGCCATACTGACAACGATAGGGAGCATGAGAGCCACTGTTCCGGTATTGCTCACGAAACCGCCTATGAGGGCAGTGACAAGCATCACGAGCAGAAAGAGTCTGGTCTGGCTTGTTCCTGCGAGTCTGATCACCTGTCCGCCTATCATCTTGGCAAGACCGGTCTGGAAGATACCGCCTCCTACGATAAAGAGGCCGATCATCATTATCACAGTTGAATTCGAGAAGCCTGCAAGAGCCTCTGCAGGGTCCAGGATCTGGCACAGAAGCAGGGCAAGAAGGGCGCAGAGCGCGACCATATCGGACCTGAACCTGCCGCTCACGAAAAGCGCAGCAGAAATCAGAAGTATTATTATCGTTGCTATCATATTCACTATAAAATTTTCACAAAGATAAGCAAGACGGGGCGATTATCGTTGACGTTGTTCCGTAAAAGATAAAAAAACGGGGCGGACAATCAAAAAAAAGGCAAAACAATACCGAAAATCGGAAAGTTTATTTTACATTTGTCTAATTGTATACGCAAGTCTAACATTAATCACCTTTTATGGATTTTACCGTTTATTAAAACACTTAGATGAGGAAACTTTTTGTCTTTTTGGGGGTTGTCTTCTTGACAGCCGGCTCTGTGGTCAGTGCGCAGGAAGTCGATAGTATGGCGCCATTGCAGAAGTCATCCTGGGGGGATGCAAAAACAAGCGAGATCGTTGATTACATTCCAGAGATTTCTCTGGATATGAGGGGCGGCTACAAAGCCGGGTCCACGTATGGTGCAGGATGCTTCACCGGCGACGATTTCAACATCGACATAAACGGAAAAATAAGTCCATCTCTATCTTACAGTTTCAACCACCGCATCGCGTCTTCATACTACGGAGAGGCCAGCGGTTTCGATGCCACAAACTGGCTTACGCTCACATATGAAGTCGGAGACTTTGCCTTCACGGCGGGAAAAGACGCCCTGCTGATGGGCAGTTTCGAATACGACGCCTATGACCTTGACGCCTACTACGACATGAACTCGGCATTCTTCAACATCCTGGAATGCTGGCAGTGGGGTGCGTCTGCGGCGTGGTATCCGTCGGACTCGCACGAATTCATATTTCAGGTGGCGAATTCTCCTTTCGCATTCGGCGACCCTGAGGTCTTTTCATATGCCGCCGCGTGGCGAGGCTATTGGGAAAACTACGAATCCTATTGGTCCTTGAACATGTGGGAAGCCGCTACCGGTCCATATGTGAAGTCCATCAACCTAGGCAACAGATTCATGTTCGGAGGCTTCACCTGTGATCTGGACTATACGACAAGAGCGATAGATCTGTCACATCTGGGCACACATGATTTCTCGCTGCTCCTGATGCCGTCCTACCAGTTCGGCGAGTCGGTGCGAGTATTTGCCAAACTTGGCTACGAGGGTATGGGAATAGACTTCGGCATAGAGGATTATACCGGAAGAAACCTTCTCTACGGAGCAGGAGTCGAGTACTTCCCTCTCAAGGAAAACAAGGACGTACGTGTCCACGCGACATACGTGCACAATGATTTCATGATCGGCGACCTGTTCAACATCGGTCTGACATGGAAGATGAACCTTACAAAGGCTGTCAGAAGCCTGTTCTGATTTTAACCTAAGAAAAAAACACTGCAATGAAAGGCAAAGACTATATAATCGAGTTCAAGAACATCAAGAAGAGTTTCGGAGAGAAGGTTGTTCTCGACGACGTGAGTCTCTCTATCCGCAAGGGTGAGTTCGTGACCATTCTCGGCCCATCCGGCTGCGGAAAGACCACACTCCTGCGTATCCTTGCCGGTTTCGGCTCCGCAGACTCGGGAGATGTTCTCATCAATGGAGAGAACATAACCGATGTTCCGCCGCATCTCCGCCCTGTGAACACCGTGTTTCAGCGCTATGCACTTTTCCCGCATCTTGACGTGTATGACAACATCGCCTTTGGACTCAAGCTCCAGAAGACCCCTGTAGACGAGATCGACAAGAAGGTAAGAAAGGTGCTGAAGATGGTGGGCATGACCGACTATGAGGACAGAGACGTGGAGTCGCTCTCTGGCGGACAGCAGCAGCGTGTGGCCATCGCAAGAGCCATCGTGAACCAGCCGAAGGTGCTTCTTCTTGATGAGCCTCTCGCGGCCCTTGACCTGAAGATGCGCAAGGACATGCAGATCGAGCTCAAGGAGATGCACAGGAAACTCGGCATCACCTTCGTGTATGTGACCCACGACCAGGAGGAGGCCCTTACCCTTTCAGACACCATTGTGGTGATGAATGAGGGCAAGATCCAGCAGACAGGAACCCCTACAGACATATATAACGAGCCTCAGAATTCATTTGTGGCAGACTTCATCGGCGAGTCGAATATCCTCAACGGAAAGATGATCAAGGACAAGGTCGTGGAGTTCGTGGGACACGAGTTCGAGTGCGTGGACGAAGGCTTCGGCGAGAATGTCGAAGTGGACGTCGTTGTGCGCCCTGAGGACATCTACATCATGAACAGACTTGAAGGCTCCCAGCTTTCGGCAAAGGTCAAGTCCTGCACATTCAAGGGCGTTCACTATGAGATGTTCGTCGAGACGGACAAGGGTTATGAACTTATGATCCAGGACTATAACGCTTTCGAGCCGGATTCGGAAGTAGGCCTCATCATCAAGCCGGGCGACATCCAGGTAATGCGCAAGGAAAGGACCTGCAATACCTTTGAGGCGGAGATCGTCGATCAGACCCACGTCAATTTCCTGGACAACACCTTCGAATGCGAGCCTCATCAGTTCGAGGCAGGAGAGAGCGTCAAGGTACAGGTGCAGTTCTCAAAGGTCGAACTCATCGACCATCCTGAGGACGGTATGCTTTCAGGACTCGTGCACTTCCTTCTCTACAAGGGAGACCACTACCATCTTACGGTAGTGACTGATGAGAGACACCATATATGGGTGGACACCAATGACGTATGGGACAAGGGAGACCTTGTAGGTATTAACATCGCTCCTAAGGACATCAAGATAGTTAAGTAAATGACCAAAAGAAGTTCATGGGCTCTGCCCTATGCAATATTCCTGGTGCTCTTCGTAGCCCTGCCGCTTATCCTCATCATCCTGTATGCATTCCAGGACGGTGCGGGTAACTTCACGCTGGGCAACTTCACCAAGTTCTTCACAGATGCGGATGCGATCGGCACCTTCGCCCTGTCTCTTGAGGTCGCCATTGAGAACACGGCGATCTGCATCCTGCTCGGCTACCCTGCCGCATGGATCCTTGCAAACAAGAAACTGAACAAGAGCGCAGTGACTATCGTGCTGTTCATCATGCCTATGTGGATCAACGCCCTTATGAGAACCTTGGCGACAGCCGAGCTTTTCCATATGCTCGGAATCCAATTGGGCAAGGGTACACTCCTCGTCGGTATGGTATATGACTACCTTCCTTTCATGATCTATCCTATCTACAACATTCTTGACAGGATGGACAAGTCCTATGCGGAGGCTGCTTCCGATCTGGGAGCAACTCCTTGGCAGGTCTTCTGGAAGGTACAGGTTCCGCTCTCCATGCCGGGAGTGATCAGCGGCGTGATGATGGTGTTCATGCCGACAGTCAGCACATTCGCCATATCAGAGTTCCTCACCAACAACAAGATCAAGCTTTTCGGTACCATCATCCAGGAAAATATCAACTCTTCGATGTGGAACTATGGCGCGGCGCTTTCTCTCGTGATGCTGGTAATCATTGGTATAACAAGCTTATTGCAGGACAATAAGAAAGATGTGAATGGAGGGTTAGTGTAGTATGAAAAGATTTTTCGCTCAATGTTACATCTGGTTGCTGCTCGTGGTGCTGTACGCCCCTATCGTGTTCATCGCAATCTTCTCTTTCACCGAGAGCAAGGTCCTTGGCAACTGGACCGGCTTCTCGACCAAGCTGTACACCAATCTCTTCACTGGCGACATGCAGGGAACCGGTTCCCTCATGAACGCCATAGAGAACACCATCATAATAGCCCTTATCGCGGCTAGCGTTGCGACCCTGCTGGGAACCATCGCTGCCATAGGCATACATAACATGAGAGGCAAGGGAAAGCAGGCGATCAGTTTCCTCAACAACATCCCTATGCTTAACCCGGACATCATCACCGGTGTCTCGCTCTTCCTGCTCTTTGTGTTCCTGCACATCAGCCAGGGCTATGTCACAGTGGTTCTCGCGCACATCACCTTCTGTACCCCATATGTGGTGCTGAGCGTGCTGCCGAAACTCACTCAGATGAACCCTAACATCTACGAAGCGGCCCTTGACCTTGGAGCCACTCCGTTCCAGGCCCTGAGAAAGGTGCTCCTGCCTATGCTCAAGCCGGGTATGATCTCCGGTTTCATCCTCGCGTTCACAATGTCCCTCGACGATTTCGCCGTGACATTCTTCACAAGAGGAACCATAGGTCTCGACACCCTCTCGACATACATCTACACCGATGCCCGCAAAGGTGGTCTGACACCGGAACTCAGACCGATGATCACAATCATGTTCCTGGGAATCCTTATCCTTCTTATCATCGTGAACCTCAGGAAGATACGTAATGCCAAAAACGCATAACAGCCAATGAAGAAGATATTGTTCATACTGTCCCTTTCCTTGATGCTTCTGGGTTGTTCCTCTTCTGTGGACCGCAGCCAGATACTCAAGGTATACAACTGGGCAGACTATATAGACGAGGACCTAATTGAGGAGTTTGAAGACTGGTACGAGGAGTGCACGGGAGAAAAGGTGGATATAATCTACCAGACTTTCGACATCAATGAGACAATGCTCTCGAAGATCGAACTCGGACATGAGGATTATGATGTGGTGTGTCCGTCTGACTACATCATCGAGAGAATGCTCAGGAATGACCTCCTGCTGCCTCTGGACAAGGATTTCGGAGATGACCCGAACTATCTTGACAACATAGCCCCATACATTGAGCAGAAGTTCAATGAAATTGACGGTAAAGGCAAGAACGCCAATGACTATGCAGTCGCCTACATGTGGGGAACTGTGGGACTCATCTATAATCCCAAATATGTTTCCAGCGAAGAGGCCCAGAGCTGGAAAGTGCTGCAGAATCCCGCATACAGAGGGAAAATCCTGATGAAGGATGCCTTCCGTGATGTCTATACGGCCCTGGCCATCGGTCTGAACAGAGAGGCCATCGATGCCGGAGAAAAGGATATGAATGAACTGGCGTTCGACACCTCGGCAGAAGCCATCGCACAGGTGGAGACCTTCCTCGACTCATTCAAGGAATCCGTCTGCGGCTGGGAGGCTGACTTCGGCAAGGAGCAGATGACAAAGGAACTCGCGTGGATGAACCTTTCATGGAGCGGAGACGCACAGTGGGCAATCGACGAAGCCGCCGAGGTCGGTATGGAACTGGAATATACTGTTCCATCCGAGGGCAGTGCTGTATGGTTCGACGGTTGGGTGATTCCTAAATATGCAAAGAACGTCAAGGCGGCAAGATATTTCATCAATTTCATGTGCAAGCCGGAGAATGCCATCCGCAACATGGACATGACCGGTTATGTGAGCGCAATCGGTGGAGCCGAGGTTCTTGAAAGCATGACAGACGAGGAATATGATGCCATCGATGTGAGCTATTTCTTCGGTGAAGAAGCGGACAGCATCTGCATCAACCCTATAATGTACCCTGACAAGGTGACCATCGGCAAATGCGGTGTGATGCACGACACCGACACAGAGGCACTTCTGAAGATGTGGTCCCGCGTAAAGGGCGACAACGCATCTGCATGGACCTACATCCTCATTTTCCTTGTATTCAGCGGTCTTATCACAGCGGTTATCATCAAGTACACCCGCAAGAGACACAGACGCAGGAGATACTCTAAACGAAGAAACAAACGCAAGTAACACACTGCGGCACTGACCTTGCTTCTGCCCGGCTGAAAACTTTAAGCAACGGGTATATGAAAAGGTTTATTATTTCTTTCCTGGCGGCGATGATCCTGGGCGGATTCTCTGCCGTCGATGCCAAGGCCTGCACCGGAATCTCGCTTTATGCAATGGACGGAAGCCGCATTGTAGCAAGGACGGTCGAATGGGCCGCCGGTCCGATGCATTGCTCGTATGTTGTAGTGCCGCGCGGACATCAGCATCGCTCCTACACTCCTGCAGGTCTGGATGGACTTGAATACAAGGCCATCTATGGCTATGTCGGAATATTCACAGAATATGAGCCCTTCGTGGTGGAGGGCATCAATGAGGCCGGGCTTTCTGCCGGTCTCTTCTTTTTCCCGGACTATGGAGAATATGGTCCATATGATCCTGCGCACAATGACAGGACTCTGTGCGACATGCAGTTCGTTTCCTGGGTACTATCCAGCTTCTCTACCATAGATGAAGTCAAGGCGGGCATTGCTCAGGTCGACATCGTCACTCTAAGTCATAAGATAGGCTCTGTTCATTGGAGGATTGCGGAGCCTGGAGGCAGGATGGTGGTGCTGGAGATTGTGGACGGAAGGCCGGTCTTTTACGAGAACGAGCTGGGAGTGCTCACAAATGCGCCCGGATTCCCATGGCACATGACCAACCTGAATAACTATGTCAATCTTACGCCTGGTTCTGCTCCTGCGAACGGCATTCTTTCTGGCAGTTCTCTGGGCAGTATCTCAATGGTTGGGGAACTGGCGAGAACAAAGGAAGACGGAACTGACCGAGGATGGAACACATGCAATACGAGAAAACCGGATGCTGGTGATATGTGGAAATCTGACACCAAGGTTGTATTGCGTCCATTGGGGCACGGCAGCGGTCTGTTGGGATTGCCTGGAGACTTCACTTCTCCGTCCAGATTTGTGCGTGCAGCCTTCTTCCAGGCCAGTGCTCCTGTGTGGGATACAGGCTTCGAGACCGTTCTGCAGGCCTTCCACATTCTGAATAACTTCGACATTCCTATCGGTAGTCAGTATGGCTGGGGCTTGAATGAGGCTAATGATGACGGGAATGGGGTTGACAGATCAGTTCGAGGAATTCCGGAGGGTCTTCCAAGTGCGACACAGTTCACAGCAGTGACCGACCAGACTTCCCTACTCCTCTACTATAGGACTGCCTGGAACAGCAACATCCGATGCATAGACCTCAAGGCAATAGACTTCTGCACCGTCAAGTACCAGTCTCATCCTTTGGATCCTGTCAAAAGGCAGCCGGTGGAGATGGTGACGGTTAGATAAGGCTGGTGCAAAGCATAAAAACAAATGTGCTCCAAGGTCATTTTCCTTTACCTTGGAGCACATAAATCTATATTGTAACTGTCTGGAAGGTATATCAATGTGCCTCAAGGTCGCACAATATGACCTTGGGGCACACTATATATTAATATCCAGGGTTCTGCCAAAGTCCCTCAGGATTAAGGATGTGCTGAGTATGAGGAATTGGAAGATAATAGTCAGTGTTGCTGTACTCGGTAGCATTCTCGACTGTTGTCATGAATGTCTCGAGCTCGCTCTTAGTGTATGCACGTCTGCGGTCGCTCCATGCCTTGAACTCGTATGCGAACTCACGCTCACGCTCCTTGTAGATAGCGTCACGAAGAGCCGTACCAGTTGCTGTGCTGTTAGCAAGACCTGCACGGTTACGTACCATGTTGAGCCATGTGAGAGCCTCTGATCCGCCACCATGATAGTTAGCCTCTGCGAGCATGAGAGCTACGTCAGCATAACGAAGAACAACGAGGTTGCAACCATAGTAACCTGAAGCATCAAGGTCACGATACTTGAGTGGATAGTATGTCTCGATACCCTGGTGGAAACCGTGTGCCATCATCTTCTCAAAACGATAGTCACCAGCCTCATCCCAGATTCTCTGAGCGGTCTTCAATGGCATGAAGAATGAACCTGCGCTGCTCTTGCCGTTTGTCTCGTATGCACTGTCATCAATTGCAGATGGACGGAACATAGAGCACAATGAAGTACTTGCTGCGCTGTTACCTGTAATGTAAGAAATCTGGAAAATGTTCTCCTTTGCAGACTCCTGAGTTGCAACATCAAATGCATCCTCAATTGGAAGAGACTTGAAGTCAGTGAACGGCTTCATGCCCCAAGCCTTCTCAAGAGCAGTCTTTGCTGCGCCGCAAAGCTCTGACTTTCTAGATGCGAAGTCCTCATCTGTAGCCATCTGAAGAGCAGCCTTACCCCAGAGAGTATAAGCGGCAGCCTTAGATGCTCTACCGCAGTTTGTTGCATCCTGGAGATTAGGGAGAGAGCTCTCTGTAGCGAACTTGCAGTCGTCGAAGATAGCCTGATAGACCTGAGCCTTGTCAACTCGTACGTTTGCAGCATTTACTGCACTGAGAGTCTCAAGTTTCTCAAGAATGAGCGGAACGTCGCCGAAGCTGGTAACGAGAATATAGTAGCAGTATGCACGTGCGAAACGAGCCTCTGCCTCGAGCTGTGACTTGACAGCCTCAGATGAGTAAGTCACATCGTTGAGATGCTTGAGCACAACGTTTACGCGGTCAATACACTTGTAAGTGTTGTTCCAACGGTTGAGAACTGTAGAGCTGCTTGGCTTTACAGTACAGTTGTCGAAGGAAGCGTTCTCACCACCACCAACTCCAACGTCAGGATAGATCACGTGTCTTGCCTTACAATCCTCGAAGTAGATAGAATTTGTACCAAGTACACTTCCATCGAAGAGAGCAGCATATACACCATTCACAGACTGAGCGATATCATTCTCATTCTGATAATAGTTTCCGACAGTCACAGCATTTGGGTCAGCAAGATCCAAGAAGCTACATGATGCGGAAAGCACTGTGGCCACAGAGGCCAGAATAATATATTTAAGTTTCATATTATTAGCTTTCATTTAGAATGTTAACTTAGCTCCGAAGGTAACGATGCGTGCAATTGGGTATGAACCCCAGTCGAAACCAGGCATCATGTTCGCATTTGACTTCTTCTCTGCAGCAGTCTTACCACTTGTTGAATACTGGTCAACCTCTGGGTTGAAACCACGATAGTTTGTAAGAGTGAAGAGGTTGTCACCGTTTACATAGATGCGGAGACCCTTTGACTTGATCTTCTCACATACAGACTTAGGGAAGTTGTAACCTATGCTTGCTGTAGAAAGTCTGAGGAAGTCAGCATCGTCGATATAACGGTCAGAAACCTTCATACCTGTGTTCTTGTTACCATGACGGAATGCTCTTGGAACTGAACCGTTACCTGGATCTTCATCGCTCTTCCAACGCTCACGTACTACACCATACTGGTTACCTGAACCCTCCATATTGTAGCAATAGTAGTCGTTGAAGTTCATGACCTTTGCACCTACTGAGTAAGTGAAACCGAGAGCAACGTCAAAGCCGTAGAAGCTTACGCTGGTATTGAAACCACCTGTAAAATCAGGATATGCGCTTCCGATAACCTCGCGGTCATCCTCAGTGATCTTACCGTCACCGTTGTAATCGTTGTAGATTACGTTACCTGGCGAGAGATACTCCAAAGAGTAATCAGGAACTGCAGGACCCTGGAGCTTGTAGCCTTCAGGGAAGCTGTTGTTGTTAGCAACGTATACTGCACGGTCCTTAAGAACGTTCTGGTAGTCAGCAGTCGACATGATACCGTTTGTTCTGAAGCCAAGGAATGAACCGATAGGATAGCCAACCTTAGTTGCATGAGTAGGTGACGAACGCATAGTGTTGTTGAAGATCTCGTCTACACCCTCAGCAAGGTAGAGAACCTTGTTACGGTTGAGTGAGAAGTTTGTACCTACAGTCCAGGTTACAGGACCCTCGAGGATACGTGCGTCGAGCTGGATATCAAATCCACGGTTGCGGATCTTTGAATCACCGAGGTTAGTTGTAGTCGAAGTAGAACCTGAAATAGAAGGAATACCGAGGCTATAAAGAACGTCAGTAGTGATTGAGTTGTAGTAGTTTGCGATAACATTGAGTCTGCCATCCCAGAAACCGAGGTCGAGACCGATGTTAGTCTGCTTTGTAGTCTCCCAGCTAAGTCCTGCATCCACGAATGATGACTCGTAAGATGTAGGGTAGATGCTTGAGCCGAAAGGAACTGTACCTGTTCCGATAGCTGCGATTGAAGAGTAGTTACCGATGTTGTTGTTACCACTCATACCCCAGCTTGCACGGATTCTGATATCAGTGCGTGGCATAGCGTCCTTGAGGAAAGGCTCCTTAGAAAGTGACCAACCTCCTGAGATTGATGGGAAGTAACCCCACTTGCTCTCCTTACCGAAACGTGAAGAACCATCACCACGGAAGCTTGCTGTTACAGTATATCTGTCTGAGTAAGAGTAGTTGAAACGGGCAAGGTAAGAGAGGAGAGTATACTTGTAACGGTCAACGTTGTACTCCTCTACAGCCTTAGAGTTCACTGTTGCAGATACATCAGGAATACGGTTATCAGTAAACTCCTTAGCCATGATACCGATACCTGTGTAAGTGTGTGACTGTGCAGTTACACCGGCAAGAGCGTCGATACGATGCTCACCGAAGCTCTTCTTATAAGTAGCGATGAGCTCACCGAGAGTATCCTCATCCTTGCTTGAAGTCGACACAGCATAGTGTGAAGAAGTCTCAAGTGAAGGGTTCTGAGCGATTGTACCACCACCTGCGATAGTGTTAGGACGGAACTTGGTATAAGTCTGGTCATACCAGAGACGACCTACCTGAGCCTTAAGGTTAAGACCATCGATAATCTGATAGTTAGCAGAGAATGTGAGGTTGTGTCTTACCTTAGTGTTGTTGATAAGAAGCTCGTTAGCGATCACCAACGGGTTCTCTGATGAGTTGATACCCCAGTTGCTTGAGAAGAAGTTCATCCAAGAACGAGCAAGTGTACCAGGAGTATTGTATGAACGCCAGAGTTCAGCTGTGTTCGCGCCATTTGTATTGGCATCTACCCAAGCAGCCGAGAGATCCATCTTGCCATCGTTGTATGCAGGGAAGTTAGGAAGAGCGACGATAGTACCCTGAGTAGCACCGTCAGCACCCTCTGAGTTCTCACCACCACTGTTGCTTCGGCCGTAAGTCTTAACCTCTCTTGTCTTAGTGTCAGTCATAGCATAGCTTGCTGTCACTGAGAGACGGTCTGTAACCTTAGCGTCGATGTTGATACGGGCATTGAGCTGCTTGTGACCTGATGGAGCGATGATACCGTCCTGGTCGAGGTAACCGAGAGAAGCCATATACTTGACATTCTTGTTACCACCTGTCACATTCACGTTGTAACGTGACATGCCTGCAGTCTTGAAGTACTCATCCTGCCAGTCAGTGTCGTACATGAAAGCAGTCTCAGCATAAGTGTTCTTCTCGAAATCCCAGAAGAATGGGCTGAGGCCGATGTTCTGTGAAGTCTGACCTGTCTTCTGTGAACGCAAAGCATTGTTATCTCTTGGATCATACTCAACACCTGCCTTCATACAGTATGCCCAGTAAGAGTTGTTACGAGCCTCAACGTAGAGTTCAGCAAACTCCTTTGCATTGAGGAGGTCGATCTTACGTCCGAGAGTCTGGACACCATAAGAGTAATCGAAAGTAACTGTTGCGCTGTCAGAATCCTTACCACGCTTTGTTGTGATGAGAACGACACCTGATGCACCACGTGAACCGTAGATGGCAGCAGAAGCGGCATCCTTAAGGATCTCGATTGACTCGATATCGTTAGGGTTGATGAAATCATCATCGGCTACCGGATATCCGTCAACTACGTAAAGAGGTGCTGTGCTTGCAGAAAGAGAGTTCACACCACGCACACGGATGTTCACACCAGCACCTGGCGCACCGTTTGCCTGACGTACCTCAACACCGGCAACGCGACCTACGAGCGATGATCCGAGTGTAGCTGCAGACTTCTGAAGCTCATCTGACTTAAGAGACGAAATTGAACCGGTAAAGTCGCTCTTACGCATAGGAGCATAACCTACGACGATTGTCTCATCAAGGAAGTTGACATCTTCTCCGAGAACAACATCGATTTTGAAAGAACCTGTAAGGGTTACTTCCTTAGTCTCGAAACCAAGGCAATTGTAAACCAAAGTCTCTCCAGTAGATGCTGGGATTGAGTAGCGGCCATCAATGTCAGCGATAACACCACGAGTTGTGTTACCCTTGACAACAACGCTGGCACCGACAAGAGGTTCACCGTTCGTAGAAACGATGACTCCTGTTACCACATCCTGCTTCTGCGCATACAATGATACCGACATCATTGTAGCGAGGATCGAAAGTGCGATCGATTTTAGAATGTTTTTCATAATAATTAGTTGTTGTTAA
>JAEIGA010008770.1_pt1 | contig 15297 bp, 15 predicted proteins | sample 9270691 | NCBI WGS metagenome assembly JAEIGA01 (sample SAMN17057246, study PRJNA624740) | gut metagenome | biome: biome; isolation source: fecal sample | host: Bos grunniens | place: China: Xizang | collected 2019
ACTGATGCAAGAGATCAACGGTTTTGTAAACACCGACCTTATGAATCCATAAGGCCGGTGTTTTCTTTCTGCAGGAGGCTAGAACATGTATCTTGCCGAGATGGACGGGATGAATCCCATAAGTCCGTTGTCGTAGAATCCGGTCTTTCCACCGTAGTCATACTCCACGTCGCCCATACGGACCTTGCCGTCGTTGCAGTGGATACCGAAATAAGGCCTGATATCGAGCGCCAGCTGGAGAGGGAAGTCGAACGTGTAGCTGATTCCGACCTGTGCTGCTGCTGCAATCATGAATCCGGGGTCATAGATTCCGGTTATCAGCAGGTCAGCGACTGAGTATGGTACTGCATCCTCTACATATCCTAGAGAAAGTCCACCACCTGCATAGAGAGCCCATCTTCCTGTTTCGGTCCATGCCGGACGTGCCCATATCCAGTTGTATATTGCTGTAGCCTTGAGACCAGGAGTGCCTGAAACATTGTATCCGAAGTCTATTCCAAGGTCTGCCTGAATGAATTCAGTGGAGTTGAGAGAGTGATTGTATGATACATCCAATCCCATGGATCCCACTCTAAGGCCTATGGATTCGGGATGTCCTCCGATGTTCAGATTCTGGAATATGCTCTGCTGTACGGGCTCTGATGTATGTGTTGGCTGTGTCGTTCCTTCCGGAGTCTGAGCCATAGCTGCGGCTGCTGCGCTTATGAAAATGGCGATTGTGATAATTGTCTTTCTCATGTCTTTTATTGTTTAAGACTAATTTATGGGCAAATATACACAAAAAAAGCGACGCCCATATATATGAACGTCGCATAAATATGCTGTTTGGAATTATGTCCGAAACAATCTTTAGAAAACGTAGCGTACACCTAGACCAGCTGCGGCATCGATTGCCAAACCGCCTTTCTCAGTGTCTCCGCCTGCCTGATATCCCAGGAATGGTCTTACATCGACAGAAAGCTGAAGAGGAATATTGTCGAAGAAATACTCAAGACCTACCTGACCTACGACGTTGAATGTCATATGTCCGAGGATACCTCCGATATGAGCACCAGGACCTGCATAGAATCCCCATGTTCCCTGAGATGTCCACTGTGGCTGAGCAATCATGAAGTTATAGATACCTGTTACGCTGAGAGTAATCACGTCAAGGGTAGCTCCAACGTTGGCTTCAATGAAGTCGTCGCCCATTGAGTACTGGTAGCTGAAGTCCGCTCCGAGGAATGTACCGCCGCCGAAACGTGCACCCATAGTTCTTGTCTGAGCTGTTGCAGCAACTGCAAATCCGAGCACCATTGCTGCGATAAGAAGAATCTTTTTCATAATTAGTTTTATTTGGTTTATGTTAGAAAAAACACGTTCTCCTTACAAAGGTAGCAAAAAATCGATATAATTGTCGTTTAGGTCCGGTTTTTTTACAAAAAACAATTGTTGTATCAGATGGCAACTCCATTCAGGATGACTTTTTCAATAACCGGCGTCTGGTGACTGTAAGGAATGAAAGCCAGTGACGGAACCTTCTTAGTGATGATCAGATTGGCCTTTTTGCCTGTAGTGATGGAGCCCAGGATGTCGCTTACCCCCATGGCGTAGGCGCTGTTGATGGTGCAGGCATTGAAGGACTGCTCTGGAGTGAGTCTCATCCTGATGCAGCCCAGGGCCATCACGAAACGCATATTTCCGCTAGGGCTCGAGCCAGGGTTATAATCGGATGCCAGGGCTACTGGAAGGCCGGCTTCGATATACCCTTTAGCATTTCCATATGGTATTCCGAGGAAGAACGAACATCCGGGGAGCATCGTAGGCATTGTCCTGCTGCCTCTTAGCGCCTCGATTTCAGCATCAGTGGTCTTCTCCAGGTGGTCTACGGAAAGAGCCCCGTGTTTAACTCCCACCTGTACTCCTCCGGACACCTCAAGTTCATTGGCATGAATCTTAGGGGTGATGCCATATTCTGCAGCTTTGCTGAGGATCCTGTCGGTCTCTTCTACGGTGAAGAATCCCGCGTCGCAGAATACATCCACAAAGTCTGCGAGTCCTTCTGCAGCTACGGCTGGAAGCATTTCATTGCACACCAGGTCCACATACTCGCTCTGACGGCCTCTGTAGGCACGTCCTACTGCATGTGCCCCAAGAAAATTGGCTCTGACAGTTATCGGGGCGGTATCCTTTATGCGCCTGATGACGCGGAGCATCTTAAGTTCGTCTTCGACAGTCAGTCCATATCCGCTTTTGATTTCTACAGCTCCGGTACCCATGTCCATGATTTCACGCACCCGGACCATAGCCTGTTCGTAGAGTTCGTCTTCCGAAGTTTCATGCAGAAGGTCGGCCGAGTTAAGGATTCCTCCTCCTCGGGCGGCAATTTCTTCATATGAGAGTCCTGCAATCTTGTCTCTGAATTCTCCGTCGCGGCATCCGGCATATACGATATGTGTGTGCGAGTCACAGAAGGCCGGCATCACGATTCCTCCTTTGGCGTCGATGTACTCGTCTGCACCATCAGGTATGTCATCTGGTCTGCCATCTGTTGTGCTGTCTGTCCTGCAGATGCGGGAGTCCAAAACGACCCCTCCCACAGCATAGCTGCGGGCCCCTCCCCCTGCGGCCAGGGGGGTAGCACGGTTTGGGACTCCCGTACCTGCAGGATAGTGTCCGAACTCTGTTATGACTCCGTCTTCAATCACAAGGTATGCATCCTCGATGCACTCCACATGATCCATCTGACGTCCTTCCAGCTTAAGTGTCCTCTCCGGCAGAATCCCCGCCAAGGTACCGATGTTATATATTATAGTCTTCATTTATGATTCTTCAATTAATCCAAGCAAATTTAATAAAAAACTTGGAAAACCTTCTTATTTGAGAATCCTGTCTGCAATCTGGCACTTCATGCGGATTCCATATTTCCGCGACGCCACGAAATCGGACTGAACCCCGTCGTCGCGACCGGAGTGGCGGGCAGAGCTGCGACCAGATCAGCACCAGGCTTATGAGGGCTGAACGGGACGGGAATGATATGTGGGAGCGTTTGAGCTGCGCCCTTAATGACATTTAATGACAGCGCAGTCCAAGGACTGCTTAATGACAGGCGCATTTGTCATTAAGCGAGAGAATTGAGCGTTTGCCATTCGTTGCCATTCAGTGAAGCGGTTGTCATTTTTTGCATTTTCAAAAAAGTTTGCTTAATTTTATGTTGTCGGGAGGCACGCTCTCTCGGCAGACATATTTGTTAGTGAAAGTGTTTCGCTAATCCTTAACAATGAAATTTTGCGATTTTAGACGGAAGGATAACGAATGCTTACATCACTTGTATTGGTATGCTTGGTTGGTAATTCTATACCTACTCCATACTGTACGAGTGTGGAGTATTGTTTATTTCCGTCAAGGCTACGCCAAATGCCTATTGTTAGATAAACGAACATCTCCACACTTTCTTTTTTATAGTAACCCGTCGTTGGAGATGAGACGGAAACAAACAATCAATTTATTATGAAAAAGTTTTTACTTTACGCGGTTATGATTATCGCAGGATGTTGTCTTTTCACAGCGTGTGAGAAAGATAATGATGGCAGTGGAAGTCTGAAAAAGTCGGATATGTATGGTACTTGGTATAGCAACTCCTCGCATATAGATTGTGATAAACTGATTTTTAATAGGGATGGAACATACCTATTTGATGGCTATTATACTTCACACAAAGGCACATGGAGTTTTGATGGTAAATCACGAACTTGGGTACAACACAGAGATGATGGAAAGAGCTATACCCATATAATACATATATTGAATGATCACACATTATCATATACAGATCAATATGGCAATCACGACATATGGCAAAGGTGATAATCATAATAGTCTAATGTGTATCATTAAATGTTTACAACCTTTTTATAATTATACTATGGAACAAACATTCAATATGCCGGAATATCCCGGTAAAAACAAGACACTGCTATGGGTGGCCTTTTCCCTTGCCATGTTGAGTGTATGGGGAACCACCATTATCCATCTCTTTATCGGAAGTGGGAGTCTGACGCTCTTTAACATGCTGGTCACTCTGGCATTCTTCGGACTGCTCTGCTATATGGCCACAAATCGTGCAGTCAGGACGGCAACTCTGATACTGATCGGATGTCATCTTATCCTTAATCTGTTATTCCAAGCTGTTATTCCAGTAATTTATTCTCTTGTACTGGTGTTTGTGGTTTATTTCTTCGATACCTATGCCTTTTCTTTACTAATATCGGATTCCCGTCTCACCAAGCAAACCAAATCATGGGTTGCAGCCCTATGTCTGACTTGTATTGTTATAGTGGTTTTGCGTTTCTCCCACACTCTCATATCCTTTAATTCCAATCTATATGTGGAATATGGTGATGATTTATTTCAAATGCCTTATTACGCCAACCCGTTCTATGATGTGTTGCTGCTGCTACTGAGGGCTTTGTATTCGATAGCATGGTACAAGTTTATCTTCAGCGGTATCTTTACTGAAGAAAATGACAATGAGGATAGAGTACACTGCTATCGGTTATTCAACCGTTATACGGTAGCTTTCATTATAGTTACTGCTGTTGTTGTGCCGGCACAGTATCTTGTAGTGCTGTTATTTGCTTAATCACTGATAATCTGGAGGATATTTATGAAAGACCTGTTATGCTTTTTTAACTCTTTAGACGAAAGAATCTGGGGTGAGAACATCAATACCAATAAATATTTCGCTTCGATAAGCATTCTGCTTATTGCCGTTTTAGGCGCGGCTCAAGGAGGTGGAACCACTCTTCAGTCCTGGTTTGGATGGGACATGGCTATGGTGCTGCCATCGACCGTAGGACTTGCCGTTCTGATCTACGGCTTGAATCTTTATGAGTGCATTGTGGCTGCCGGCCCCAAGATCGCAATATTGAGGTCACTGCTTCTGCTCGTCGGCTTTGCTCTCGTGTTTGCTGTAAGCTACCTTATAGCAGTTGTCGTACTCTTTGCCGTTGCTGCTGTGTTGATTATATGGTTTGTCGGAGCCCTTCTGTCGAATGGCGGGACCTCTAAGCGAGCGGTTGTCACAGACGAGTATGGCCGCAAGACTGATGTGGAGAAGAATATGTTTGGGGACTATCAGGATTCTATGGGTAATACCTACAAAGACAATCACGACGGTACTGTTACAAAGGAGTAATATTTAGAGTAGCTTTTGTAATAAGTCGATACATAATTACTTATGAAAATGCCCGTCCGCGGTACCCCTGTTCATTTTGTGTGGTTTGTGGTACCCCTTGTGCGAGTTCGGGGCAAAAGTCGCCTAAGGTGTCATCCAGACAGTTCATTTTGTGTGATTTGCGGTATCCCTTGTGCGAGTTTGGGGCAAAAGTCGCCTAAGGTGTCATCCAGACAGTTCATTTTGTGTGATTTGCGGTATCCCTTGTGCGAGTTTGGGGCGAAAGTCGCCTAAGGTGTCACCCAGACAGTTCATTTTGTGTGGTTTGCGGTACCCCTTGTGCGAGTTCGGGGCGAAAGTCGCCTAAGGTGTCATCCGCACCTTCGTAATTTAAATGATAGCGGGAAGATAAGCGCCAAGGACTGGAATTGGATGGGTATTGTAGCATGTCTTCTTGAAATACAAGGTCTTGTTGTTGATTAAGAAGATTTTATCTGGTGATGAAGAGGATTTCATCAGTTCGCGTTATAAAAATAGGATTACATCATTAAAAATTCCAATTGCTTTCATTAAAATGATTTCCTATCTTTGCCGACTGATTTGAGAATCGAAAATTATGAAGATAACCGAAGCCCTCTTTTCCGGCAGCAGTACGAGAATTTCCGAGAAGCCAAAGCAGAAATTTCCTGAGTTCGCTTTCATCGGGAGATCCAACGTCGGCAAATCTTCCCTCATCAATATGCTTTGCCGTAACAAGAAGCTTGCGATGACTTCCAGCAAGCCAGGCAAGACACGTCTAGTCAATCATTTCCTTATCAACAGACAGTGGTATCTTGTGGATCTTCCGGGATACGGATACGCAAAGATTTCTGCTACTGGCAAGCAGAAACTGGAGCAGGTGATCAGAAATTACATCAATCTCTCTCAGGAGATGGTCATGCTGTTTGTTCTAATTGATTCAAGACATGACATCGGCAAGGTGGATATGGATTTTCTTATAGAACTGGGACAGAGCCAGATACCATTTGCCATTATCTTCACAAAAGGCGATAAGAGCGGTCCTAATGCGCTTAATGCCCAGATAGACAAGATGAAGGCCCAGATACTTGAGCTTTGGGAAGAACTTCCTCCGACATTCGTAAGTTCGTCGGAGACCGGGCTTGGCAGAGAAGAAATATTGGATTACATTGAGTCTGTACTCAACACTCTCGAGGACGAACAAGACTAAGTCCGTCTCGAAAACGAACATAACTAAACCCTCAAAAATATGCATCACGAACACAAAATCAAACTCTTTACATGCAGGGCGTCAAAGGATTTCGCTCTGAAGGTCGCAAAGGAACTCAAGCTCGAGGTCGGAGACTCTGATGTTCTTACATTCAGCGACGGTGAATTCCAGCCATGTTATAATGAAAGTGTCAGAGGAGCGACAGTATTCATCGTACAGTCCACTTTCCCTCCTACAGACAATCTTTTCGAACTTCTTATGATGATTGATGCTGCCAAAAGAGCATCTGCTCATAGAGTCATTGCCGTGATGCCTTATTTCGGATGGGCTAGACAAGACCGCAAGGACAAGCCGAGAGTTTCGATAGGAGCCAAGCTTGTTGCAAATATGCTTCATGCTGCAGGATGTGACCGTGTGATGACATGTGACCTTCATGCAGACCAGATCCAGGGATTCTTCGACGTGCCGGTGGACCACATATATGCAAGTGCAGTCTTCCTTCCATATCTCCAGAATCTCAATATAGAGAACCTGGCCATCGCCGCCCCTGATATGGGTGGCGCGAAGAGAGCCAATGCCTATGCAAGATTCCTACAGTGTCCTGTGATCATCTGTCACAAGTCCCGTGAGAAGGCTAATGTCGTGGGATCCATTACAGCAATCGGGGAAGTTGAGGGAAAGAATGTAGTCATCGTGGACGACATGATAGACACAGCCGGTACTCTTGCAAAGGCAGCTAATATCCTCAAGGAAATGGGAGCCCTCAGTGTCCGTGCTTGTGCGACACACGCTGTGTTCTCAGGCCCTGCATATGACAGGATTGCTGAGTCTGCTCTGGAAGAGGTCATCGTTTCCGATACGATTCCTCTCAGCAACGATCCGGCAAAGGACAAGAGCAAGATCACTGTGCTCACCATGACCAAGATGTTCGCCGACATAATCAATAAGGTGTACAATTACGAGGAGATAAGCTCAAGCTTCATCAACTAAGGAACAGTAATTGTCTGACCTCTGTTTATGGAAATTTTTATAGCAGCTTTGACTCTTGTCGGGCTTTGCGTGTTCGGTCTATGCTTCAATATTATCTTCAGGAAGAACGGAAAGTTTCCTGAGACGGAGATTGAGAATAATGTCGAGATGCGCAAGCGCGGAATCAAGTGTGCAAAGGAAGAAGAGATAAAGCTTTGGGGCAAGAAAGACAAGGACGGCAGACCCGTATCCTGCGACGACAGCGGATGCGGGAGCTGCGGTGCCCGTGACATCTGCCACTAAATATACCGGTCCCGGAGAGGGACGAGCAACTATCGCCGAGAGGCGGGATTTTAATAACTAAACAGACTTATTATGAGCTTATTAGCTATTGTGGGACGCCCGAATGTAGGTAAGTCCACTCTTTTTAACCGCCTGGTCGGAATGCGCCAGGCCATTGTAGATGAAACCGCAGGCGTGACCCGTGACAGGCATTATGGAAGGTGCGAGTGGTGCGGAACCGAGTTTTCTGTAGTGGACACCGGCGGATACACTTCAAATTCAGACGACATTTTCGAGGAGGAAATCCGTAAGCAGGTGGTTCTGGCCATCGAAGAAGCCCATGTTGTTCTCTTTATGGTTGAGGCAAGTACGGGTATCACGGATTACGACGAAGAAATTGCGGATATTCTCCGTCGCAGCGGCAAGCCGGTGATTCTGGCTGTGAACAAGGTCGACTCTGGAGATAAGATGTATGATGCATTCCAGTTCTATTCTCTGGGACTTGGGGAGATCTACAGCATTTCTGCGGCAAACGGAGGAGGCACAGGTGACCTTCTGGATGCTATTGTGAAGGAACTTCCGGCTGAGGATCCTGATAAGGACGAGCGTCCTGACCTGCCTCATTTCACAATCGTCGGAAAGCCGAACGTCGGTAAATCATCACTTACCAATGCGCGTCTGGGCAAGGAGAGAAATATCGTGACTCCTATCGCCGGCACGACCCGTGATTCGATTGCTACCCTTTACAACAAGTTCGGTCATGAGTTCATGCTCGTTGACACCGCCGGAATGAGAAAGAAGACAAGGGTACACGAAGACCTGGAGTTCTATTCTGTGATGAGGTCCATCCGTGCCATCGAGCATTCTGATGTCTGCATCCTTATGGTGGACGCCCAGACAGGCATCGAGTCGCAGGATATGGCTATCTTCAATCTTATACAGCGTAATAAGAAAGGTTGTGTGGTGGTTGTGAACAAGTGGGATACCGTCGAGAAGGACAGCAATACGATGAAGGAATACACGGAGGCCATCAAGGCTCGTCTGGCGCCGTTTACTGACATTCCTATTATCTTTACTTCTGTCATCAACAAGCAGAGGATCATGGATGTGCTGGATGCTGCTGCGCATGTGTATGAAAACTATTCACGCAAGATCTCCACATCGAAGCTCAACGAGGAGATGCTTCCGGAGATAGAAAACTATCCTCCGCCTGCATGGAAGGGCAAGTATATCAAGATCAAGTACGTGACCCAGCTTCCGACCCGTTCTCCGTCATTTGCGTTCTTCTGCAACCTCCCTCAGTACATCAGGGAACCTTACAGACGATTCCTTGAGAACAAGCTTCGTTCTAAATTCGACTTCCTCGGCTGTCCGGTGCATGTTTTCCTGAGACAGAAGTAGGAGGTAACAAAATTTTTATTAGATTTGTATCCATTGAAAGATGATGGATATGGAAAAAGAATTCATTGACCTTTTTGAGTTGCAGAGCAGGCTGAAGAAGGGGGTAGAATTGCTTTTTCCGAAACGGATATGGATAAAGGCCGAAGTTAGCGCCGTCAAGGCGCGTAACGGAGGCCATTGTTATTTAGAGCTGTCCCAGAGCGGTGATAAGGGGCTTGAGGCGAAGGTCAATGCCATAATCTGGAGCTCGAGGTACCGTTTCATAGCTCCTTATTTCGAGTCGGTCACAGGGTCTGTGCTCCAGGAAGGCATGGTCGTGCTTGTGCAGGTGCAGGTGAACTACAGTGAGCTCTATGGAATGTCACTGATAATTGATGACATAGATCCGGAATTCTCCATCGGAGTGAAGGAACTGGAAAGGCAGCGTACTATAGAAAGGCTTCAGAAAGAAGGACTTATGGGGCTTCAAAAGGAGCTTGATCTGCCGCTGCTGCCTTACCGTCTGGCTGTGATCTCCGCAGAAGATGCCGCCGGATATCGTGATTTCATACGTCATCTGGACGAAAACCCATATGGTTTTGTTGTGGAGCCGGTGCTGTTCCCTGCGCTTATGCAGGGTACTGACTGTCCATCGTCTATAATTACTGCCCTTGATTCTGTGATGGAAACCGCAGAAGAATGGGATGCCGTGCTGATTCTGCGAGGTGGCGGAGCCAAGCTGGACCTTGCCTGCTATGATGATTACGGTCTGGCTGCGGTCATAGCCCAGTATCCTCTGCCGGTGCTTACGGCCGTGGGGCATGACCAGGATTTCCATGTGTGCGACATGGTGGCATATGAATATCTCAAGACTCCTACGGCGCTTGCCGATTACATATTGGACATATATGAGGGCGAGGATGAGAGGATATCTTCATGCCAGACAAGAATGAGGCTTGCGGTTTCCAATCGTCTGTATCGTGAGGAAGCGCTGCTGGATTCGCTTGCTTCGCGTATAAAGGGTGCTTTTTCACTGAAGGTTGCTGCTATGGAATCGTCCTTGCAAGTGCTTCAGACGAGAATTCAGGCGGCTGACCCACGCAAGATTCTGGCGAGGGGTTATGCGCTGGCAGTGGATGCAGATGGCGTGGTTCTTAAAGGTGTGGCCGGAAGGAAGCCGGGTGATGGTGTGTCGGTGATGTTTGCCGACGGTACTCTGGAATGTACGGTGAAAGGGATTGATTATGGAAAAGAAATTTGAATACGCAAAGGCAATTGAGGAGCTTGAGTCTATTGCGACAAAAGTAGAAGACCCGAAGACGGGTATCGAGGATATCGACAAATATATAAAGCGGTCGGAAGAACTGGTCGCTGCGTGTCGCGACTATCTCCGTGGCGCGCGTGAGAAGTTGAATGATTGATCCTCATCTTCAATAATTGTAGAAAAATCCAAACAGCTTCTGATATTATGGCAAAGAAGAAACAGATGATTTATGACCACGATGAGTGGCTTGTACCCTACAAGGATTTCATCGACCGTCGTCATGAGATGATAATGGGCCTGAAGGAGAGGATGTCCGTGGACGGATCTCTCAGCAAAGGAATGAACAACCATGTCTATTATGGCCTGCACAAGGATGGCTCCGGAAACTGGGTCTTCCGTGAATGGGCTCCCAATGCCACAAAGATATATCTTATAGGTGAGTTCAACAACTGGAAACGCACCGAAGCCTATGCCCTCAGACCTATCGGCGGAGGCAACTGGGAGATAAAGCTGCCGTCGATGTTTCTTGACCACGGCAATCTGTATAAACTCTATATCGAGTGGAAAGGTGGAGGAGCCGAGAGGCTTCCGGCATATGTTACACGGGCGGTTCAGGACCCTGTGACCAAGACATTCTGCGCTCAGGTGTGGGATCCGCCGCAGCCCTATGTGTGGAAACATCCGAATCCCGGCAAGCGTCCACATCCGCTCATCTATGAATGCCACATCGGAATGGCAGCCGAAGAAGAGAAGGTGGGCACTTTCGAGGAATTCCGTCTGAATGTGCTTCCTAAGGTGGCTGACCTGGGGTATGACACCCTTCAGATAATGGCTCTTCAGGAGCATCCTTATTATGGCTCCTTCGGCTATCAGGTGTCGAACTTTTATGCTCTTTCGTCCCGCTTCGGCACCCCGGAGGAATTCAAGGCCCTTGTGGATGAAGCCCATAGCCTCGGGATAGCGGTCGTGATGGATATCGTGCATTCGCATTCCGTTGATAATGAGGCGGAGGGACTTGGCCTGTTTGATGGCAAGGAGACCCTTTACTTCTATGACGGATGGCAGGGTCATCACCCTGCATGGGGCTCGCGCTGCTTTGACTACGGCAAGGACGAGACCAAATATTTCCTCCTTTCCAACTGCAAATACTGGATGGAGGAATACCATATCGACGGATTCCGTTTCGATGGAGTGACCAGCATGCTTTACTGGGATCACGGTCTGGAGAAGGCTTTCGTAGGCTATGAGAACTATTTCAATCAGGGCGTGGATGACAATGCGATCGCATATCTGGCTCTTGCGAACATCCTTATACATGAGATGAATCCGGATGCGTTCACTATCGCCGAGGATGTCAGCGGAATGGCTGGCCTTGCCGCTCCTCTTGCAATGGGTGGTGTCGGGTTCGACTTCCGCATGAGCATGGGTGTGGCTGACAACTGGATCAAGTGGATTAAGGAACTTCAGGACGATCAGTGGAGTGTCGGAGAAATATGGTGGCAGCTCACCAATAAGCGTGAGGATGAAAAGACCATCAGCTACGCCGAGTGTCATGACCAGGCCATGGTGGGTGACAAGACCATAGCCTTCCGCCTGATGGATGCGGAAATGTACACCTCCATGAACAAGGAATCCAAGTCTCTTGTCGTGGACAGGGGAATGGCTCTCCATAAGATGATACGTCTTGTAACCATGGCTACATGCGGCGACGGTTACCTCACATTCATGGGTAATGAATTCGGTCATCCGGAGTGGATCGATTTTCCTCGTGAAGGGAACGGATGGTCCTACAAACATGCCAGGAGACAATGGTCTTTGGCTGAGCCTGATTACTTGAGATATCGATATTTGCGCAATTTTGACAAGGCTATGATAGAACTGGCTCAGTCAGAATCCGTTCTGGATGAAAAACCTGAACTTTTTGTGCAGGATGAAGAGAAAAAGATTCTTATTTTCAAAAGAAAAAATTGTATCTTTGCGCTGAATTTCAACCCCGCAGCTTCTTTTGCTGATTATGGCTTTGCCGTTCCGGCTGGAAAATATGAAGCTGTCTTGAATACAGACGAAAACGAATTTGACGGTTTCTCCAGACTTAAGACTGGAGAGCTGCATTTTAGTGTGCCGGTACAAAGCGCCAACGGCAATGGAAAATACCAGGACAGCTTGTCGCTTTATCTTCCGAGCCGCACAGCTATAGTGCTGAAAAAAATTGATTAACCTAATTACGTTATATATGGCTTTTCTTAAATTCAACAAGTCCGAGCTTGTGAATCTGGAGTATTCGCTCAAGCGTGAAATCATCGCGGCGAACAACACCGGAGCATATTGCAATACGTCCATCGTGACCTGCAACACAAGACGTTACCACGGACTGCTCGCTGTCCCTGTGGACGAGCTGGGTGGCGGAAAGTACATGCTGCTTTCTGCGCTGGATGAGAGTCTTGTCCTTAGAGGCAAACAGTTCAACCTCGGAATCCATTGCTACGGTGACACTTACGATCCTAAGGGACATAAGTACATCGTGGACTTTGATGCCAATCCGGTGCCTGTTGTGACCTATAAGGTAGGTGGAATCATCTTCACCAAGACTATAATGGTGGTCCCTGACAATGATCAGGTTCTCATCAAGTACGAGCTTCTGGAGGCTCCTTCCAAGCTTACGCTTATGCTGAAGCCTTTCCTTGCGTTCCGTAGCGTCCACAGCCTTACAAGCCAGAATAGTGAGGCCTATACCGGCTATGATGAACTTGACGGAGGTGTCGCCTTCCGCATGTATGAAGGATTTCCTTATCTGAACATGCAGCTTTCTTCTCAGGCAGCCTTCAAATATCAGCCATATTGGTATAGCGGCGTGACTTATTCTGACGAATATCGCCGTGGATTCGACTGCAGGGAAGATCTATTCGTGCCTGGAGCGTTTTCTATGGAGCTCAAGCCGGGCGATTCTGTGGTGTTCTCTGCATCTGTCAATGAAATCAACCCTCGCGGTCTGAAAAGGAAGTTTACAGACTGCCTCAAGAAGATGGGTAAGATTGAGTCTTATCATGACCTCCTTGCTCACAATGCCGAGATGTTCAAGTGTCATCAGGGTGACAAGATCCGTATCAATGCCGGCTTCTCGTGGCTTGAGACAGGACTTCTCAGGGAGACCATCGCTTCTCTTCCTGGTCTTACGCTCTATGCCAACGGCGACTGCGAGGAATTTGAGAAGATACTCGATACCCTCATCTGCGACGAGCAGGAGAGACTCTACCACCGCACCACCCAGTGCGAGGCCCCTCTCAGACTTACCGAGACCATCCAGCAGTACATCCGCTTCAGTGGCAAGGAAAGACAGATCTGGAAGAAATACTCAGAGGTGCTCAAGAATATCATAGAAAGCTACGCTCCGGGATGCCGCAAGGAAATTGCAATGCATCCTAACGGCCTTCTCTGGGCTCAGATGGACGGAGTCGCACTTTCCTGGATGAACGCATATGTGTATGGCCGTCCGGTGACTGAAAGAGCAGGTTATCAGGTGGAGACAAACGCATATTGGTACAACGCACTTTGCTTTGCAATCGACATGGAGAACAAATACGGTCCTAAGAAGGACAATACGTTCGTGGCCCGCTGGACTCCTGTGCGTGACCTTGTGAGGGAGAACTTCCAGCCGACATTCTGGAAACCGGAGTGGGGCTATCTCCTCGATTACGTTGGCAACGGACCTCACGATCCGGCAGTTAGACCAAATATGCTTATTCCTGCCTATCTGGAATATTGCCCTCTCGACGACGAAGTCATATCGGAAATCGTGATGACAATCAATGACGAACTCCTCACCAAGAGGGGACTCAGGTCGCTTTCTCCAAGAAACGAGGCCTACAGGGGTGTGTACGAGGGATCGCAGATAGACCGCGACCTCGCATACCATCAGGGCTGTGCATTCCCTGAGCTGCTTGCACCTTATATCGACCTGTGCTTCAGGATGATGGGAGACGTATTTTACGGAAGGGCAAAATATCTTATCGAAGGCTTCTTCGAGGACATCAGCAAGCATGGTGTGGGTGCATTCTCCGAGCTTTACGACGGAGACCCTCCGCACGAACCTCACGGAGCCATCGCTTCGGCAACAAGCACCGCAGCTCTTCTGCAGATAGGATATATTATGAAACAGTATAAAAAGGAGGATAGGTAATGAGAGTTCTGATGTTCGGATGGGAATTCCCTCCACATATTGCAGGAGGTCTCGGAACTGCCTGCTACGGCATGACCAAAGGTCTTGCCTATAATGACGTGGACGTCCTTTTCGTGATGCCTTCGGCTTCGGGAGATGAGGACGAAAGCGCAGTGAAGATCATCAATGCCAGCGACGTGGCTGTAGATACCGTCAGTGCTACTGTAGATGAGTTCCTCGGAAAGGTGCAGTTCGTGCACATTGGCACCAATATGGTCCCTTACGTGGATCCTCAGGACTTCAAGACCATGGTCGAGGAGGAGCGCAAGCGTCAGATCAAGAGCTTCCGCGTACAGTACGGCCAGAAATACAAGTTCTCCGGAAAGTATGGTGCAAACCTCATGGAAGAAGTGGCGCGCTACGCTATGGTAGGAGCGACCATCGCCATGCAGTATAAGGACCAGTTCGATGTCATCCATGCGCATGACTGGCTTACATATCTTGCTGGTATCGCTGCCAAGCAGCTCACCGGCAAGCCGCTCGTAGTGCATATGCACGCTACTTCATATGACCGTGCAAGCGACGACCAGGTGGATACACGCGTAGTGGACCTGGAGACCAAGGGTATGATGGCTGCGGACAAGGTGATGGCTGTGAGCGAGCTTACAAGAAATATCTGCATCAACCGCTATGGCATCGAGCCGGAGAAGGTTGTCGCTGTCCATAATGCAGTGGACTTCAGCGGACGTGAGAAGCTCGAGGTGGAGCGAAACGTCAAGGAGAAGGTCGTTACCTTCCTCGGGCGTGTGACTTACCAGAAGGGTCCTGAGTATTTCATCGAGGCTGCTGCCAAGGTGCTCAAG
>JAEIGA010008771.1_pt1 | contig 15296 bp, 22 predicted proteins | sample 9270691 | NCBI WGS metagenome assembly JAEIGA01 (sample SAMN17057246, study PRJNA624740) | gut metagenome | biome: biome; isolation source: fecal sample | host: Bos grunniens | place: China: Xizang | collected 2019
AGTTGATTGTAACTTTAATGAGTTTGGATATGAGATTGTTGCTAGGGTTAATGCCCAACCTCTAACTATTAAGTTTCGCTATGGAACCAAGCCATCTTTGCGGCAGATGAAGCAATTGTCTAATCATATTGGACGTTTTATAGCAGAAATGTATGACATGTATTGCGAGGAGAACGATAACGACTAGTAGGTTGTGTTGCGTGGGCGTGTGGTGGAGGAGTATTATGATGATGCTGGGGTGTTGGTTGAATCTTTTGTGCTGGGAGATTGCCACGTCGCTGACGCTTCTCGCAATGACGTTCAAGCAGTCCCTGCGATACAGGTGGAGATAGGCCAGTGGCACAGACTCGAGGCGCTGGAATCCGGCACGGTGATCGTAGAGTTCAAGAATGACCCTTATGAGCCGATTGCGACGGAGGATGTTTTGGGGTAGGGGGATGACATAAATCAATCTAAGATATGAATATAAAAGAACAGATTCGCAATGTTGCGCAACTTTGTGATAAGGTAGCAGAAGGAATTACAAAGAGAAATCAAGGCATACCGAACTGTAGTACTTATTGCCCAGGTGAGCAGAAACTTATCAGTGCGATAGAATCAGTTTTACCATTGATAGAAAAGCGTGAGCCAGAATTTGTAGCCAGGGTAAGGAAAGAACTATCTGTTCTTGTTGGCCCTGTAAATTCGTGTGTTAACCCTTATGCATTCGGAGCAATTGTCGGATTGTGGTCTGTTCTCAATGCAATATATTCAAATGCCGGAAATGGTAAAAGGGTCTTTATAAGCCATTCGTCAAAGGATGAGCAATATATTACAAAGTTTGTCAATCAAATTTTGGCTTTGGGTATCGGTATTAGTCTGGATGATATCTTTTGTACTTCGATTGAGGATTTAGGCATAAAGAACGGAGAGGATATAAGAAAGCATATTCAGGATAACATCAGAAGTGCAGAGTATTCGTTCTTGATGATTTCCAATAACTATAAAGCAAGTGAAATTTGTGTTAACGAGATGGGTGCAGTTTGGTCGTATGATGCTAAAGTGAGATTATATATGCTTCCAGGTGCAAAGGTAGATATGATCGGTTGGCTGTGTGATACTAGGCAAGCCCAAACTCTCTCAAACCCAACAGCATTAGACCAACTATATAAAGAGATGAGGTCACATTTCGGTATATCAACCGATAATTTTGAGCATTGGAGTAGGATTAGGGAGGATTTTGTTAGAAATATAAATTAAAGTCAAGTGTTTTATGATATATAATGTAGATGCTAGAAATATTCTTCAGATTTTAAGACCGGAAACTCAGATACAAACAACTATAACATCTCCACCATATTTTGATATGAAGGATTATGGTATTGATGGACAAATTGGTTTTGGACAGTCCTATAATGATTATCTTGATGATCTAAAACAGGTTTTTTCTGGCGTTTTGGAAAGAACGAAATCAGATGGTACGTTATGGATAATAATTGATACATTCAAGAGACATAATAATGTCGTACTGTTACCTTTTGATTTGGCTCGTGAGTTACAAGATGTTGGATGGTATCTACAAGATATTATTATATGGAAAAAAGATAAAACTGTGCCATGGTCAACGAAAGGATTTTCACAAAGAAAATTTGAGTACATATTATTGTTCTCTAAGGATGCGCAATTTAAGTACAATATAGACTCAGTTCGTTTATGTGATACCTCGCAGTTGAAAGAATGGTGGATTAATTATCCGGAACGATATAATCCAAAGGGTAAGGCTATTGATGAATTATGGGAATTCCCAATACCGGTACAGGGTTCCTGGGGAGATAAGTATGTAAGGCATTTTTGCCCTCTTCCCAAGGAACTCGTTTCTCGGATTATTAGTATCAGTACAGAAGAGGGAGATATTGTGTTTGATCCATTTGCTGGTAGTGGCACTGTTTTGTCTCAATCTGCATATATGAAGAGGCAATACATAGGATTTGAGCTTAATCCTGAATATATTGAGATGTTCAACAAATATTTATTGGCTACTATAGAAGATGGAAGGATTGAATATGAACTTTCAAAATGTACTAATGCCCAGACAAGCTTCGAAGATACAATCTTAAATTTAAGGATGCTCAAATATGCAAAATTATTATTGGTAATGCTGAAAAAAGAAAATATAGCTGATAATATTAAGGTTTTTGTAGAATGCATGGGAGATAGCGATGTTAAGTATAAACTTTTGACAGTAAAGTATATTATGATATGTGAGAATTTAGAAAGCATCGAGGATATAAAATCTATAATCGCCGCTAGGGTTAGTCAACCTCCATTCTCTAAATTTGGTATAGAGGCACTATTTGAGTTTGTGACAACTATGGACTTTATGCACCAAAGAGACGTATATGGGTATTTTATTAATAATGTGCATCAGTTTGTAAGAAATGCTGATATGAAAGATAGCAAGATACGTGTAATAAGCCCTATTAAATTAGATATCGCAAACAACTAAATAACCTATTATGCGCAGAAAAACTCATAAAAAGCAGAAACTCTCGCCAGCTGAAAGGAAGCAAAAGAACCTCCAACGTTTACAAAAGAAAACAGTTGTTACAACATTAACAAATATGGGCTTTTTCCATATTTCAGGTGTTGATGGTAAAAACTTTGTGTTCAAGGGACGAACAACGGAAATGGACGATATGTTTGTCTACAAGAATCTTATAGTTTTGGTAGAATATACAATAGACTCTGATCCTGGGACACATCTTTTGAAAAAGAATTATTTCTATGAACGTGTAAATGAGAATAATGCAGAGTTTATCAATCATTTATTGCTCGAAGAAAGATTTGGTTGTTTTAAAAGCTATTTTACCGAAAATATAGAGCCAGAATATTCAGTAGAGGAGTTGATGGTCAAAATCTTATATTGTTCGCATATAGATATAAGTGAAGAGCATAGCCGGCTGGTAAATCCAGCAGGTCTAAATGAAAATGTAGTAATATATGATAAGAATATATCCCGTTACTTTTCATTAACGGCAAAAGGTATTAAGAGATCAGCGATTTACGAGTTTTTTGAGTTTTTGTCCATTCCTTTAGATAAAGTCAGTTTGGAAAGAAAAGGAGGAGAGACTACTTATGAAGGATATTTACTTCCAGAAACGAGAAGTAAATTTAATACAGGCTATAAAGTTTTGACATTTTACATAGATGCGGAAACGTTATTACAGAGATCTAATGTGTTTAGGCAAAATAGTTGGCGAGATACAGCGAATGGCGCTTCTTATCAGCGAATAATAAATGCGACTAAAATAGGAAAGATGCGAGAATATCTGTATACTGAAAAAAGAGTTTTTGTTAATAATATTATCGGTTCCGTTTCTATAGATGACCTAACACTTTCTTTTAATGATATGACCTTGGATTTTGATGATAATGGCAATGTGAAAAACATGTCAATTACTGATGTTATTCCAGTTAAAATTAAAATCAAAGATAAATGTAATATTATAAGACTTATTGATGGCCAACATAGAACCTATTCTTATTTCGAGGGAGATGATAAGTACGAACAGGTTATATCTATTCAACGCAAGAAGCAAAATCTATTGTTGACCATTGTTGTTTTCCCCAAAAATACAACAGAAACGGCAAGGGTACAGTTTGAGGCCCAGCTCTTTCAAGAAATCAACAGTGAACAGACAAGTGTGTCATCTAACTTAACTCAAGAAATTGCTTGTCTATTAAATCCATTTTCTACCACTGCGATAGCTAAAAAAGTACTGCAGAATTTAGCGCGCAGGAATAGAACTTTAATTGATAGGGTAATGCTAAATCCGTTAGATAGTGATAATACTCTATTGAAGACCGCTTCAATTGTTAGTTATGGACTATCTCCATTGATTAAAGTCGATGATGGTAAGAATGATTCTATTTATGCAATCTGGGCAAATCCTGAAAAACATTTATTGAAAGAAGATAAGGAATATAAATTGCTTGAGCAATATATAGATTTTTGCGTTAGTATAATCGATGAGTTGTTATCTGCAGTCAAGATGAATTTACACTCAGTCTCATGGACGGTATATTCCAAGAAAAATCAATCAGGTTTCTTAAGTGTAACGAGTGTTAATGGTTTACTAAATCTACTTCGTATCTTGATTGAGAATAATCAGGCTTTGGGACGCGACTATTATAATGAGCACCTTCGTGATATAGAGAAGCACGATATAAGAAAATACAAATCTAGTCAGTATCGATCAATGGGTGTAGACTTATACAATTGCTATTTTAAACAATCTTAAGGTCTGGGTATTGTTTAGGATGAATGTTTTGTTTGTGAAGCGATTGTTTCTTCTCGAATTATGCTACCAGTATGTTAACAGATAGCAACTATAGTGTAAGTTGAGAATAAATTAATAATAAATAAGAAAAATTGAATAATACTCAAAAGGAGAATAAAAGATATGTTTATCTTTGTTGAGTTATGTACCGTGTTTTTTTATAATTATGATGAACGATAAGAATTCTGCAATGCGCCCGTTTGTTGTGAAGGATCTTGTGGGTATGATTATGAGCAAAAGGAACATGACGTTTGATGATGCTATGTTCTACTTGTATTCATCTGACCTATACATGAAATTGTTGGATGATGAAGCAAAAATGTGGTATATGAGTACTGTGGCGTTGTATGAGATTCTTGAAGATGAGAAGCGTCAGAAGCGTCGCATTGAATTGATGCAAAAGCTGTTGATGTTCAGAACTTTCTGTATTGAATCGTATTGTGATGTAAAGGATGTTTATCATGAAGATGCTTTGACCATGTTTAGGCAGTATGGCGTTTTCGAGTTCTTGGATGATACCTTTGAGGTATTGCACACTCAGGATGTTATATATATAATAGAAACTATTGATAGGTATATAAAATCAAGGAGGAGGGTAAAATGATACTATATCATGGGTCGTTAGTTACAGTAAAAAAACCTAATGTTTTCAAGGGAAGAGCTACTGTAGATTTTGGAAAAGGGTTTTATACAACTACGAGTTTTGACCAGGCGAAGAAGTGGGCAGAGTTGAAACGTAGGCGTTCGGGTGCAAGTCGTGCGGTTGTTTCAGTGTATGAGGCTCCTGACGATCTGTTGAATGGTAGATATGCTACTTTGACTTTTAACGGTCCAACTAAACAATGGCTGGATTTTGTGGTGAAGAATAGGAAAGGACAGGGTGAGGCAGAATATGACCTTACTATGGGGCCTGTGGCTAACGATCAATTGTATGCTACAATCCGATTATATGAGCAGGGCGTAGTAACAGCAGACGCTGCTATTGAAATGCTGAAATCTCATGTCTTGTTTGATCAGTTGGCTTTTCATAATCAAGATGCTGCAAATGAGCTTGCTTTTGTCCATGGACTAGAAGTGTAATTTGCCTTAGGGTTGCATTTACACCACCGAGGCTGTGGTTGTCTTTGAGCTTCCAGTTGGTGGGGATGCCCGATCGGGCATAGCGTCGGTGGCGTGCGCGTTGAGCATCACGGCAGGTCAGTGGCATACTCTACATGCCTTGAAGAGCGTACCATGATATTGGAGATGAAGAATGGGACTTATGAGCCTGTTATGGAGGATGTTTTGGGGTAGGGAAGCTGAGGTGACACTTTGGTATAACCGCAGATAACTTTAAGCATTGGAGCAGGATAAGGGAGGAGATTGTTAAGAGTCACAGAGTGTGGTGGCGTGACTAGCTGTGTTTTCAAGCGTGTAGGCGTTGAGTTGATGAACTACAAGCATATAAGAACTTTGAGAATATGGAAATGATTATATCCGACCACATAATAATTTATGATATCCTGATCCCATCTTTAAAGAAGTTGTATGAGGTGGATTATACGAATATCCAGTTTGGTGCCTCTGAACGTAATGTTTGCGCCAGGTTGGCTCACCATATGGAGAACATCATGCGAGAGTATGATGAAGTTCATGCTGTATCTGTGTTTAGTGGGTATTATGTCGATGTCGAGTATAATCGGATGGGTAAAGGTGATCCTAAGAGGTATGAGAATCCTGAGCGTGCATCCCAGTATATGGTGAGCGATCTTCTTATACACAGTCGTGGGTATATGGATAATTATCTTGCTGTCGAAATGAAGAAAAAAGGTAATAGAAAGAATGTGGAAGAAGATATAGATCGTTTAAAGTCTCTGGTGTCACATAGTTTACAGGAACCTTCTAATGAGTGTGTGCATAATACATTAGTTGGAGCTTTCATAGAGTATTCACCAACAGGTGTTAATATAGATATCTTTGAGTGGGGTAATGATACGTATCGCATACCTTTGAAGTACGCTATAGGTGAAGGTTTACAATTCTCCCGGTGTAGCCTTCCCTGTTAGTGTAGCCTTATGGTGAAGACAGGCCTTCTATGGCGAAACCATTTGAGTATATTGCCAAGGCGGTAGAACATATAGGGGTTAACCTGAAACTATCACCACAAATGGTGGAGCATTTTAATGCAGCGCATGCAGGAATAGTAAGAATACTCAATAATATAAAATAGGCTGTCTTGGGCGGAGTCGTACAGTATCTGAAGGAAATGATCTATGCCTGATAGCAAATCGGATATTCTAGGCTCAAGTATATTAGGTCGGTTGATCGTTGTTTTGCTTCTCTGTCTTAACTCGATGAGGAGGGAAAGCGCGGTGAGGGGCCTTGCGGGACCTTCTAGTGGGGTTTGGCGCGCTTTGCGGTGCCTAGGGTTGGGCCGGAGAGCGCGGTGATGTGGCGCTGGAGGGTGCAGAGGACATGTGGGTGCGCTTTCCCTCTTGAGGGCTGCCTCTGATGTGGCTGTTTTGTGGATGAAGCCTATGGATGAAGGCTATTTTGTAATATGTGGATATTACATTATCTTTGCTTTATGAAAGGAATCTATTTTGAGGAAAAAGGAGCTGCGCTGTTGGAGCAGCGTGGGTTGACTAAGTCTGAGTTTGCCCGCAGAATGGGGATTCAGCGACAGAATGTGAATGTGCTTTTCAAGACTAATAATCTTGAGATAATTGCTCGTGCGGCTGAGGTTCTGGATGTTCCGTTGGCTTTGTTGGTGGGCCATGTGGAGGAACCGGATATAACCGAGATGCCGGTTCCGGAATGTCACGCTGATGCATTCGGGGATGTGGACGAGATCAGACCGGAGGATGTTCCGGTGGGGGATTCTGCTGAGGACAGAAGGATGAGGAATCACCTCATTAGACAATTCTATTATCAGTGGATGGGGCGAAATGTAGATCGTAAGATCTTTAATAAGTCATTGGATGACTATATTCACGTAAAGTATATATCTGTAAATGAGACGGCAGGCCATGCATCATTAAGGTATCTTTCTACTTTGGCTGTATTGCAGTTGGATGCTATTTTACCGAATGCTATTCTCAAAGCTTCTAAACCTATTAATCCGAAGACCAAGAATCAGAAAGGGTTCAGTAGGATGCTGATTATGGAGTATTGCTGTCCAGCGATTGGATTGGTTCGTTTGACCGTCGGACAGAAAGGAAACGATGGGGCAAAGGTGCAGTATTGTATTACGGCGATAGAGGTTTCGTAAAACAACAAAGCAGTCTCGATGAGACTGCTTGTAGATTTGCCCGGGGAGTCGTGGCGGAATTGCTTTCGCAGGGGCAGATGACGGGACTTTGTGCTGAGACTTAATCCCCCTTCCTTTCCACGTTTTACTTCCTTAGAAGCAAAGGTAAGGGTTTTTGTTTGAAAAGCAATACCATGACGCTCCGATGAAGAATTCTTTTAAATGAGTGTAGTTATGAAGAGTCCGTTTATTGATGAGATTGTCGATACTTTGTTTAACTACTATCTTGAACATCAAGAGAGCCTGGTCAAAGAATACGATGGCAAATATTTGATAATTACCAATGAGGGAGTTGTCGGTGCGTACGATTCTCTTAATGAAGGATACGAGGTGGCATTAAAGACCTATGGTAAGGGTAACTTTATGTTGCAGTTGTGTAGTGAGGGAGAAAAAGATTACTCACAAAGGTTTCACACTTCAAGAGTCGTGTTTTAAGATTCGACCTGAAAGTTGAAAATACTGAGATTGTTTCTATGGATGATAAACGTGGTTTGATGAAGGCATTGGAGATCCTTTCGGATCTTCAGGATGATTGGGATGGATATAGTGCGCCTAGCGTGAGTAGGACTGCGGTTTTAAGATGCAGAAAGTGCCTGAAGGCTTTTCAGTCAAGTTTATATGCACGTGTGACTGTAGTAGCCAATGAATGGGGAGGAGTCCAGCTTCATTACAAGTTTATTGGAGGTCAGGTTTGCTGTGACTTTGGTGATGATAGGATGTCCTATTATATAAAGTGGAATAATGGTAAAGTAGATTTGCATTCATTTGAGGAGTATACTGAATCAAACATAAAATCATTAGGTCAAGTCTTATATAATTTAGCGTAGATTATGGGGAAGGTTGTTGATGAACGAGTGAGAGACGAGGAGCATTATCTTCGATGGATTTTTAATCGTGAGACGATAGTCAGATTCTTTGGTTTGCGTCGTGATATAGAGTGTTGATTCAATAATTTCCGATTATTGAATATTCATTAGATGTTTTGTTGATAATTAATAAAATTATAAAAAATGGAGCAGCAGTATTTGAACGAATTCCATATGCATAACAGTCAGGCTTGTCTAAGGGATCAGAAGTCTTGTGCGCGTCGTCCATTATCTGTAGAGGATGTCCTCGCACAGAGTCGGAGACTAGGCAGATCTTCGATACGAGTGATCTCGAAGGCGAGGGGCGTATCTAAAGGGTAATCAAGATGACGGTAGGAGTCAAGCGCAGAACGCATGAGAAGGTTCAGTACTATATCACTGCCATGAGAATAGAAAAGGATGCCATTTAAAATGGCATCCCTATGATTTGCCTCGAGAATGCACAGCGGATGTTTACCTTGTAGGTGGAGCTCGGGGCGAGGACTTTGCACTTAACGATATACCCCATCCGTTCTGCGTCTAAGATCTCATTGCAAAGCTAGAGTTTTTTGTTTGAAAAGCAAAACATCACCCTTCCGGGTCACGTTTTACTTCCTTGAGCGCAAAGGTAGAGATTTGCGTAAGTCGACCTGGGGGGGGGAAGTGTAGGTGTGGCACCTAAATGTCAGCTACTCAATTGGTTAGCAGTTGATTTCCTTTGAAAAATGTTGGATAATGTGTGGCTAACTACTTGATTGTCAGTTGGTTCGCTGCCACACAAGGCGTCAATGATATGGTGCAAAAGGGATTTACCCAATCAACAACCCTTTTTGTTCCAGGGCGTCGGATATCTTGCATCTCCATGTGTCGAAGAACTCGTTGTGCCATTGGATCTCGGCGACTTTCTCAAGGTCGCTCAGTTCTGTTGAGGTTGCGATTCTGATCTCATAAAGTTGCTTTATGCATTCTGTGCCTTGGTCGAGGGTGATGTAGGGGAGCATGAAGGTCGGGGTGCGGTCGATGTAGCTTATTGCGAATGCACATAATACAAGTCCTGATGAGGGGAATATGAGTATGTTGCCCAGGCTGTTTATGTCTGCTGCGATATTCTTCCAGTCTATTGTCGCGAGATTCATGTAGATCGTGTCAAAGGCTTCAAGGGGAGTGCCCGGAGTTTCATGAGTGGTGTTGTGTGTCTTCATTCTGTCAAGCGTTTGCCCGCTGGATTGCCAATCTGGTGCCAAATGATGTGTGTGGAACGTCTCGGCGATAGCCCGGCCGAACACACTCATGTCAGAAACGCCGAGGTCTTTGTAGTAAGTTTCCCTATGATTGATTATATTTGTAGGCCTTTCTACAGCCGGTGCTGATAGTTTTGGCTAAATATATCTATCTGGAACACATGTTCGCAGAAGAATGCAAAAAAAGAATAAGTAACTTGTTTGTAGGATAGTAATGAAGATTGCAGTAGCAGGAACAGGATATGTGGGTCTGTCGATGGCGACCCTTCTGGCGCAGCACCATAGCGTCACCGCAGTGGATGTGATTCCGGAGAAGGTTGAGAAGATCAACCGTCGCGTGAGTCCGATCCAGGATGAGTACATCGAGAAGTTTTTCGCGGAGAAGGAGCTTGATCTGGTGGCGACGCTGGATGCGGCTGCCGCTTATCGCGAGGCGGAGTATGTGATCATAGCGGCTCCGACCAACTATGACCCTCAGAGGAATTTCTTTGATACGTCGGCCGTGGAGGCTGTGATCACACAGGTGCTGGCCGTTAATCCATCTGCGATCATGGTGATAAAGTCGACCGTGCCGGTGGGATTTACGGAGTCTGCCCGCGCTAAGTATGACACTCCGAACCTCCTCTTTTCACCGGAGTTCCTGCGTGAGTCCAAGGCTCTGTATGACAATCTTTATCCGTCGCGCATTATCGTGGGCACTGACCTCGAGAACCCTCGTCTGATGACAGCTGCGCACACGTTTGCAGCGTTGCTGCAGGAGGGTGCGATGAAGCCGGATGTGGACACGTTGTTCATGGGCTTTACAGAGGCAGAGGCGGTTAAGCTGTTCGCGAACACATACCTCGCTCTGCGCGTTTCATATTTCAATGAACTCGATACATACGCGGAGATGAAGGGTCTGGATACATGCGCGATCATCAAGGGCGTGTGCATGGACCCTCGTATCGGCGACCATTATAACAACCCGTCGTTCGGCTATGGCGGATACTGCCTGCCGAAGGATACCAAGCAGCTGCTTGCGAACTATGATGATGTGCCTCAGGAGATCATGAAGGCGATCGTGGAGAGCAACCGCACACGCAAGGACTTCATTGCGGACCGCGTGCTGCAGATGGCCGGATATTATTCATACAGTGAGGGTTATCACTATGATGCGGCGCAGGAGCGCCATTGTGTGATAGGTGTGTATAGACTCACTATGAAGGCTAACTCAGACAACTTCCGCCAAAGCTCGATCCAGGGCGTGATGAAGCGTATCAAGGCGAAGGGAGCAACCGTGATCGTGTATGAACCTACATTGGAGGACGGCTCGACATTCTTCGGCAGCAAGGTTGTCAATGACCTCGCAGCCTTCAAGGCCCAGTGCGACGCGATCATAGCCAACCGATATGACTCTTGCTTGGACGATGTTGCAGAGAAGGTCTATACTCGTGATGTGTTCAGGAGGGATTAGGTTATGAAGAAGTTATTTACATTGTTTGTGCTTGCGGCTTTGTCGGTTGTGGGGGCTGATGAGTGTTTCGCGCAGTTTTCTAAGATTTCTATTGGGAAATATTCGATAGAGTCGATCAGGCCGGAAGGTTTTTCGGCTGTGAGGGGATCGGTGATGTTGGAGGTTACTAATGCTGGTGAGGGGTTCACTGTGTCTGAGATTACAGGAACTGTTTACAAGGAGGGTTCTCCGTTTGTGACTGGCAAGGCGTCGAACTTCCATGTAAGTCCGGGTTCTCAGAAGCTGGTGATTTCTGGACGCGCCAGTCTATGTCAGGGGGCGTCGCTATGGAGTGTGCTGGGGCTCCTGTTCTTCGATCCGGAAGACTATTCTGTAGACATCCGACTGAAAGTAACAACTGACTCTGGAACCGTCAGAGTCATCGAGAAGAAGAAACTGCCTGTGGCGGTTTTGCTGAAGCTTCGATAATGAAAAAGGCTGCCGATCGGTAGCCTTTAATTTTGCCCTGAAGATTGATGTGCCCCCAAAAAGTTAGACAAAACGTGAGGGAATTGCCTTTCGGGTCAGGGCATCGCTGGCGGGGATTTGCAGTTTGCAGTGTTTTGCTAGGAGGGAAAGCGCGGTGAGGGGCCTTGCGGGACCTTCTAGTGGGGTTTGGTACGCTTTGCGGTGCCTAGGGTTGGGGCGGAGAGCGCGGTTGGGTGGGGCTGGGGTGCGTCAGGGGGATGATGGCGCGCTTTCCCTCTTGAGGGCTGCCTCTGATGTGGGTGTTTTGTGGATGAAGCCTATGGATGAAGGTGAACTAGGATCGGTAGCCTTAAATTGTAGCCTGAGGATGCGTGAGGGAATTGCTTTTCGGATCAGGGCATCGCTGGCGGGGATTTGAAGTTTGCAGTGTTTTGCTAGGAGGGAAAGCGCGGTGAGGGGCCTTGCGGGACCTTCTAGTGGGGTTTGGCGCGCTTTGCGGTGCCTAGGGCTGGGGCGGAGAGCGCGGTTGCGTGTGGCTGGGGTGCGTTAGGGGGATGATGGCGCGCTTTCCCTCTTGAGGGCTGCCTCTGATGTGGCTGTTTTGTGGATGAAGCCTATGGATGAAGACTATGGATGAAGGTGAACTAGGATCGGTAGCCTTAAATTGTAGCCTGAGGATACGTGTGGGAGTTACCTCTTGGGTCGGGGCATCACTGGGAAACGTCGCAAACAAAATGGGCTAAACTTTTGCGACGATGTGGGTTTTTCTGGGTTTTGAACAGTTTGGGGCTATCGACGCACAAAAAACGACCATTTCTTTTGCGACGATTGTGTGGATCGTGCAGTTTGCCTGTCCGATTAGGAGGTGTTCCTGGTAGGGGGCTTGAGTGGTTTTGTATGTTGTCATTTTGTCAAGTGTTTGACGCCGTGCTTTATTTTGGTGTAGTTGATTTTTGATTAAATTTGTCGTATTACATAGTAGTAAGATAAAAAATGATGACTATGAAAACAGACGGAAAAGGCAAGGAATACCGCGTGCCTGCGGGATTGAGTGATTTTCAGATGAGGATGTATATGCATCTGATCGACTGGAAGCATAATGTTCTGGGTGAAAAGGAAGCTGGGGTGTATAGAGGACGGCTTTATGACTGCTTGTTCACTGACCAGTATATTCAGGAACATCCATACCCAGCGTTAATTTATGCTGGGGTTCTAATGGAATATGATGAAATGCAGCATAAGCCTGAGCTCGCTTATAAGGTGCATAAGTATGCGTATCATATGGCCAGCTCGCAGACTGCGTGTGTCAATCTGTTCATGCCTGTGCTGATGTCCTCTGAAGCAGATGAGATACTCAAGCATCTCCCAGGTGCTCCGGCGGACTTCGTGAAGATTGATAGGGAGGAGAGTCTCTTTAAGGGCTATTGCTTCGAGTATTGGGGACAGGACTTTGTCTCGAGCAGAAGAGGCGTGCTCGGAGACCATTCCAATGGTGCGGGCACGGACTCGGATGTCGCGATTGCATACATCAATGACAAGGGTGAACGTTGTCTGTGGATCATCGAGCATAAGCTTACCGAACGAGAGTTCACAACCTGTGGAGCATATCGTTCGAAGGCTAACACGCAGAAGCATCTATGCAAGTGCAACGGCATAAGTGACCTTGTGGCTGATCCTGGCAAATGCCACTACCATAATATCGGATATAAGTATTGGGAGGTCATGAAGAAGAATCCTGATGCGTTCAGGGCGGAAGAGGGAGCGGGCAGATGTCCGTTCATCGGAGGCATGAACCAGCTTTGGAGAAACCATCTTCTTGCTTTGCAGTATGTTGCCGGTGGTCGGTATGCCAGCGTGACTTTCTCGGTTGTACACCATAGGGACAATGATGCTCTTAACGAGACGCTTGCAGCTTACAGGAAGCTTATCGGACCGGATGTCCTCTTCTCTACATTCACGAACGAAGACCTCGTCGTGGCAGCTGAACGCCATTCGGAAAGTCTCGGAGATTGGGCGAAGTGGTATCGAAATCTTTACTTTTATAAATAACACAAAGAAAGGCAGTCTCGAATCAAGACTGCCTTTATTATGTGAGTTTATGTTTTCTATTTATCAAGTGATCCGAGTACCCAACCCTTGTCGAGGTAGTGGATGAGCTCAACGTCCTCAGAATCTCTTCTGCCGTTTTCGAATCCTATGAGGATACGTCCTGCGTCAGTTGCCTCGCATGTCTCCATGATCACCTCTGCTTCAGCTGTCTGGATTCCATTCTGCTCTGTTACGAGGATGTATCTTGCGTTGATGGCCTTTACTGCGCCGGCTTTGAGGGTTACAGTCTCATGATAGAGTGACAGATTGCAGTATGCTTCGTACTGCTTTTCGTCAATCCTCTCGACCTCGTCTTCTTCTATTTCAATTTCCTCATCATAGTCTGCATATTGAGGGGTAGAAGTGCTGGCTGGTGTGCTCTGAGTAGCCTTAGTGGTGTCTGCTGGCTCTGGCTTCAGGAATGGGTTAGGGATATATGCCCAGTCCTCAGAGAGGTCCTTCTTGTTCCACTTATATGTTGATGGGTCAACTTCTTTGGAAGCAAGCTCCTCGTCCTCGTCATATTCAGCCTCAGGAAGTTCTGCGAGCAGTCTCTTTCCGGCACTTGTGAGGGTCACATTAACTACGTAGTGGTCTTCGAAGTTGTATACTGTTTCCTCTACCCATCTGTACCTAGTTACGGTTTCTGTCCATGTGTAATACCAACTGCTGCGTGTCTCCTCTACCTGGTATGGCTTCTGGCGCATCACCTCTTCCTTTTCCCACCATGCGTATCTTGTCACTGTGTAATCGATCACTCCGGCAGTTTCCAACTGTGCCAGGCGCAATCTCGCGCTGCTGCTGTTGCACTCGTAAGTTCCTACTGTAAGGTCGGCGTATACCTCGGCATCACCTTCCTTCTCGAGCATTGTGTTAAACTCTTTGACGATTTTTTTAGGTGTGAGATTTTGGGAAGTAGTGCATCCCACGCTAAAGGCGGCCGCAAGTCCAAGTGCGGCAACAGCCCATATAAAATGTTTTTTCATAATACTTGGTTTTAAGGAATTGAATTGTTTTCAAAGTTAGAGATAATGTTTCTTAAAAACAAACTGGGCGATCTGCGTAGGTTTTCCGTAAATTTCGGTGCGCGTTTCCTTGATATTTAGTAACTTTGTTTGTTCTCGTTAATTTCAAAGACACAATATATATATGAAGGTAAAGATAGTAAACAAGTCGGCGTATGAGACTCCGTTTTATGCTACGGAGAAGTCGGCTGGAATGGATTTGAAGGCTAATATCACCGAACCTGTGACTCTCGGACCTCTTGAGAGGGCTATGGTGCCTACAGGATTGTTCATTGCGCTGCCGGACGGTACGGAGGCGCAGGTGCGTCCGCGAAGCGGTCTGGCTGCGAAGCACGGAATCTCTGTGCTGAATGCGCCGGGAACCATCGATGCGGATTATCGTGGTGAGGTGAAGGTGATTCTTGTGAATCTCTCCAATGAGCCTTTTGTGATCAATCCGGGTGAGAGGATCGCGCAGATGGTGGTTGCACGTTATGAGAAGGTCGAGTGGGACGAGGTAGAGGTGCTGGATGAGACCGAAAGAGGAGCAGGAGGATTTGGTTCTACTGGAAGATAATATGGAAATAAT
>JAEIGA010008772.1_pt1 | contig 15294 bp, 22 predicted proteins | sample 9270691 | NCBI WGS metagenome assembly JAEIGA01 (sample SAMN17057246, study PRJNA624740) | gut metagenome | biome: biome; isolation source: fecal sample | host: Bos grunniens | place: China: Xizang | collected 2019
ATAGATAAAGTTCGAGAGGAATGTCTTAAACTTTATGGAACTGATTTTGTAGAAAAATATGATACTCTTGCTAAAGGAGGAACTATTGGTTCTTATATAGAAACAATAGATTTTTTAAAAAAGGTTGAAATAGTTAGAAAAAGACTAAAGAGGTAAGTATGAAATTAACAATCAACATTCCTGATGATTTATATAATGGTATAATAAAAAATGAATATGAATTATATAATGGAAAATTCTTTGATATGATTCGTAATGGAGCACCACTCCCGAAAGGTACGTTGTTACTCATTGATACAGAACATATAAATGCAATGGCATATGTTAATTTTGAAGATAAAACAGTAGTTGATTTATGCGATATTACAGAGTTTGCAACAATCGTAGAAGCAGATAAGGAGTAAAGTGATGAAAGTAGTAATTGATATATCTGAAGAAGAATATGAACTTTGCAGAAAATATGATGGGCATTTAGGTGACCATAAGGCTATTTCTTACGCAATCAAGAACGGCACACCGCTCCCGAAAGGTCACGGAAGATTGATTGATGCGGATACTTTATATCTAAGATGGTGGCATAAAGAAGAAATGAACGACCTTATCAACTCACCAACAATCATAGAAGCAGATAAGGAGGAGAGATGAGTATGGCATTTTACTCAGAAGAAGACTGCGAACTTGAAAGACTCGTATATGATGTCATAGATGATATGAAACAAGTATTAGAACAAATTAAGGTCTGTGACAATATGAAAAACCCTTCGACAGACTGGGACACAACTCGTCTCAAGAAAGGTATCGAAAGATTTATCGAAGATTTTGGCTAAGGTGACAATCATAGATACAGAAAGCGAGAAATAAGAGATGAACAGAGAAGAAGCAATAGATTTGTTAGATAATCTAATCGGATTTATAGAAGATAATCACGGTTCGGATTATGATGAAGCTTTAAAAATAGCGATTAAGGCATTAAAGCAAGAGTCTTGTGAGGATGCCATACACAGAGATAGAACAGTTCAAGACTTTGCTGACAAATGCAGAGAATGTGGAAAGCAAAAGAAAGGAAAGTGGATTCCTATTCCATTTGTTTTGGATTACGAGAGTGATGCAAAGTGTTCCTTGTGCCAAGAAAGTTTCATTAACGCAATAGATTATAATTACTGCCCTAATTGTGGGGCAAAGATGGCAGAAAGCGAGGAAGTATGAATTTTAATACTATAATACAAGAACTAAATAAAAAGATAAAACATATGTCCGAAGATGACTTCAATAATTTTATATCTGAATTAAAACGAGTTTACTACAAAACACATAATATAGAAAGCGAGGAAGAAAGATGAAAAAGATATGTCTATTTTCTACTAAAAAGAAAAAGGTATTTGATGGAAAAGAAAACGAACTATATGTCAATTTTTATTTAGTATTGAATAAAAATTGTATTTTCACGTTTTTGATAGACTCTCCGAACCTATCTTGTAGTGGGAGACGTCCTATAAAACTATGGAAACACTTTCTAATATTGCTTGAAGAAGAAACAGTTAAATATATGGATAGGTATGAAAGAATTTTATTTAGTGAGGACAAAAAATAGGAGAACATTATTATGAATAAATTAATAGCATCTATAATTCCTATATTAATCATACTTATGATTTATGGATTATATACTAATAATATTATGCTTGCTTTAATAGCATGGGCAATATTAGTAATTCCTATAACGACATTTATGGTTATTGGAGTATCGTATTTAATATATGATACAGTAAATAATAATTTAAATAAAGCGAGGGTGTGGAATAAGTAATGGTAATAACAAAAAAAGAATTATATACAATTCTCGAAAATCATAAACATTGGCTCCGTCAAGATTGTGAAGGTTGGGAAAAAATGAAAGCTGACTTCCACGGTATCTTCTTAGGGGATGCCGATTTTAGAGGCGCTGATTTAAGTTATGTTGATTTTGAAAATTTAATTTTAAGATATGCTAACCTAAATGATGCTGATTTAACAGGTGCTAATTTAACTGGGGCTGACTTAAGATATGCCAGCTTAATACATACTATTTTAGAAGATGCTAACTTAACAGATGCTAATTTAGCAAATGCTAACTTATTAGATACTGACTTGAGATGTGCTAACTTAAATGGAGCTGACTTAAGCTGCGCTAATTTAGCAAAGGCTAATTTGGTGGGTGCTCATTTAGAAAATATTATTGGAGACTTTACTAATTTTGCATCTACAAGAGGAATCAATGATAATAGAAAAGGTGAAGTCCTTACTACCGATCTTATTGGCTATAAGAAATGTTCAATTGGTTATAAAGTAAATAATAAAAAGGGAATCATTGTTAAACTACTCATCCCAAGAGGAGCAATAGTATTTTCAATTAATGATAAAAAATGCCGAACAAATAAAGTAAAAGTGTTAGAAATAGAAGGGGCAGATCGAGCCTATTCTTGGTTTAATGCTATGTCCTATTATGTAGGTGATGAAATAACAGTTTATGATTTTGACTGTCAATATAATATAGAATGTGCTAAAGGTATTCATTTCTTCAAAAGTCGAGAAGAAGCTGAAGCTTTTTAAGCCCTAACAGTAGAAAAACGAAAGGAGTATTATATGGAAAACACAGAACTCTGTAAAGATTATAACATAAAAGAGGCGGTCTATAGTGCTGAAAATGGGGTTTCTAGAATTACTATGGAAACTCCTTATGGAGATTTTTCTGGATATGCTTATGTACATCCAGAAGATACTAAATATGCAACGAGATTTACTGGCTTAGAACTAGCTGAAATGCGTGCGGTCCGCGCTAGTTTTGTCTATAGAATCGAGACCTGCTCAAATAAAGAAGAAGTCCTTGTTTTAAAAAAGGCTAAAAGACAAATAGATAAATCTATCCATACTTATATAAAATATGTGGATAAATATCTTCTTCAGAGAAAAAATCGTGATAAGGACAAGAATGAATAATTTTTTATCTTGTATTTTTATTTCTTATTAGAAAAGTAATCTTATCATCATAACGATAAGATATAAAAGGAGCGAATTAATTTTGAATTTTTATGATACTTGTAGTTTGCTTGATTTTGGCTGCGAAGTCTTTGAGACAGACAGCCTTTTTTATATATCTAATATCACTTTAAAAGAATTAGAGAATATCAAAAGCAACAAGAACAAAATTGAAGATTTAAGAATTAAATGTCGTAAAATATTACGTCTATTAAATGAAAATGTTGATAAATATAAAATAATTCCATATCACTACGATTGGGACTCTGAATTTATCACTTTATACCCCTCTTTAACCGCCAATGCTGATAGTAGAATAATTTTAACAGCAAAGAAAATATCAGAGGAAGTTCCATCTCTTGTTTTTGTTACAAGTGATTTTTCTTGTAGAATTAATGCTTTAGACATTGGTTTAAAAGTATCTTACCTTCAAGAAGAAGAAGATTGTTATAAAGGGTATAAGGAAATTCAATTAAAGCAAGATAATGAATATTTGGATTTCGCTGAAAAAATTTTAGATAGGACTCAAAATTATTTTGATTTAAAACCTAATGAATATCTTTTAGTAAAAGATGAAAAAGGGAAAATTTTTGATATATATAAATATAATGAGAAGGGAATTGACCAATTAACAGGTAAAAATTTCCCAGAGTTTAGAAGTAAAATGTTCGGAATAACGAAACCTAAAGATTATTACCAACAAATTGCTATGGATAGTTTATTATCTAACCGTATAACGCTATTGAGAGGACCTGCGGGCAGCGGCAAATCTTGGTTAGCTATGACATATCTTTTTTCTTTATTAGAGAAAGGAACTATTGACCATATCGTTATTTTTTGTAATACTGTGGCAACTGCGGGCGCCGCTAAGTTAGGGTTCTATCCGGGGTCTAGGGATGAAAAACTTTCGGACTCTCAAATAGGTAATTTTTTAACTAGTAAAATAGGCGATAAAGAAACCGTTCGTGATTACATTGATAATGGCACTATAATGCTATTCCCAATGTCTGATATAAGAGGTTTTGATACTTCCGGGATGAGGGCTGGAGTGTATATCACAGAAGCCCAGAATATGGATATAGAATTAATGCGTCTTGCTCTTCAAAGAGTTGGCGATGATTCTATATGTATTCTAGATGGAGATGACACCGCTCAGGTTGATATGGATATATATGCTGGAAGTAATAATGGAATTAGAAGGGTTTCTCAAATTTTTAGAGGGGAACTAATCTATGGAGAAGTTACTCTCCCGAATATATATCGTTCAGAAATAGCAAGAATTGCACAAAGAATGTAAAGAAGGCACTCTTTTATAGAGTGCTTTTTTTATTTAATAAAAATGTTTAATTAAAAATATTTTAATATACAAAGGAGGCTTAAAATATGAAACTTGGAAACAAAGTTTATGATATTTTAAAATTTATCGCACAAATTTTTCTGCCTGCTCTTGCAACACTGTATTTCGCTTTAGCACAGATTTGGGGATTACCATATGGAGAGCAGATAGTAGGAACAATTACTGCAATAGACGCGTTCCTAGGAGCAATTTTAGGAATTAGCACAGCTCAATATAATAAACAAAAAGAAACAGAAAATATAGAACAAAAGGAGGATATTTTGAATGAGTAATTCAAATTTAGTTAGTTATACAAAATTAAGTCCTAACTGCTCAAAACCTAGAACCCATGCGATTGATACAATTACTATTCATCATATGGCTGGTAATTTATCTGTAGAAACTTGCGGAAATGTGTTTGCTAAAACATCTCGCCAAGCATCCTCGAACTATGGTATTGGTTCAGATGGAAGAGTTGGTCTTTATGTTGATGAAGCAAACCGTTCATGGTGTTCTGGTAATAGAGCAAATGATCATAGGGCAATCACAATAGAAGTAGCTAATGATGATGCCGGCGTAAAGAACAAAACTTGGACTGTATCAGCATCCGCATATAAGGCGTTAATTAAACTTTGCGCAGATATTTGTAGACGAAATGGAATCTCTAAGCTAGTTTGGGATTCAAACAAGGACAACAGAGTAAATCATAAAAATGGTGCTAATATGACCTTACATAAGGATTTTGCGGCAACCGGTTGTCCAGGCCCATACCTGGAGAGTAAGATGCCTGAGATCGCGGCTGAAGTTAACAAACTTTTAAATAATGTAACTCCAACTGTTAACCCAGCTCCTTCTAACCCGAATGTATTCCCAGATTTAAAACCAGAGCAGCCAAAGAAATATGAAGCTTCATTTAATAAGTCTTTTATTACAAAACAGGCTCAAGGCTTAAGAATCGGTCCAACTAATACTGTAAAAGCCGTTGCTATTGTTCCTAAAGGAGCAAAAGTAAATTGCTATGGTTATTATACGCCATCTGGCTCTATCAACTGGTATTATGTAACATATGATGGTAAAACCGGCTACTTAAGTGGTCAATATCTTGAAGACGTTCCCGTTTCAAAGAGCTATACTGTTACTATCACAGCAAACGTCCTTAATGTTCGTAAAGGACCTGGAACCAGCTATCCTGTTTCCTCAACTGTTAAGAAAGGTCAAGTATATACAATAGTAGATACTCAGAATGGTTGGGGTAAACTAAAGAGCGGCGCTGGCTGGATTTTCTTACAATACACAAAAAAGAATTAATTTATCCCGTGGGGGTGAGTGACTTATGTTGCTCACCCCCATTTTTTTATTGATTTTTTTAAAAATATATGATAAAATATTTATAGAAATAATAAAAAGGAGATAAAAAATGTTGCATATATATACCGATGGTAGCTCTAAAGGTAATCCTGGTCCAGCTGGATATGGAGTTATAGTTATGTCAGAAGATGAACAGACAGTTTTAGAAATTCTTTCTGGAACCGAAGACTGCGCAACAAATAACGCGATGGAGCTGACCGCGATTATAAAAGCAATAGAGTATGTAATTGAAACAAAAGAAAAAGCAATCATATACACGGACTCCTCCTATTGTGAAAAATCTATAAATGAATGGATGCAAAATTGGTACTTAAATAATTGGAAAAATTCAAAAAATAAGACTATTGAAAATTTAGAATTGATTTCAACTATTCATTCTTATTATAGCAAAAATTTTATCCATTGGCAAGTAGAAAAGATAAAGGGTCACGCTGGTCATATTGGAAATGAACTTGCGGACGCCGCAGCAACACAAGATAAAGCAAAATTAGAAAAATTTTTATTGAAATTATAGAAAGGAGAGAAAAATGGCATCTAAAGTTCTTACTTATATCTTAGAACATCCTGATTCTTGGGTGAAAGACCTTCAGAATTTAGGGGTTAGAGTTAAAAATACTCCAGATATGGGGCTTGTTATGTTAAACTATATGGGATTAGATTGCGATTTTTCTAACCCTTTAGTAGCAGAATGTCGTGGATTACTTTTAGATTTACAAGAGCATAAAGTAGTATTTTGGGCATTTAATAAATTTGGAAATTATCACGAGAGTTATGCGGCGGATATTGATTGGGAATCCGCAAAGGCGCAGGAAAAGTTAGATGGTTCTATCATCAAATGTTATTTTTATCGTGGAGAGTGGCATTGGGCGACTAATAGTTGCAGTCTTGCGGAAGATGCTCCTTTAAATGATAATATGAACTATCTTGATTTAATCAAGATGGCTAAAAATTACAACAAAGTTAAGGATATGATTGAAGCAAAAGGTAATAAGGATTATACTTATATCTTTGAATTATGCGATCCTTGGAATCACGTAGTTAAATATCCTTATGTTTGCTTATATTTTATCGGAGCGCGAAATATTGTTACTGGATTGGAAGCGAATCCAAGAGAAGTCTTTCCTGAGATGTCTGAGGTAGCTTCTTGTCCTGCTCAGTTTTCAGTATCTTCTCTTGAAGATTGCGTAAAAGCAGCAGAGGGATTAAATAAAAATGGAACCGTTACTCAAGAAGGCTTCGTTGTAGTTGATAAAAACTTCAATAGAGTAAAAGTTAAAAATATGGCATACTTATTTGCTCATAAGATGAAAAATAATAAAACTCTTTTAACTGTTAAAGACTTTGTTAAAGGCGATTATATCGTAAAAGATTTAACTCCAGAACTTCTTTGCCAGCATAAATATTATGAATGGCAGGCTGAAGAAATCTATGTTAAAGCAGACCAAATTGCGCTTTATGCTAGAGTTTTATTTGAAGAGTATAGCCACGATAAAAAAGCAGTTGCGTTAGCATTAAAAGATAAACCTCTTTCTTCTATTGGCTTTATGGCTCTTAACAATAATAAAGTTGGAAGAGAACTTGTTACTGATAAAATCTTATTAAAAAATATCAAACCTTATGGAGATGCGGCGGCCCCGGTCTAGGGATTCCTTAGGCGGCCACCGCCGCTTTTCTATGTCTAAAATATTTTTCGATTTTACTTGAAATTTTTAAAAAAATATTATATAATATATGTATACTAAAAAAATGAAAGAAAGGAAAAAGAATGGCTAGTAATTATAATGCAAAAGATATAACTCATTTGGATTATTTCGACCACATCAGACAGTACCCCGGTATGTATATCGGAAGTAAAGATGCTAATGGCTTACAGCACTTAGTAAAAGAAATTGTTGCTAATAGCGTTGATGAATACTTAAATGGCGCTTGTAACAGAATTGATATTAAGTTACTTCCAAATAATGGCATCTCTATTGTAGATAACGGTCGTGGTATTCCACACGGTGAGTTCCAGCCGGGGATTTCTGTTCTTCAGGCTTGTTTTGGAATTGAAAATACGGGTGGAAAATTTAACAATGCGACAGGAGAAAGCGGTTATAACACCTCTGGTGGAGAACACGGTACTGGCGGTAAGGCGGTAAATGCTTTATCTACAAAGTTAATTGTAAGTTCAACTCGAGATGGCGAAACTGAGACTATTGAATTTAACAGAGGTAAATTTGTTAAACGTAATGTTCAGAAAGCCCCAAAAGATGAACATGGTCAGTCTGTTATCTTTTATCCAGATGCAGAAGTTCTTGAGACAGTTTCTTTTGACTATAATAGGATAAAAGAAATGATTAGAGAGGAAAGTTTTCTTTCTTCTGGTTTAACTTTTTCTTTAACAAATGAAAAGAATGAAACAGAGTTCTTCTGTTCAGAGCACGGACTTGAAGATTTCATTGATTTCCTTGCAAATGGAAAAAGTCTTATCATTCCTCCAATATTCTTTCACGAATCAGAGGGAACTTTTGATGTAGAAGTTGGAATTGGATATTTACAGAATTATTCTAATTCAATTAAACTTTTTACAAATAATATACCTCAGGAAAAAGGTACTCATTTAACAGGATTTAAGACTGCTTTCACTCTTGCTTTTAATCAGTTTGCAAGAGATAAGAAATGGTTGAAAGATAAGGATGAAAACTTAACTGGAGCAGACTTAGCAGAAGGTCAGATTCTTGTTATCAACTTTAAAATGATAGACCCCGTATTTAAAGGTCAGAACAAAGAGGAATTAAGTTCATCTGAGGGTCGAACATATGTTCAGAAATTTACAAAGATTGGACTTGAAAATTACTTCCTCTCTCACGAAAAGGATATAAAAGTTCTCTTTGAAAAAGCGGCAGCCGCAAGAAAAGCAAGAGAAGCTGCAAAGAAAGCCAAAGATAAGGCAAGAGAAGTTAATGATAAAAAAGGTAAAAAGCAGTTATTAAACCTCCCCTCTAAACTTGTTGATTGTTGGGGTAAGGATAGATTAGACTGTGAACTGTATGTCGCAGAAGGTGATAGCGCGGCCAGTGGTCTCGTAGAGGCGAGGGATAGTGAAACAGTAGCCGTATTTCCTATTAGAGGTAAGATGATAAATGCCTTCAAGAACAATGAAACAAAGGTTTTTGAAAATCAGGAAGTTGTCAATATTATAAAGGCTTTAGGATTAGATTTAGACCCAAAGACTAAGAAGTTAATTTATGATAAAAATAAATTAAGATATGGAAAGATTGTTGCTGCAGCAGACGCAGATCCTGATGGAAAGTCGATAAAGAATCTCTTATTCACGAACCTATGGTGGCTATGTCCAGAACTGTTCATTAATGGACACGTTTTTGCGGCTCAGCCCCCTTTGTTTAGAATTACAAAAGGAACAACATATATTTATTTAAAAGATGAAAAAGAATTAGAATTATATAAAGCTCAGCATAAAGGTGAGAAATATCTCATTAACCGAAATAAGGGTTTGGGTGAACAGGATTCTCATGAGTTAGGTGAAAGTATTCTTAACCGAGATACAAGAAATATTGTTCAGATTACTGTTGATGATGTAAAAGCCGCGAATAATATTTTTGATATTTTGATGGGACCGGCAGTTCCACCAAGAAGAGAATATCTTTTAAAGCATAGCGAAGAAGCTCAGGAAGTGGATTAAGGAGGAGAAATGGAAGAATATAATACTATATCTATTGTGGATGAAACATCCCAAAATTTTATTGATTTCTCATATGAAGCCAATTCTCAGAGAGCTTTTGCGGATGCTCGTGATGGATTAAAGCCCGGACAGAGAGCCTGTTTATGGGAAATGTATGATAAAGGATATGCAAGTAACAAGCCTCACGTTAAAAGTGCTAAGATTAGCGGTGGAGTTATTGCGAATTGGCATCCGCACGGAGATGTTGCTGTATATGAAACTTTTGCAAGAATGTCTCAGTCTTGGATAAATAATATTCCAGAAGTGGATTGGCACGGAGCTAACGGTTCTATTATTATTAGTGGAGAACCCGCATCTTCAAGATATACAGAGGCGAGATTATCAAAAGCATCTGAAGAAGGTCTTTTATATGGAATAAAGAAGCATAATGTTCCAATGATTCCAAACTTCTCTGATGATGCAGAAATGCCTGCGGTGTTACCTGCTATAATGCCTCGTCTTATGGTAAATGGTTGCCAGGGCATTGGTGTAACCATAGCGAATGTTTGGTTGCCCCACTCTCTCCACGATATAACAGAGGTTATTAAAAACTATGTAAGTACAGGAGTTTTAGATTATTCTAATTTAGCCCCTTCTTTTCCAACAGGTGGAATAATTATAAACAAAAATGATATTCCTCAAATTTATGCTACGGGCAAAGGAAAAGTTGTATTAAGAGCTAAAGCGGAAATAGAGAAGAATTCAATTTTTATCACGGAACTTCCTTATCAAGTTTATGTAGAACCTCTTGTTGATGAAATAAAGGCTCTTATAAAGAATGATGAAATAGTTGGAATTAGTGATATTTATAACAAGAGTAGTGGTAAAAAGTTACTTATTGAGATTGTTTGCGATCAGAACCCCGCAGCAATTTTAAATAAACTCTTTAAAGCAACTGATTTACAGAAGACATATAGCGCAAATCAGTGGGCTCTGGTTGGAAAAACTCCAGAACTGTTGAATTTAAAGCAGTATTTGGATATTTATATTCAGCATAACCGAGATTGTGTCAAGAGAGAATATGAATTTGAGTTAAGTAAAGCAAGACCGCGTCTTGAAGTTATAAACGGTCTATTAAAAGCACTTGAAGATATAGATAATATCATAACTTTAATTAAAGATTCAGAAAGTGCGGCGGCCGCTAAAGATAACCTTAAAGCGAAGTATGACTTCACAGAGAACCAGGCTAAAGCCATTGTTGATATGAAACTTGGTCGATTAGCACATCTTGAAGGGGTTGAATTAAATAAAGAGAAAGAAGATTTAATAAAGAATATTGGAGAATATGAAAATATTATTGCAAATGAAGATAGAAGAACTTCAATCTTCATAGAAAGATTATCTTCTTTTGATACGAAATATGGAAGTCCTCGAAAGACAGAATTAACACAAATTGATATTAAACCAGAAGAAAAAGAAATCGTTGAAGTAGTTCCTGAAGATGTTGTGGTCATTGTAACTAAGACCGGAAACGTAAAGAGAATTCCAAAGACATCTTTTAGAACACAAAAGCGAAATGGAGTTGGTGTAAAAACCACAAATGATGTAATTTTATCTTCAATTAGCACAAACACAGTAGATGTTTTAATGGTATTTACTAATAAAGGAAAAATGTACCGTATCTTAGTAGATAATCTTCCTGTTGGAACAAATGTTTCTAATGGGCAGCCGTTAAGCACCTTACTGAAGATGGAACCCGATGAAGCAGTAGCCGCAGTTACTTCTTTACATAGAAAGACTGATGCTGAATATGTTGTATTCTTTACCAAGAATGGTCTTATTAAAAAGACTAAATTAGAAGAGTTCACATCAGGGAAAAAAACAACAGGAATTCAGGCTATTAAAATAAAAGAAGGCGATAGTCTTATTGATGTAACCTTCTTGAAAGATGAGCCTGTTATCGTTGTAACAAAGAATGGATATGGTATCCATTTTGAAACTAAAGATATTGCACCTATTGGTAGAGTTACTAGTGGAGTAAGGTCAATAAAACTTGCGGACGGCGATGAAGTTGTTGCGGGCTTGCCTGTTAAAGACAAGAAGTATCTTACTATCATAACGGCTACCGGATTAGGAAAGCGCGTTGCCGTGAGTGAGTTCCCCATCCAGGCTAGAGGTGGAAAAGGTGTAATCGCGTCCAAGACTCCTATCATAGGGGCCGCCGCAGTTAATGATGATAGTCTTCTTCTCTTGACAGGAACACCTTCTAGTATATGTATTTCAGCTTCAGATATTCCTATTTTAAGTCGAACTGGAGCAGGGAATTTGATGATTAAGAATAGTAAAATAACTAACATAGTTAAGATTTAATTATAGGGGTGGATAAAACCACCCCTATTTGATTTTTTATAAAAAATATTATATAATAATTATAGAATAATAAAGGAAAGGAAAATAGCAAAATGAGAGATGTTAAAAGACTAGACAATTTATATAAAACATTCCACGATGTTCACGCAGAGTATTTTCCAGATATGAGATTTGGTCAGCTTATGAGTAATTTCTTAGGCTGGTGTCTTGGGGAGCATAAGTGCAACGATATTTTCTTTCCCGAAGATGATAAATGGGAACTTTGGATTAAAGAATATGTTGAGTCTTTCAAGAGGTAATATATAATGCAGAATGAAATGGAAAAACTAATTGAAGAATTAAATTATCATACCAAACTTTATGATGAAGGGCATCCAGTTATTTCTGATAAAGAGTGGGATGATATGTATTTTAGACTTCAAGAGTTGGAAAAGACTGAGAAGCCTTTACCAAACTCTCCTACTCAGTGGGTATACTTTTCACCTAGTTTATCAAAATTAAATAAGGTTACCCACAACCATCCTATGTTATCCTTAAACAAGACTAAAAATTTAGTAGATATTGGTGCTTTTGTACAAGGACATAACTGGATAGCGATGTCTAAATTAGATGGTTTAACTTGTTCGTTAATGTACTCTGATGGAGTTCTTATTTCCGCAGAAACAAGAGGAAATGGAATTGTTGGAGAGGACATTCTCAACAATATCCTCGTTAATCCCACAGTCCCTAATAGAATTAATCATAAGGGAACCCTTATTATTGATGGGGAGATTATTTGTACATATAGAGATTTTGAGGCTTTTAAGGATGAATATAAAAATCCTAGAAACTTTGCTGCGGGCAGTATTAGATTGCTAGACTCAAAAGAAAGCAAAGATAGACATCTCACTTTTGTTGCTTGGGATGTTATAGAAGGCGGAACATCTGAATATCTCTCAAACAACTTATCTGAATTAAGAGAATATGGATTTTTAACAGTTCCATTTTTTACAGATGGTGATTTAACAGTATTAGATTCTGTTGAGAAAATTGAAGAAGAAAGTGCAATACTCTCTTATCCTATTGACGGAGCAGTTTTTAAATATAATTCAATAGAGGAATATGCTGCGGCAGGCAAGACTGAACATCATTTCAAGGGTGGACTTGCTTTCAAATTTTATGATGAAGAATATGAAACTCACCTTTTGGATATAGAGTGGAGTTTAGGTAGAACTGGAGTTATTACGCCTGTTGCTATTTTTGAACCCGTTGAGATTGACGGTGCAGAAGTATCAAGAGCAAGCCTTCATAATATTAGTGTTATGTTAGAGATGCTTGGAGACAAACCTTTTGTAGGACAAAAAATAAAAATTGCAAAAATGAATATGATAATTCCTCAAATCGTCAGTGCAGAAAAAAACTATGAATAAAGTGGGACAAACCGTAGTAATCTGTTTATTCCAAAAATGATATAAAGTATAGGAGGAATAAATATGATTTTTACAATTTATATGCACAAAAATAAAATAAATAATAAAGTTTATATTGGACAAACCATTCAAAAGCCAGAGAAACGATGGAAAAATGGCAAAACATATAAAACTTGTTCATATTTTCATGCTGCTATTCAAAAATATGGCTGGGATAATTTTGAACATATTATTTTAGAACAAGACGAAATGACGTCAGAAGAAGCTAATGAAAGAGAACAGTATTATATTAATTTATATGATGCATTAAATCCAAAAAAAGGATATAATTTAGTTCCGGGAGGATACGAAGGGATTTCTCCAAACGCTTCGCCTGCGGCTGTTCAATGGATGAAAGAACATCCCGAATTTGGATTAGCTAGAGCGACAGATATGTTAAAATGGCAGAAAGAACACCCTGAAGAAATGCATCAAATGCGCTTGCAAAATATAAAAAAAGCAACTGAAGCGCGAAAGAAAAAAGTCCGTTGTATTGAAACAAATATTGTATATGAAAGTGCAACAGAAGCCGCGAGACAAGTTCCAAAAACAACCCAATCAAAAATTTGTATGGTATGTAGAGGACAAAGAAATACTTGCGGAGGATATCATTGGGAGTATGTTTTAGATGAATAAAAAATATTTATTAATACCTAAGTATTGCCCTGTCTGTGGAGAACCTACAAGATTAAAAAATAATAATGATATATTAACTTTATATTGTGACAATCCAAGATGTGAAGGTAAGTTGGTTAATCATTTGGATCACTTTTGCGGTAAGCAGGGGTTGGATATAAAAGGATTATCAAAAGCAACATTAAGTAAATTAATTGATTGGGGCTGGGTTTCTAATATCGAAGATATTTTTCTTTTATCTCAGCATTGGCATGAATGGATTGAAAAAGATGGCTTTGGAGAAAAAAGCGTTGAAAAAATTCTGTCAGCAATAGAAGATAGTTGTAGAACAGAACTTTGGAGAGTAATTGCGGCGGCCGGTATCCCGCAGATTGGGACGGGAACTGCGAAAGCTTTAGCCAATCATTATAAGACTTGGGAGGCTTTTAGAGAAGCCGTTTATACTAGATATGATTTTTCAGAGTTGCCGGACATTGGTGAGATTACCCGGGACTGCATTTTAGATTTTGATTATAGTGAAATAGATAAGGTTATTCCATTATTCACATATGGTCAGCCCGCAGTAGCCGAGACTAAAGATTCTTCCATTAGCGGAAAAACCTTTGTTGTAACAGGCAAAGTTCATCATTTTAAGAACAGAGAAGAATTAAAAGAAAAAATTGAATCCTTGGGTGGTAAAGTTTCTGGTTCAGTAACAGGAAAAACAGACTATCTTATTAACAATGATAAGGATAGCACTACTGCAAAGAACAAGACCGCTAAAGAAAAGGGCATACCGATCATTAGTGAAGAAGACTTTCTTGATATGATTAATGCTTAGGTTGATTTTTATAAAAATTTTTAGTATAATAAATACAGAAAGTTAAAGATATGAAAAAGAAGGAAATCCGAAAGCGCGCCCAAGAAATATGGGAGCTGGAAAAAGAGTGTCAATTGGGCAAAAATGTTCAAGAGAATATGGAGAAAATGTATATATTAATGTCTACCCTTTCTTTAGAGGATTTAGTTGCAATAGATGATTGTATATGGAAACTAAGAAAAGATAATTGACATTTTAAAAATTTTTTGTTATAATTATATCAAGATAATATAGATGTAAAAACATCTTTATTAAATAAATAAAAAACATTTTAAATTAAAGGAGAAACTAATTATGATTACACTTAAGAAAGCACTCACAGAGAACTCACAGAAGGTATTTGACTATGTAAAGGCTAACCCAGATGCAGACCTTACAGCAGCTGACATCGCTGAGGCACTTGGTCTTGAGACAAAGTCTGTAAATGGTACTGCTACTGCTCTTCAGAAGAAAGAGATTATCTTCCGTGAAGAGGCTGAGATTGAACTTGAAGATGGTTCTCACAAGAAGGTTAAGTTCATCAAGCTTACAGATGCTGCTAAGGAAGGCGTTGAAGTTGTTTCTGACGCTGAATAATTCTTAATAAAGAATTAGAAAA
>JAEIGA010008773.1_pt1 | contig 15294 bp, 12 predicted proteins | sample 9270691 | NCBI WGS metagenome assembly JAEIGA01 (sample SAMN17057246, study PRJNA624740) | gut metagenome | biome: biome; isolation source: fecal sample | host: Bos grunniens | place: China: Xizang | collected 2019
CGATGAAAGAGCGTCTGTCCGTATCGAAACCGGCGATCGGGCGGTTAACGGAAAAGACGGCATACATATTGCGGCGCTCTCTGTACTCTGTCTTGTGGTAGATCGCGGCGTAATCGAGCGCACTGTAATCGCTTATTGAAGTCGACGCAGGCTTTTTCAGGCCGCTGATCTCATAGCCGAGATTGGACTCGATCTCAATCTCACCGTTCGAAAGATTTCTCTGGAAGTTCTTCTGATCATCATCCGCGTCCCAGAGGCACCATTCTACATAAGGAAATACTTTGATCTCCCTTACTGCATCGGAATCATTTTTGAGGTCAAGCAGCATGATCTCGCATTTGTCGCCCATGGGAACAAAATTCAGCTGGTCCGCTGTGATCCCGTCCTTAGAGGAGTGGAAGCGTGTGTAACCCATTCCGTGTCTGCATGTATAATTGTCCAGCTCTGTCTTGGAGGGCTGCCATGCAGTATTCCAGACCTGGTCACCATCCTTTATATAGATATACTTGCCGTTTCCGTCGTAAGGAACATCGTTATAGCGATAGCGGGTCATACGGAGAAGACGGGCGTCTTTATAAAATGAATAGCCTCCGGCGGTGTTGGAGATCAGCGTAAAGAAGTCCTGATTGCCCAGATAATTGATCCAGGGAAGAGGGGTCCTGGGCGTTGTGATCACGTACTCCCTGTTGGCGTCGTCGAAATAACCGAATTTCATAATACCTCCCTGTTGAGAATTTAAGTTAACAAACCTTGTTAAGTGTATTATAGATGCGGCAAAATTCAAGCACAACGGTAACAGTGTTTAAAAATGCGTAAACGTTTTAGATAAATATTCACAAAACTCACTGTTTAAGTTGTGTTTTCGGACAAAAGAGCAAAAGAGTTAAGTATAATTTTCACAAATATCATATAAATAACCGAAAATAGAAAAAAATATCTTGAAAACGTCGTTAAAAAGAGCTAGAGTTAAATTACAAAATCGTTTAAGTGATTTAAACGACTTCGAAATGAAAGTTGCGATCAGGCACTGATTTAGGAGGCATACATGGTTTCAATGAAAGATCTTGCGGCTGCCTGCAATGTATCAATCGCAACCGTCAGCAAGGCCCTGAACGACCAAAGGGACGTCAGCGAAAAGACCAAAGAGATGGTCAGGAAAAAAGCAAAGGAAATGGGATATTTCCCCAATTCTGCAGCTAAGGCTCTTAAGACAAACAGATCTTATAATATAGGCGTTCTGTTTGTTGACGAAGCGCAAAGCGGCCTGACCCATGACTTTTTTGCAAATGTTCTGGACAGCTTCAAGAGAACGATCGAGCGCAAAGATTATGATCTGACTCTGATCAATTGTAATAAGAAGCGCAGCGATTCAATGAGCTATCTGGAGAGAGCAAGGTACAGAGGTTTTGACGGAGTCGCAATTGCCTGCATCGATTTTAAGGACCCGGAAGTGATCGAACTTGTTGACAGCAATATTCCGGTTGTGACGATCGACTATATCTTCAATAACAGGATAGCAGTCATTTCGGATAATATCCGGGGGATGCACGATCTGGTCTCATATGTGTACAGCAAGGGACACAGGAAGATCGCCTATATACACGGCAAAGATTCTTCAGTCACCCAGGCAAGGATCTCCTCCTTCTATACAACTTGCGAACAGCTTGGCATAGAGATCCCCGAGGAATACATCAAGGAGGCCAAGTACAGAGATACGAAAGGCACTTACCAGATGACGATGGAACTTCTGGATCTGCCCGATCCGCCGACATGCATCCTGTACCCGGATGATTTTGCCGGATTCGGAGGTATCAACGCGATCAGGGAGAGAGGACTTCGCATACCGGAAGATATCTCGGTAGCCGGATATGACGGACTTCGGATCGGAAGACACTTAGAGCCCAGGCTCACGACGATCCGTCAGGATACCGAGAAGATCGGAAGAGAGGCGGCAGAGAACCTGATCCATCTGATCGAGCATCCGAGAGCGACGATCATAAGGCCGATCGTGGTCGAGGGCGAACTCTATGAAGGAGAAACGGTCGGAGACATCAGCCGGGATGAAGATGAATAAGGCCGGCAGCTTGGAAACAGTGAGCAGTATTAATAAGAAATGGCAAAAACCGCATACGCGGATTGCAAATAACAACAAAATCTAACCGTCACACAATGGGGTGTGCGGGAAATAAAAGGGAGGTTTACCTAATGAAAAAAAGAGCACTTAGTCTGATTCTTGCAACAGCTATGGTCGCCGGATCTCTCGTAGCCTGCGGCGGAAGCACCGGAGCGGCTTCTTCCGAACCTGCAGCAGAGGCAGAGGCGGAAACAGAGGCGGAAACAGAAACCGAAGCTGAAGAAGGTTCTGTTCTCAATGTTTACTGCTGGAACGAAGAATTCAAGTCCAGAGTAAAAGACCACTATCCGGGTTATGAGGAAGTGGATGCAACACACGGAAAGATCGGTGATATTGAAGTTGTATGGAATATCACACCGAACGAGAATAACGCTTATCAGAACAATCTGGACGAAGCACTTCTTAAGCAGGGTGAAGCAGCGGCCAACGACAAGGTCGACCTGTTCCTGATCGAAGCGGACTACGCGCTGAAGTATGTCGGATCTGATTACACAATGCCTGTTGCAGATCTTGGCATCCAGGAAGATGAGCTGGCTGATCAGTATGGTTACACAAAGGATGTCGTTACTGATGGCAACGGCGCTCTGAAGGGCGTTTCATGGCAGGGCTGCCCCGGCGTTATGATCTACAGCCGTGACGCTGCTAAGGAAGTTTTCGGAACAGATGACCCCGCAGAGATTCAGCCTAAGTTTGCTGACTGGGACGCATTTGTTGCATCCGCAGCTGAACTGAAGGACAAAGGCTATCAGGTAGTCTCCTCTGTCAATGACACATTCCGTGTATACTCCAACAACGTAACTTCTCCCTGGGTTGTTGACGGCAAGATCAATATCGATGCCAACATCGACAAATGGGTAGATGATTCCAAGGCTCTTGTAGATGCAGGATATGCAGGAACTCATGATCTTTGGGGCGATGACTGGTCCAAGGGCTTCTATCCCGATGGAAAAGTATTCGCATACTTTGGACCCGCATGGCTGATCGACTTCTGCATGGCAGCTGATACAGAAGGCTCCATCGCAAACGCAGGCGGCTGGGCAGCAACTGAGGGACCTCAGGGCTTCAACTGGGGCGGCACATGGATCTGCGCAGCAGCCGGAACTGATAATGCTGCTGAGATCGCTGATATCATGAGACAGCTCACATGCAACGTTGACATCATGACTGACATTGTCAAGAACGACAATGACTTCGTAAACAACAAGCCCGCTATGGAAGCAATGGCTCAGGATGAGACCTACGGCGACGCTGTTCTCGGCGGACAGAATGCACTGCCTATGTTCTGCGCAGGCGCTGACAAGATCGTCATGGACCAGATCACCATCTATGACCAGGGCTGCAACGAGGAATTCCAGAAGGCTATGAAGGGCTACTTCGAAGGAACAACTGACAAAGAGTCCGCGATCAACGCATTCTACAAAGCAGTCGTTGAGAAGTATCCTGATCTGACATATTGATATTAAATGATCGACCGTAATAGATCGGAACGATCCGGGGGACTTGGGATATAGCGATAACTATAGTGAACAAATGAGTGCCTGCCCGGTTTGATGCCGGGCAGGCATATATAGGCAGTTTTTACGAAAATAGTTTCGGGAATAAGCATAATAAATCAATCATTTAAGTCGGGACTAGATCCTGCGGAGGGAACATGGATAAAGCAAAATCTAAGAAGGTTGTGAGCTACAATAAGTGGGGATACATATTTCTGATCCCTTTCGTTGTAGTTTATTGTGTATTTCAGTTGGTCCCGCTTGCAAGCACTTTCTATAACAGCCTTTTTGAAAACTACAGAAGCGGACTGACGCAGGTGGGTCCTAACTTTGTCGGATTCCAGAATTATGTCAAGCTGTTTACAAACGGAGATCTCCTCATCTATGCCAAAAACACGATGATCATGTGGATCCTTGGTTTTGTACCTCAGATCCTGGTATCGCTGCTGCTTGGCGCATGGTTCTCGGATCCCAGCCTTCGGCTGAAATATCAGAGATTTTTCAAGACGGTGATCTACCTTCCGAACCTGATCATGGCATCCGCTTTTGCAATGCTGTTCTTTACACTGTTTTCTGAAAGCGGTCCGATCAACTCGATCCTGCTCAGCCTGGGGATCATTTCAGCGCCTTATAAATTTATGTCCCATGTATGGAGCGTCCGCGGACTGGTCGCGCTCATGAACTTTATCATGTGGTTCGGAAATACAACGATCCTCCTGATGGCAGGCATGATGGGAATCGACCCTTCGCTCTATGAAGCGGCGCAGGTCGATGGCGCAACCGCGACGCAGATCTTTTTCCAGATCACGCTGCCTCTGCTGCGGCCCATCCTTCTGTACGTCATGATCACATCTCTGATCGGCGGTCTGCAGATGTTTGACGTTCCGCAGATCCTGACCAACGGAACCGGCGATCCGGTCAGAAGTTCCATGACTCTGATCATGTACCTGAACAAACACCTTTACAGCAAGAACTACGGTCTGGGCGGAGCACTTTCCGTATTGCTCTTTATCATCACCGGTATTCTTTCACTGATCGTGTTCAGGATCAACACCAGAACATCCAAGTAAGGAGGGCGTCATGGGAAATAATACGAATAAGAAAGCAAAAGGTCTTCCTATCGGTGCGAGAAGAGCGATCGCTTATGCAGTGCTGATCCTGGTCAGCCTGCTCTGCCTGATCTGGTTCTATATCCTCTTTATCAATGCGACGCGCTCCAAAGGGGAGCTGACCAGAGGATTTACTCCGATCCCTTCCAGACATCTGATCCAGAACCTGAAGGACGGCGTTTTCCATGGTACACTGCCGTTTGTCAGAGGCATGCTGAATTCCCTGTTTGTTGCAGGCTGCAGCGCCGTGCTCTGCACCTACTTCTCGACCATGACCGCTTATGCGATCCATGTGTATAATTTCAGGTTTAAAAAGTTCATGTCCACCTTCATACTGGCGGTCATGATGATCCCCACTCAGGTCACCGCGCTCGGTTTCCTGCAATTGGTAGGAAAGATGAAATTGGAAGACAATTTTATTCCTCTGATCGTGCCCGCAGTTGCTGCTCCTGTTACTTATTTTTATATGAAACAGTACATGGAATCCACCCTGCCCCTGTCTCTGATCGAGGCGGCCAGGATCGACGGATCCGGAGAATTCAGGACATTTAACACGATCACGCTTCCGCTTATGAAGCCTGCCATCGCAGTTCAGGCAATATTTACCTTTGTTTCATCCTGGAACAATTACTTTATTCCGGCCCTGGTCCTGCACAAGGACAAAATGAAGACGCTGCCTATTCTGATCGCACAGCTCAGATCGGCTGACTTCCTGAAATTCAATATGGGGCATGTATACGCGGCTATCGCCTTTTCCATTTTCCCGGTCATTGTGGTATACCTCATCTTATCGAAGTATATTGTCGGCGGAACGACGCTGGGCGGCGTTAAGGGCTGATCCACAGAAAAATTAACAGGAAAATCACAAACGGCGCATCTGTAAAAGCGGATGCGCCGTTTTGCTGTGCACAAATCTGTGGTAAAATACCCAAAAGATATTATTGACCATAAAGAGGAATGCAATGAAGAGACTTGGAAAGAGACTTACGGCTGTCACACTTTCAGCAGTGATCGCGATGAGCAGTACCGGCTGCGGCGCGGTAACGGGCGTACTTGACAGATTCGGAATAGAAGTGCCGGGACTGACCGGCGGCAGGACAGATAACGCAGCAGCCGCTGATACGGCAGCTGCAGGCGCCACAAACATCAACTCGGAACAGGCAAGCGCGGAGGAACCGGCGGCAGAGCCGCTTTCTCCGGAAGAGGAGAGAAGGAGGAGCGAAGGAAAGCATCTCAATATCTGCTGTTGGGATTAATCGCTGGAATCTCTGTTCATTATGTATTACCCGGGCTACGAGGACCTGGGTGACAGGACGGGAAGGATCGGAGACGTGATCGTCAACTGGGTCATTCCGGAAGACGGCAGGTACATGGATATGGTCGCGGAAAAGCTTCTCGGCGCGGAATATCTGGGTCATGACGAGAGGATCGACCTCTATCTGGCGCCGGAAGAGGATCTGGCGGTCTATGTCAACAGCGACTACTCTCTGGATGTCAGAGAGAAGGTTGGCCTTACGGATGAAGAGCTGGAAGACCAGTTCGCTTATACGCAGCAGATGGCGTCTACTGATGAAGGTATACTGAAAGCTGTGACATGGCAGGCGACGCCCGGCGTATTCGTCTACCGCAGATCCATTGCCAAAGAAGTGCTGGGAACGGACGATCCTGACGCAGTGCAGAAATATGTGGCGGACTGGAAAACATTTACGACCACGGCTGCCAAGATGAAAAAGAATAAATATTTCATGGTATCGGGATATTTTGACGCTTACTCCGCATACCGCTATGGCGCTGACAGACACTGGGTCAACGACGGTGATTTTGTGATCCCTTCCGTCTTCACGGAGTGGAAGGACATGATGAAGACTTTCAACAAAAAGAAGTATCATCGAGGTACTGTGATCGGCGACGACAGATGGGTGGCAGATCAGGGCCCGAACGGGAAGGTATTCGGCTTCTTCAGGGCGATCACGGATATAGATTCCAAGATGGCAGCTTATTCGCTGGCTGACGGTGATCTGGCACCTGCGGCGGGAAATGGCGTGTACGGTGATTACGCGGTATGCTGCGGTCCGCAGCCTTTTTGCAGAGGCGGCGTCTGGATCCTGGCGGCGCCGAGCTCTGACAACCTGATCCTTGACAAAGAGATCATGGAGAATCTGACCTGCAACAGCAATCTTCTGTATAAGATCGCGCAGAAAGAGAACATATTCACGAACACGATCACGGGAATGAGAAAGATGGCATCGGGAGAGAACAGCGATCCTTTCCTGGACGGCCAGAATCCCTACGAAGTGTATTATGAAAGCGCGTCAAGGCTGAATGTGCTTCCCGCCGGCAGCTATGACAGAAAGATGGCGGACAGCTTCAGAGATTATATGCTCAAATTCTTCACAGGAAAGATGGAGGAAGATGAGGCGATTGACAAGTATTACGAGATGGTAGAAAGAGAATATCCGGAACTGAATGTGGATTATTGATATTGATCCGGGAGTGTACCGTATGAAAGAGCATCGAATGAAAGAACACACTATGAAAAGACTGACTGCAGTGACAATGGCGTTGATTCTTGGATCCACGCTCTTTGCGGGATGCGGCTCTCCGCAGGACAGTGCGGCGCAGCAGGAAGCATCGGCGGCGGATTCCGCCGTGACTGCGCAGACCGCTGTGGCTGCCGTGCCCGAAGCCGAAGAGAAAGAGCCGGTCCTGAATATCTACTGTATCGGGGAGGACTTCAAGAGCCGGGTGCAGGACTATTATCCGGGTTATGAGATCACAGGTAACACTGCCGGTCTGATCGGAAATACCGAAGTCCGCTGGCACGTATATTCGGATGAATCCTCATACAGAGAGGACCTTGATGCGCTCCTTAAAAAGCAGGCAGGTTCCGCGGCGGAAGGATCGGACGGAGAGATTGAACCCGACGAAATGGTCGATCTGTTCATTGCGGACGAAGCGTACGTCAGGGACTACGTGGAGAGTGATCTGGCACTGGATGTGATCGGGGATCTCGGAATCGCCCCGGAAGAACTGGCGGATCAGTTCCCCTATACACAGCAGATCGCGCAGGACCCTTCCGGCAGGATCAAGGCGTTGACCTGGCAGGCTACACCCGGTGTGTTTGCCTACCGGAGATCTATCGCCAGAGATGTATTGGGAACGGATGATCCCGAAAAAGTGCAGGAAGCAGTATCTGATTGGGATAAATTTGCAGAGACGGCAGAAGCGGCCAGTGAGATGGGCTACTATATGCTTTCTGCCTATGGGGATGCATATGAAGTCTACTCCGATAATGTGGAGAGCGCCTGGGTGAAGGACGGTATTCTGAATATTGATCCGCATTTGGAAGACTGGGCTTTCCAGACCCGGGATTTCGCTGAGAACGGATATATTCACGGGACGCGCAAGTGGAGTGATGAGTGGAGAGCGGACCACACGGGCGACGGAAAAGTGTTCGGTTTCTTCTATTCCAGCTGGGGCATTCACTATACCCTTCAGGATAAAGCGGAGGGGAGTGCAGAAGATGAAGACGAAGAAGGTGAGACTGAGAGCGCTGTAGGCGATTACGCAGTCTGTAAAGGACCGGAGCCCAGCCACTTCGGCGGTCAGTGGATCTTCGCTGCGGCCGGCACAGATAATACCGATCTGGCAGCAAGCATCATGAGAAATCTGACATGCGATCCGGAGATCATGAAAAAGATCACGCTGGATATACGCGAATTCACCAATACGGTAAGCGGTATGACTGAAGTTTCGGAGGGAGACTACACGGCAGACGTTCTGGGAGGGCAGAACCCCCTCCCGATCTACATAGAGGTCGCGAAGGAGCTCTCCCAGAGATATATGACGTCCTATGACGACGATCTGGATCTCGGATTCCAGATGTCCATGGAGGACTATTTTGCCGGAACCGTTTCAGAGATCGACGCACTGGAGATCTTCAGAAAGACAGCGCTGACAAGATATGAGGAGCTCTCTGACGGCGCCGCGGATGATACAGAAGAAGATACAGAAAACGAGTAAGATACAATTGTAAGGACACTTATACAATAAGCTGAAGCTTATGAGGATACAGATCCACGGTGATGCTGCTTGACTTGCACAGCACTTCACCATCGGTGTGGACCCAGAGCGGGACCGCGCTGCGGATCTGTATCCTCTTTCCTTTATCGGCAAACAGCCCCTTAAAACGCATATGGTTTCCATCATAGGCGGTAGGGAAGATCCGGAAGAAATTCAATCTGTTCAGGTCATTGGCACCGAATAGATCCAGCTCGCCGTCCGTATTGACGGCATCCGGGCAGAACTTGAATCCGCCGCCTTCGTAACAGGTGTTCATGACAACCGCAAATAGTGTTCGCGGCTTCATATATGTATATCCGTCACAGGTGATCTTCATTCCGACCATGGGGCTTGCCAGGATCATATGGATGGCCTCTGAGATGTAGATCAGCTTTCCCATACGGATCTTGTTGAGAAGGATCTTGAGTCCGGAATTGTCAGCCTCCTGGCATACAGCCGCATCGAATCCGATACCGGCGCTGATATTGAAGAGCCTGACGCTGCCGGGATAGCTGCCTGCCCCTTCAGAGGGGTCATTGTCTGTCTTGGAGGATGGAGCCAGCGGCTTGTGTGTAAAGATATCGAGGATAGAAGAGCGGTTATGATAGGTTACTCTTCCGATATCACATACCCGCACCACTTCATTCCGGAGAATGGAATCGATCAGCTTTTCAATATCTCTGCTGATCCCGAGCCCCTTGACCAGATCATTGCCGGTTCCTGTCTGTATAAAGCCGACTTTCGTGTGTTCAAAATCCCGAATGCCGTTTACAACTGCGTTCATCGTTCCGTCGCCGCCCAGTATGACGAGCGTGCATTCTTCTCCCGTAGAAGTGAGTTCTTCACAGATCTTTTCAATAGAATTAGCGGGTGAGGAGTAGTGAACCTTGTAGGCGGCTCCGCTCTTAATAAAATGCTGTTCGATCTTTTCCCATTTGCTCTTTCCCCGGCCTGTGCTGCTCTGAGGATTTACGATGATATGAAACATATTTGCCTCCCAATGTATACCGATAGGCAGTGAAACTACCAAATATATTATCATATTCCCTTTTATCTTTGGCGTATTTTACAAAACGTTTTGTGTGAACTTATGGTAATATGAATTTGTAGGCAGAGTAGGATCGTGCGCGTAAAGTGCCGGGTGGACAGGGAGTTGTCATCCGGACGAAAAGCGGGAAGTACTTCCCGGCTTGCGGTGCATGTTCCGCATCCCGCTGCTGCATAATCACGGAGACAGGACTCTCCTTATGTAGCATGGATCGATTCAGCTATATAAGGAGGTTTTTTATGGCTGAGAATGAAAGATTCATGACAGGTTCCCTCTGGCTCAGGTCTTTGGGAGAATTCAAAAAGCTCAATGTCGTAGTTTTCTGCGGTATGATGTGCGCTGTAGCAATGGCCCTGAACATGGTCGCGTCCATAACGCTCGGCCCATATATCCGTATTGGATTTTCGGGTCTTCCCAATCAGGTAGTTGCGTATCTGTTCGGCCCCGCGGTGGGAGGCATATTCGGCGGCGCGCTGGATGTGATCAAGTATATCCTGAAGCCGGAAGGCGCTTTCTTTCCCGGATTTACGATCAGCGCGATCCTCGGCGGTGTGATCTACGGCGCGTTTCTTTACAGAAAAAAGCTTGAGCTTTGGCGCGTATTTGCTGCACAGCTGTTCGTCAAGGTATTCGTCAATATCCTTCTGAACACGCTGTGGCTCAACATGCTGTACGGAAAAGCGTTTCTGGCTATTTTGCCGGGACGGGTTGTTTCCAACGCTGTGATGCTTCCGATCGACACTGCGATCATGTTCCTCATGCTGCAGGCTGTCGACAGAACGATCAGGAGGTATTTTGACGACAAGAAGTAGATCCGGGCAGGTATTGCAGTGAGATCATACGCATAATACCAGATCAATTGAATATAGAATAGTGGCGATGAAAATGCCGCGGAAACAGAGAAGGGAACCGGAAGATCCGGTTCCCTTTTTTATCTCTACGATGACCTGTTTGCAGAAAACCGGGCCAAAATATACCAATTTGCGACATATTAGCTGTTTTGGCCGTGATAGAAGAATGATGATATAAAAGTATTCAATAATGATATAGAAGTGCCCGAACAACTGCCCTTATAATGGCATAAGCAATTGATCATGACAGTCATTATCTCTACTTGAAAGGAGCGCTTAATGGCGATCACAGTACAGGAAAACGGCAGATTATTCACAATAAATACAAAGAACACGACTTATCAGATGAAAGCGGACCGCTACGGAGTTCTGCTGCATCTTTATTACGGACGCCGCACAGAAGGTTCCATGGAATACCTTCTGACTTACGCGGACAGGGGCTATGCATGCAATATTTATGACACGGGAAGGGACCGCACATATTCCCTGGATTTCCTCCCGCAGGAATTTCCCACTTCCGGCACAGGAGATATGCGCAGCCCCGCGCTTATTCTCGAGTATGGAAACGGCATTGACGCATGCGATCTCCGGTTTGACCACTATACGGTACGGGACGGCAAGTACGCGCTGAAGGGACTCCCCGCAGTCTATGCGTCCGAAGAGGAAGCGCAGACGCTGGAGATCGTCATGAAGGACATTTCCGGCATGGCGGAAGTGACGCTCCTTTACGGCGTGATCCCGGAGCTGGATATCATCACAAGAAGCGTGCTGATCCGCAATACAGCAGAAGAAGAGATCAGGGTAGAAAAAGTGATGTCCGCAAACCTTGACCAGCTGACAGGCAATTATGACCTGATCACATTCTACGGACGCCACACAATGGAGAGAAATTTCCAGAGAACACCTGTTGCGCATATGGAACAGTGCATCGGCAGCAGAAGAGGCACATCTTCTCACCAGTACAACCCTATGATGATCCTTGCTGAGAAAGAGACGACCGAGACAGCCGGCGGCTGCTACGCGATGCAGTTTGTCTACAGCGGCGGATTCAGCGGAAACGCGGGCAAAGACCAGTACGACCAGACCAGAATGCAGATGGGGCTTATGCAGGAGAAGTTTTCCTATCCTCTGGCTCCCGGCGAAGAGTTAACTGCACCGGAAGTGATCATGAGCTTTTCAGGCACAGGACTTGAGACGCTTTCCCACAATCTGCAGGACTGCATCAGAAAGCACGTCTGCCGCGGAAAATGGCGGGATCAGGTGCGCCCTGTGCTCCTTAACAGCTGGGAAGCGTACTATATGGATTTTGACGGGGCAGATATCCTTGCTCTTGCGGAGCAGGCTGTTCTGCTCGGAATGGATATGCTTGTTCTGGATGACGGCTGGTTCGGAAAGAGAAATGACGACTACGCAGGTCTCGGCGACTGGTACGTCAACGAGGAGAAGCTCGGCGGCAAGATGAAAGAGCTCATCTACTGGGTACACAGGAAAGGCCTTAAATTCGGTCTCTGGGTAGAGCCGGAAATGGTCAATGAAGACAGTGACCTCTACCGCGAACACCCCGACTGGGCTATGACCATCCCCGGAAGAAATCCTGTCCGCGGAAGACACCAGCTTGTCCTGGACTTCTCCCGCAAGGAAGTGGTGGACGCGATCTTTGAGAGCATCTGCAAGGTCCTTGATATGGGAACTGTAGATTATCTCAAGTGGGACTACAACAGAAGCATTGTAGATGTGTATTCTCATACAGCCAAAGACCAGGGCAAAGTTCTTTATGATTATATACTCGGTCTGTATGATTTCCTGGAGAGACTTACGCAGCGTTATCCCGATATGCTGATCGAGGGCTGCAGCGGCGGCGGCGGAAGATTTGACGCCGGCATGCTTTATTACACGCCCCAGATCTGGTGCAGTGATAATACAGATGCGATCGACCGTCTGCGGATCCAGTACGGAACATCCTTCGGTTATCCGGCATCCTGCGTGGGAAGCCACGTCTCGATCTGCCCCAACGAGCAGAACGGAAGAGTTACTCCTCTTGCGACGAGAGGGATCACCGCCATGTCCGGCACATTCGGTTATGAGCTGAATCCCGAGGTGCTCTCGGAAGAAGAGAAAGATGAGATCCGCGCGCAGATCAGAAAAAGAAATGAGTTTGCGGAACTGATCCACTTCGGATCCTATTACCGCCTGAGCGATCCCTTTGACGGAGAATGCTCCGCATGGGCCTTTGTATCCAAAGACCGCAGCGAAGCACTCATAAACCATGTCAATCTGGAAATCCACGGAAACAGACCTGTCACGTATGTCCGCATGCGGGGCCTTGAATCCGGTGCCGCCTATCGCGATACAGAGAGCGGCAAGGTATATCCTGCCGACGCGCTGATGCAGGTCGGTCTTCCCATGCCGGCTCCTTTCGGAGATTACGGCGCGCTGCAGATCCATCTTGTGAAGATCTGAGCAGCCGGTGAAGACAGGGGATCATTTGTATAGTATTTGTATAGTAACTGCATATTATTTGTAATCTATATCAGGTCCGGTAAGAGGGGTATTGGCGTTTCTCCAGTTTCTTGGGGAGACGCCATAAACACTTTTAAAGGCGCGCGAAAAATGGAGCTGATTGGGATATCCGACAGCGCTTCCGATCTCGTTGACGGAATAGCGGGTCCTGCGAAGCAGTTCCGCGGCTTTGATCATGCGATAGCTGATCAGGAATTCCTGGGGCGATTTCCCTACGGATTCCTTGAATATTTTGCCAAAATAGCTCCGGTTCAGTCCGGAACTCTCCGCGATACTCTCAACGGAGATATCATGCATATAATTGTTCTCGATATAGGCGAGGGCTTCTTTAATATAGTAGTCCTTGACTTTGCTGGCTGCGGGCTGGTTCTCCTTTACGGACCTGGTCAGCGCGTCGATAAAGATATAGAGGTGTCCGATCAGGTGGAGCGGCGCCTCTTTTTTGTTGCGCACGATATTGAGCATCTCATCTTTCATGCTCTGTGCGAATTCGGGATGAACAGGATTATAGACAGGTGCGTTGACAGTAAGACCGATGATCTCCAGAGACTCCTTGGCTCTAAGGCCGTCAAACTCAAGCCAGCAGTATTCCCATGGGATGCGCTCGTCCGCCACATAAGTAGTGATCTGTCTTGGTGAGATCAGAAATCCCTGCCCCGCTTTCAGCTGCGTCTCGTGGTCATGCCCCTTGCTGTCCTGCCACATAAAAGTGCCTTTTCCTCTGAGGATATAATGGAAGAGGTAGTGGTTTCTTATGGCCGGGCCAAAAGAGTGTGCCGGCTCACAGTCTTCGCGGCCGAACTGATACAGCCCCAGGTCGACAAATGTCATACTTGGAAATATAGTGAAATCCTGTGCCATAACAAGCTCCTTTTTGTGAAAATATACCAATATGCATTACAATATATCAAAATATGGATAAAAGTAGCAAATGTATATAAATACAGTCTTATAAGGCTATTATAAGTCGAATATTGACATATTACAATAAACGCAGGTGAATTAAACATTTCATTTTGCTTAACGAATTCATACCAAAAAGGAGCGGAATTGAAGGACAGAAGAAAAGCAGAATTTTTGGAAAGCTGCGACTATTTTTTTGAAAATCATACAGAATCTGACCTTGGCTCATCCCTGTGTCTCGACTTCTTCGGGTTTGAACACTGCCTGCCCAGACACAGCTACGGACCGCACATAAGAAACAATTACGTCATTCATATTGTGGTCGACGGGAAGGGGACGCTGGAAAAGAACGGCGTTCAGTGGAAGATCAGAAAAGACCAGATGTTCATTCTGTTTCCGGATGAGGAAACAACATATGAAGCGGACAAAGAATCGCCCTGGCACTACTTATGGATCGGCTTTCACGGCGAAGAGGCAGAAACCCTTGTCAGGATGATGGGACTTGCTGAAGATACGCCTGTTATCGCTTTTCCGGAAGCCGATCGGGCGGAGCAGATCATCAAAGCCATGCTCACATACAAAAGTCTCACGCCTGAAGGCCATCTGAAGAGAAAAGCGGGCATGTACATGCTGCTGTCAGAAATGATCAAGGCGCATGACGCGGAAAAGAGCTATGAGAGCCCGGCCGGATATATTTCTTATGCGCAGTATGCGGCGCGCTATATCAATAATCACTTCTTTGAAAAGATCCGGATCCAGGATCTCGCCAAACATATTGGGATCTCAAGAAGCTATCTTGTAAAGCTCATGAAACAGGAGACCGGGATGTCTCCTCAGGAGTACCTGATCGAGACGAGAATGCGCAGAGCGTCCGATCTGCTCAGCCGGTCCAATGATCCGGTGCGCAGCATAGCTTCAGAATGCGGATATGACGACGCACTGGCTTTCTCCAAAGTCTTCAAGTCCCGATTTGGTTTGAATCCGAGTGAATACAGGCACATGTATCACAAGAACAAGGCACGCGCAAGACAGGATATCCTGGACTCCGAGGCAGAAATAAATGGGAATATGACGGAAGATTAACGCAATAACGTTCAAAATAGGATACAGCATATTGCACATAAAAAAGGCGCCGATCATGTGTAATTTGTGAAGAAACATGGAATAATTTGCA
>JAEIGA010008774.1_pt1 | contig 15293 bp, 9 predicted proteins | sample 9270691 | NCBI WGS metagenome assembly JAEIGA01 (sample SAMN17057246, study PRJNA624740) | gut metagenome | biome: biome; isolation source: fecal sample | host: Bos grunniens | place: China: Xizang | collected 2019
CCTCTTCCCATTCCGAACAGAGAAGTTAAGCTCACCATCGCCGATGGTACTGCCCCACCAGGTGGGAGAGTAGGTAGCTGCCACTTTCTTCTACGACACCCTGTCATCCAATGATGACGGGGTGTTTTGTTGTATATACCTTGTGATTTATATCTTAAAAATGTTATATGAGGACTTAAATCCTCAGATGACTTAATTTTTCCTTTGTTTTGTGTATTTTTTTCTTAATTTTGTGAAAAATGTACAACTATGGCAAGAATTATAATGATGACAGACTTTTCTGAGTCTTATCCTCGTCGTCTTCTTATTGGTGTCGCCAAGTATGCACATGACATAGGAGAGGCTTGGACTTTGTGTCGTCTGAATACTACAGTCAGGGATAAATACAGCATGGATGATTTAGTAGATTATGCTAAGCGTTTTCAGGCTGATGTCATTATAGGACAGTTTAATGACTCTGATGATCTTTCTGCAATAATTCAGGCAGGAATCATTCCTATTGCTCAGGAGTTCTCATCAAGAAATCTATCTATTGCAAATATTACCGGAGAGCATTATAAATCAGGTAAGCTAGGAGCTGAGTACTATATCAATAAAGGTTTCCATAATTTTGCATTTCTCGGTCTTCAGGATGTAGTCTGGTCTGATGAACGTCTTGAGGGATATAAGAATACAATTCTTAAATCAGATGCTGTATATTCTTTTTCCGAGTTTAAGTTACAGCAATCTACCACATGGAAGCAATATGATATGACAGAGTTTGCAAGCTGGTTGCAGAATCTTCCAAAACCGGTTGCCGTCATGGCCTGTGATGATAATCAGGCTTTTCAGATAGTCGAGGTATGCCGTAACCTGACTATCAACGAGAGTGCGTCAAGACTGCGTATACCTGACGATGTTGCAGTATTAGGTGTTGACAATGATGAGTCAATCTGTTGCCTTTCTTTCCCTAACCTTTCTTCAATCAACCAAGAGGTGGAAAAAGGAGGATATGAACTTGCTCGCTATATAGATAATATACTTAAGTATCCTGGTGATCAGAGAAAAAATATTGTCGTGCCTATTGGCAATGTCATTTCAAGACAGTCATCTGATATCTTTGTGAATGATGATCCTTCGATTGCAAAGGTTCTGAGGTATATACATGAAAATATTGCAAGTAAGCTTTCAGTCAATGAGATCGTAAATGAGGTACCGCTCTCACGCAGGCTTCTCGAATCAAGGTTCAAGAAGGAAATGGGTACTTCCATATATGATTATATCATCAGAATCAGGATTGAAAAGATTGCAGCCCTTCTGACTGAGGGCAAGACAGTGTCTGAGGCTGCATTTGAACTGGGATTGACCGATATAAAGAATGTCTCAAGATCATTCAAGAGACTGATGGGCTGTACGCCGTCTGAATATAGAGATGCTCGTGCAACTGCTGAAGGACTTGCGTGATACTCAAGGGGATATTTGTTTTTTGAGGATATTTTAGCGCGAAATGCGCATCCTAAGGAGTTTAACTTATATAATTTTGTAAAAAATTAATAACCATAAATTTACAATATAAAATGAAGCGTATTCTATTCTCGCTCCTCGCAGTCTTCACAATGATGGGCTGTGCGGAGAATCTTGCGCCTGTGGATTATGTAGATCCGTTCATTGGCACTGGCTTCCATGGACATACATATCCTGGAGCAACAACTCCTTTCGGTATGGTTCAGCTTAGCCCTGACACACGTGTAGGTGGTTGGGATGCATGTTCCGGCTATCACTATACCGATAACACTATTCTTGGATTCTCACATACACACCTTAGCGGAACAGGTTGTGCGGATCTTTCTGACGTTCTTTTCTACCCTACAGTAGAGGCTGTAAAGGCAGTTGATGGAGTATATGAGTGCCCTGCACACATCTTCTCTCACAAGGATGAAATGGCTAAGCCAGGTTATTATGCTGTCGAGATGGACAATAAGGCTATCAAGGCAGAGCTTACAGCTACTCCACGTACAGGTGTTCACCGTTATACTTTCAATAAGGGTGACGTGAGAGCTATCGTAATCGACCTCAAGCATTCTGTAGGTGCTCCTGACGAGATTCTCAGAGCAAGCGAGTTCAAGGCCGTTTCAAATACAGAGATTCAGGGTTACAGACTTACTGACGCTTTTGTCGCTGGTCAGCCACTTTATTTCTCTGCACGTTTCTCAGAGCCATTCGAACTTGAAATCCTTTCAGATACTCACGCTCTTCTTACTTTCGCTTCTGACGTGAAGGAGCTTACAGCAGCTGTATCTCTTTCTGCCGTTTCATATGAGAGCGCTCAGGCTAACGGACTTACAGAGGTTCCTGTTCTTGATTTCAACAAGGTAAAGGTTGATGCTGAGGCTGTCTGGGCTGACGAGATGAATGATATCGTAGTAAAGGGCGGTACAAAGGCTCAGAAGACAAACTTCTATACAGCAATCTATCACACTAAGATTTGTCCTAATGTCATGAATGATGCTGACGGAAAGTTCCGCAGACATGACAATACAATAGGTACAGTACCACAGGGTAAGGCATACTATTCTACTCTCTCTTTGTGGGATACATTCCGTGCATGGAATCCTCTCCAGACTATCATTGATACAAAGATTGTGGACGATGTAGTATATAGCATGCTTCAGATGTATGACTATTCAGGAGAACTTCCATTGTGGCCGCTTTGGTCTGGCGAAACTAACTGTATGATCGGATATCACTCAACTTCTGTAATTGCAGATGCATTCATGAAGGGTATCGGTAACTTTGATGCAGAGCATGCTCTTGAGGCTATGGTGAACTCTTCAAACATCAACAGAAAGGGTTCTGCTCTTTATACAGAGTTTGGCTATCTTCCTTCAAACAGAGCTAAGGAGTCTGTTTCTATCACATTGGAGTTCGCATATAATGACTGGACTATTGCAAGAGTGGCTGAGGCTCTCGGCAAGATGGACATCGCTAAGGAATACTACCAGCGTGCTCTCAACTATCAGAACGTATTCGATGGAAATACTCTTTTCTTCAGAGGACATAATCTTGACGGTACTTGGGTAACACCTTTCAACCCATCTGCAACAGGTCGTGACTTTACAGAGGCAACTCCTTGGCACTATCGTTTCTTCGTACCTCATGATGTGAAAGGTCTTATCTATAACTTCGGTTCACAGGATGAGTTCATCAAGGCTCTCGATGATCTCTTTACTCTCGAGACTGAACTTGATGTAGAGGTTTCTGATGTGACAGGCTTCAAGGGTCAGTATGCTCATGGTAATGAGCCAAGCCACCACATGGCATATCTCTTCAGCTATGTTGGCCAGCCTTGGAAGACTCAGAAGTACACACGTGAGCTTCTTGATGAAATGTATACACCGCTTCCTGAGGGTATCATCGGTAACGAGGATGCAGGTCAGATGTCAGCATGGTATGTACTTTCTGCTCTCGGATTCTACTCAGTATGTCCTGGCTCAAACCAGTTCGTTCTTACAACTCCTCTCTTCGATGAGGCTGTGATCAAGCTCGCAAACGGCAAGACTCTTACTGTCAAGGCTAACGACCCTGCAAAGAATATGTACATCAAGTCTGTAGCTCTCAATGGTGAGACTATCGACCTTAACTATATCACTTACAGCCAGATCATGGAAGGTGGTGAACTCGTGTACACTCTTGCTGCAGAGCCTTGCATGGACAGAGGAACAGCTGCTGAGACAGCTCCTTATTCGCTTACTCAGTCAGGTGTTGTAGCAACTCCATATACATCTGCTCAGACTTACCTCTTCGACGGTAGCGTAGATGTTGAGCTTATGGTCAACACCGAGGGTGCAAAGATCTATTATACTCTTGACGGCAGCGAGCCTACAGAGGCTTCAAAGCTCTACGATGCTAAGTTCACTCTCAATAATTCATGTGTTCTCAAGGCAAAGGCTTATAAGGATGGCTTTGCGCCAAGCCGTACAATGCTTGTAGATGCAGTCAAGGCAGTCAACAAGCCTGCTGTTGCAAAGAAGATGACTGTTAACGGTGTGAACTATGAGTACTATGAGGGAACAATGTTCAAGACATCTATGATCAAGGACGGTAAGCTTGTAGCTAAGGGTGTAATGCCAGAGCCTTCAATCAAGGATGCACCTCAGACAGATCACTATGGATATGTGTTCGAGGGTTATGTTGATATTCCTGAGGATGGTATCTGGGAGTTCATGACAAAGACTGATGACGGAAGTGTAATGTATATTGACGATGAGTTTATCGTTGATAATGACGGTGGACATGCTGAGGTAATGGCTACCGGTAGAGTTCCGCTCGCAAAGGGTCTTCACAAGTATACTATTCTTTACTTCGAGGATTATGAGGGTGAGGCATTCAGCTGGGGATGGAAAGCTCCAAGTCAGAGCACATTCTCACCAGTTCCTGTTGAAGCTTTGTTCTGCAAATAAATCGTAGAAAATGAAAAGATTTTTTATTGTAATACTTACTGTGATGCTCCTGGCCGGACTTAAAGTTTCGGCTCAGGAGTATCCTGTATTCATACATTCGCATAACGATTACGACAGAGCCGTTCCTTTCTGGACTGCTTATTCTCAGAAACTCTATTCGTATGAGGCAGATGTCTACCTCGTGGATGGAGTCATATGTGTGGCACATGACAGGGAGGATGTTACTCCGGAGCGTAATCTTAAGGATATGTACATAGATCCTATCGTTTCTGTGTACAAGGCGAATGACGGCAAGCCATGGGCAAATGCCAAGCATGGTATTCAGCTTCTTGTAGATATCAAGGATTCATGTGCTCCTACAATGGCTGCATTGGTGGAGGCATTCGGACAGTATCCGGAGGTCTTTGACCGTTCTGTAAACCCATACGGAGTACAGATCGCCATTACCGGTAACTTCCCTAAACCTGAGGACTTCGACAAATATCCTAAGTTCATGGGTATTGATGGTCGTCTTGATATCAATTATACACCGGAGCAGCTGGAAAGGGTAGTTCTTATCAGCGAGTCTCTTACTGATTACGTTAAGTGGAATGGAAAGGGTCTCATGCTTCCTGACCAGGAGAAGGAACTCAAGGCAGTTATTGACAGAGTTCATAAAATGGGCAAGCCTATCAGATTCTGGGCAACTCCAGAGTGCGAGACAACTTATTACACATTCTATAATTTCGGAATTGATTTTGTCAACACTGACCATCCTGCTACAGCTGCGGCATTCTTCGCAAACTATCCTAGCAAGACTTTCCAGATTGGTAATAAGGCTACAGGAGAGGGCGTATCACGCTTTGCAAACCTTGACAAGACAACAAGGGATTTTGCTGGATTTGCAAATGAGAAGCTTCAGCTTTCAAAGGGCATAGAGGTATATGAGCCTACTTATGCAAAGGATGGCGGAAAGGGCAAGATCAAGAATGTCATCTACCTTATCGGTGACGGAATGGGCCTCAATCAGGTTTCAGCTGGTTACTATGCGAACAAGGGTGGCCTTACCATCATGAATATGAATCATATCGGATTCCAGGTAAATCATGCAAGTGACGCCTTCACAACTGATTCAGCAGCTGGTGGAAGTGCTCTCGCAACTGGTGAGGTTCATGCCAACAGACACATTTCAAGCACAGTAGATGGACAGAATATTCCTTCACTCAGCGATTACTTTGATGAGAAAGGATATGCGACAGGTGTCCTTACTCTCGGAAATGTAGCTGATGCTACACCGTCTGCTTTCTATGGTCACAGCACAGAGAGAGACAATGCAGACGAAATCACCAGATATCTTCTTGACGGTCATGTCGATCTTCTTTGCGGAAGCGGAATCAGAGAGTTTACAAAAAGAAATGACGGACTTGATCTTATCGCTGAACTCGAGAAGGCAGGTTATGCTTTCATAACAGATGCAGACAAGCTTTCTGAGCAGAATGGAAAGGTTGTATGTATTGATAACAGAATGGATGAGGCAGCCGAGGAGTCAAGCCTTACACTTCTTGCAGACGCGACGAAGGATGCCATTGAACTTCTTCAGAAGCAGAGCAAGAAAGGTTTCTTCCTTATGGTGGAGGGTGCAAAGATTGACTACGCAGGTCATGCCAAGAATCTTCCTGGATCTATCATCGAGACTTTGAGCTTTGACCTTGCAGTGGCTGAGGCCTTGAAGTTTGCGGACAAGAATGGCGAGACTCTCGTCATCGTGACAGGTGATCATGAGACTGGTGGTCTTGTACTTCTTGACGGAGATGAGAAGACAGGCCGTATTCAGGCTACATTCGTGACAAACGACCATACTCCAGCAATGCTTCCGGTATTCTCTTATGGACCGGGTGCAGACAAGTTCATGGGAACTTACAGAAATATTGAGATTCCACGTAGAATTAAATCACTGATCAAATAATTATGTTTAAGAGAATTATCATCGCGCTTGCTGCCGTTGTAGTATGCGGCCAGCTTAATGCGCAGGATCTCAAGTCAGGTCCTTACCAGCTTCCTTACAAGAACACATACGTGAAGAACGTATTTGTAGCTGAGAATCCTTATCGTACTGCAACTCCTGAGATTGTAGAGCCAAAGTCTTATGATGAGGCTAAGAAGATCCTCCCATCTCCAATCTGGGAAGGTCATCAGCAGGAGATCGACATGTACTGGCATGCATGGAAGATTGCTATCGGCAATATCCGTCATCCACAGGAGGGTTCAGGTTTTACAGCTTCATATCTTGATGTTGCCTACAATGGTAATATCTTCATGTGGGACTCATGTTTCATGATGCTCTTTGCAAGATATGGTTATCAGTATTTCCCATTCCAGAAGTCACTTGACAACTTCTACGCAAAGCAGCATCCAGATGGATTCATCTGCCGTGAGATCCGCGCAGACGGTTCTGACTGCTTCGAGAGATATGACCCTACTTCAACAGGTCCGAACCTCCTTCCTTGGGTAGAGCTCGAGTATTTCCGTCAGTTCGGTGATATGGACCGTCTCCATCGTATCTTCCCTGCACTCTGCGGATATGCTAAGTGGTGGAAGCTCAACCGTACATGGCAGAACGGTACATACTGGTCAAGCGGCTGGGGTACAGGAATGGACAACATGCCACGAGTTGATGAGGAGTACAATCCTATCTATTCACATGGTCACATGGTATGGCTTGACACTAACCTTCAGCAGATTCTCGTGAACGAGTCTCTCCTTCAGATCGGTTTCTATATCGAGCGTTGGCAGGAGATCGAGGATATGGAGGATGAGATCAAGCATCTTACAAAATATGTAAACGAGCAGCTCTGGAGCGACGAGACTAACTTCCTCCACGACCAGTATGCTGATGGTTCACTCTGCCCTACAAAGGGTATCAGCGCATTCTGGGCTCTCCAGGTTGACGCTCTCAGCAAGGATCGCCTTGATAAGGTTGTAGCTCACCTTGACAATGAGGCTGAGTTCGATCGTCCACAGCGCGTTCCTTCACTTTCTGCCGATCACAAGAAGTACAACCCTAAGGGTCGTTACTGGCAGGGTGGCGTTTGGCCAGGTGCAACATACATGGTGATTGACGGTCTCTATAACAAGAACTATCGTCAGAAGGCTTATGAGGTTGCTTCAGACCATTATAACGCAGTGTTCCAGGTATGGAAGGATACAGGTACATTCTGGGAGTACTATTCTCCTGAGGCTGTAGAGCCAGGTTTCATGGCAAGAAAGGATTTCGTTGGTTGGGCAGGTCTTCCACCGATCGCAGTATTCATCGAGTACGTACTCGGTATCCAGTCAAACTATGCTGAGAATAAGGTTGAGTGGACAGTAAACCAGCTCGAGACTCATGGTATCGAGAGATATCCGTTCGGTCCTGATGGAACAATCGACCTTAAGGTTGCTAAGCGTTCTTCAGCAGCTGCAAGACCAGTTATCAGCGTCAAGACTGAGCAGCCTTTCGACCTCGTAGTAAACTGGGGTGACGGTCAGACAAAGACTGTACGTATAGAGAAGAGCGGAGACTACAGACTCTAATCTTTATTTCAATAGATATATTAATTAAGAATACAATATGACTATAGGTATAGATTTGGGCGGAACAAATGTACGTGTTGCGCTCGTAGATGACGGAAAGATACTCAAGGTAGTGTCTGAGTCATGTAAGGCTACAGCTACTGAGGCTGAGGTTTTGGAACACATCGAGGGACTTATTTCCTCTGTTATCACTCCTGAGGTTACTGCTATCGGTATGGGTGTACCGGCAGTTGTAGATCTTGAGACAGGTACTGTTTATGACGTTGTGGCTATCCCTTCATGGAAGGAGGTTCCTGTAAAGGCAATTCTTGAGAAGAAGTTCGGAGTTCCTGTATCAGTGAACAATGACTGCAACTGCTTCGGACTTGGAGTAGCTCGCTATGGTGAGGCCAAGGGTTATCGTGATGCAGTATGCGTGACTCTCGGTACTGGTGTAGGCGGTTGCCTTATCATCGACGGCAAGCTTTATAGCGGTCAGAATACTGGAGCCGGTGAGATCGGAAATATTCCTTACCTCGACAAGGATTATGAGTATTATTGCTCAAGCCGTGTATTTGTAGGCAAGGGTACTACTGGTAAGGAGGCTTTCATCAAGGCTGGTCAGGGAGATCCTGAGGCTCTTGCATTGTGGGATGAGTTCGGTGGCCATATCGGAAAGCTTGTATCTCTTGTTGTCAATGCATACGATCCGCAGATCATCGTATTCGGTGGTAGCATCGCAGCAGCATTCGACCTTTTCAAGGGTGGAATGTACAAGGAACTGGAGAACTTCCCATATCAGAGAAGTATTTCAAGACTTAAGATCACAACTTCATCAATTGATAACGCTGCCATCCTCGGAGCTGCATCTTTGTGTGAATAATGAAAAGATTTACAGCGATTATATTAGCCTGTGCATTCCTGATCGGATGCACAGGCAAAATCGTTTCTTCTGAAACGGTTTCCATAATTCCTCAGCCTTCATCAGTAGAACTTAATGAAGGTGTGTTCAGACTGACTGCAAAGACTCAGGCAAACTTTCTTTATGAGGCACCTGAACTTGAATATGTAGCTCAGGCTCTTGAATCTATGACAGAGGATATCTTCGGTGAAGGAATCAAGATGAACCTTTCGTCTCTCGATGCTTCACATGGTATCAACTTTATCCTTGATGAAACAATTCCTCATGAAGGCTATAAGCTTGATGTTGCAGAGAAGACAATTGATATCGCTAGCTCATCAGCAGCAGGTGCCTTTTATGCCCTTCAGACCCTTCGTCAGCTCATCGGAGCAGAAGCATTTGCATGTGAAGATGTCAAGGCTGTAGAGATTCCTGCCGTCAATATTGAGGACGAACCGCTTTTAGGTTATCGTGGAACCATGCTCGATGTCGGCAGATATTTCTTCAAGGTGGAGGATGTCAAGAATGTTATCGACATCATGGCCATGCATAAGATGAACACTTTTCATTGGCATCTTACCGAGGATCAGGGCTGGAGAATTCAGATAGATAAATATCCGAGACTGACTGAAGTCGGTTCAATGCGTAAACGTACCATTATCGGAAAGGATCCTAATGGTGAATATGATGAGAATACTCCATTTGATACCATCCCTCATGGCGGTTTCTATACCAAGGAGCAGATTCGTGAAATCGTAGGCTATGCAGCCGAGCGTTTCATCACTGTTATTCCGGAAATCGAGTTCCCTGGCCATTCTTTGGCTGCTTTGGCTTCATATCCATGGCTTGGCTGTACAGGTGAGCAGTACGAGGTAAGACAGAGCTGGGATATCGAGGACCGAGTGTTCTGTCCTGGCAAGGAAAGCACATTTGAATTCATGGAGGGAGTACTTGCTGAGGTAGTTGAACTTTTCCCTTCTGAATATATCCATATCGGAGGAGATGAGTGTCCTACCAAATATTGGCAGAAGTGTCCTCATTGTGCTGACCGCATGAAAAAAGAGGGGCTTAAGACTCATCGCCAGCTTCAAGGTTATGGTATCGCACGTCTTGAAAAGTTCCTTGAGTCTCATGGGAAGCATCTTATCGGTTGGGATGAGATTCTTGAGGCAGGAGTGACTCCACATTCAATCGTAATGTCATGGAGAGGTACTGAAGGCGGTGTAAAGGCTGCAAAGCAGGGTAATCGTGCCATAATGGCTCCAAGTACATATTGCTATTTCGATTATTATCAGAGCAAGGATAGAGAGAATGAGCCTCTTGCTTGGGGAGGTTTCCTTCCATTGGAAAAGGTGTATTCATTCAATCCGTTCGAGGGTCTGACAGAGGCTGAGACAGAATATATTCTTGGCGTTCAGGCAAATCTTTGGACAGAGTATATTCCGGAAATCGGACAGGCTCAGTACATGCTCCTTCCACGCCTCGCAGCTTTATGTGAAGTGGCATGGACAGCAGATCGTGGCAGCTATGATGAATTCCTGACAAGACTTCCAGCTCTTGAAGCCCTTTATGATGCAAATTCATACAGGCATCGTGCGAGATAATACGTGAAATTTGTTTGAAAATGCAGCATTTTTAAACAAATTTTCATCATAGAATCGGCCTTTGACGCAAGTCAGAGGCCGATTCTTGCAAATAGCCGTATACTTTTTCGTTACACGGATAATCCTATGGAACTTTGCAGCAGAAAAAGAATTGATTATGAAGAAGGCTTTTTGCAACATTAAACATCATCAGATCTATTGTCTTGTATTGCTGTCTTTGATCTCATGTGAAATTGTGGATAATGATCCCCAGAAGCATGTCTCTCAGGAAAAAGACAGTACATCAGTTGCCTTGGAGGAGGTTGCGCAAATTCTTTCTGCCATCCCGTTTAGAACCGCACAAGTGCAGGAAGTCCACGATGCCGTTTCCTCCTCCTCTGGCAATGGATATGATGAGGAATATACAATGAAAAATCTGTTTTCAAGTCCCGGTGCAGGAGTAGGGGATGATGAGCATACCCGTTCAGAAGATATATATTCCCAGCCCTTGCGTGATCTTATAACAGAACATGTGCATTCTTCCATGACTCGCTCTGATATGGACCCGGAAGCATTTCTGGATGCTTTGGAGAACTCAGGACTTCAGATATATTGGCCCTTTTCTGAGCAGTGGAATGGTAAGGATATGCCGATCGTCACTTTTGATCCTGAGGATGAATCAGAGGTCAATGTCGCTTATGAAATATGTATTGATGATGATGGCTTCCGTCATGTGCAGGAAGTGTTGGTGGATGAGGAGATGGCAAAGGAAAGGCCTGTGTGGGTTATAAACAGGAACTCGGATGCAGGCTATACTTCCTTGGAGATGTTGAGGAGAAAGGATCCGGATTGGGGCGAAGGAGGCGGAAGCATCATTGTTTCACCGTCAGTGGGGACTAAGACAAGAGCAGATGAACCTTTGAAGATGCTCCTGCTGAAAGAGCTTACTGTGAAAAGGCAACTGGATCCATGGTTCGCGGGAGCGGCTGAAATTTTCTGTAAAATCGCATCATTAGATGATTTTACAGCTTCGACTGAAGCCGAACTTCTGCTATACAATCCGGAGGTGACGGATTTCATGATTGTTGTCAAAAGAAGCCAGGTAGGCATTCCTCAGGCCTCTAATGTGGTACTTGTTTCTGAAATGAAGGAGAATCAGGAAGAATATGCCTTCATGATGACTGAAGATGACGGAGGAACCAGGACGGAGTGGTCATGCAAGGCAAAGGTCTTTGTGGCCGGTAAAAGCTATGGTGTGGAAATCTCGTTCCCGTTCAATACCAGAGACGACATCTTATGGAGAGGCAAGCTGGGAAGGAAGTCTCTGGACAGGTTCAATAATGTTCCAAGTCCTTTTGGTGACGTCGAACTGACTTTTGAACAGATGGAATATTAGGCTAATGTGACTGTCATTTCGCATCTGCGGCAATCGAAATGCAATGCAAGACGACGACCGTTGTTCAGAAGATATAATGGACCGCTATCCTTGACATGGTGGTGCACCGGGCACAGGCCAAGTTCGTATCTGATACAGTATCTGCTTCTCATCAGTTCGGCATCTGCAACAGGGGATAGTTCGTATGCCTTGCTGATTTCTTCGGCACCGGCAGCCTTATAGACACTTAAGGCAAGCCTGTTTGAAATATTGGTTTTGTAGTTGACATCCTTCTGGGGAATATTGGAGTTCTCTCCAAAGCTCAAAGTCCTCTGGAGGATGTCTTTCGCTTTGCATGGAAGTTTTTCAAGTTCCTGAGCGACTTCTCGTCTGAGGCCATTGATGAATGATGCAGGCATGAATGGCAGACCGGCAGAAGCTTCTATGTCCTGTACATTGAAGCTATATATTTCAGCAGTCTTTCCAAGCTGAGTCTTGATGACCTCAAGCATCCTCTCACGATTCTGTGCTTCGTCACCTTCTATATTCCTGCTGATCATGACCTCCCTGCCGTCTTCACTGACTGCTTTAAGAGACATGGTCCAGCTGTGGGGCACCTTCTCAAAACTTAGCTTGACTTCTACTCCGATTTCTTTTCTGCAGCTGCTTCTTTCAAGCTCCTTCTCGAATGCGGAGTTTATATTCCTGAAAAGGACAGTACCTGTACTGATGTTTGCGGCTCCCTTTCCTTTGATGCTGTTTCCTTTGCATACATCTCCGCGGAAGCCTGTTACATTTCCGCCTTTGTCGACAAAGGAGAAGCCGTCGCCATTGTTCAGTATGATGTCCTTCCTTGATAGTCTTACTGTGATTTCACTTCTGTCGCGGCTGATCGCTGTTACAGTTCCGATCTCCTCACCCATGGATTTTGCTGCGTCCATTGCAGCCCATTTGCCACGCTTGCCGTCAAGGTAAAGTTCAGTATATCCTCGGTTGAAGGTCTTATATGGATCCGGCTGAAAATCTGCCTGTACCTTTCCGAAAGAAGCTCTCTCGTATTTTCCGGCCTGATTCTTTACAATCCTGTCAAGTTCCGTCGAATAGTATCTGACAATGTTCTTGACATAAGATTCGTTCTTGAGTCTGCCCTCTATCTTGAAAGAGCAGATTCCTGCCTCTGCAAGCTCTTCAAGTCTGTCATGGAGATTGAAGTCTTTCAGGGATAGCAGAGCCTTATCTTTTACCAGCACCTTGCCGGCTGCGTCAACGAGGTCGTATCTTGAACGGCAAGCCTGAATGCAGGCACCTCTGTTCGCGCTTCTTCCGGCAATATGCTCGGAAAGATAGCACTGGCCGCTGTAGCAGACACAAAGAGCTCCGTGGACAAAGAATTCGATTTCGCAGCTTACGGCTTCGCGTATTGCGCGGATCTGTTCCAGAGAAAGTTCTCTTTCGAGAATGATTCTTGAGAACCCGAGACTTTCAAGAAAACGCGCCTGCTCGGGAGTTCTGATGGCGCATTGAGTTGATGCGTGGAGCGGAATATGGAAATCCTTCTTCATATTCCCTATACCTTCGCCGGCCATTTTAAGGATGGCCATGTCCTGTATGATTATGGCATCGGCTCCGGCTTCCTGCACTTCAAGCATCTGTGCATACGCAGCCTCGAGCTCATCGTCATAAAGAATTGTGTTGAGGGCTACGAATACTCTTGCTCCGAATCTGTGCGCATGAGAGCAGAGCTTGCGTATGTCCTCGATGCCGTTTCCGGCTGCCTGACGAGCTCCGAACCTTGGGCCGGCTATATACACGGCATCGGCACCGCAGTCAATAGCTGCGATGCCGATTTCCGCGTCTCTTGCCGGAGCAAGGAGTTCAAGCTGTCTCATCAATATTAGAGAGTCTTAAGCATTTCCTGAGCGGTAGGACCGAACTTAGGATCGCTTGTGATCTGCTGATAGTACTCCTTAGCCTTTGCGTTGTCACCCATAGTCTGAGCAGTTGCAGCGATAGTATACTTCATAGAAGCTGCATCCTTAGCGTTAGGTGAGAGCTCGAGGTACTTCTCGAGGAATGCGATAGCCTCTGCGTTCTTCTTGAGCTGTGAAGCTGCTGTACCAGCAATCTTCATTGCGTTTGCGTTTGCAAGGAACTCGTTACCCTTAACAGCTGCATCCATTGCACCCTGGTAGTTCTTAGCCTTGAGGAGAGCGCTTGCCTGCTTTACGAAAAGGTTTGAAAGCTGCTTCTTAGCGTTAGCCTCCTGACCGTTAGCTGCTGCCTGAAGATAAGCTGCCTCAGCCTCCTCTACCTTACCGAGTGAACCGAGAGCCATACCGAGGCGAAGAGCTGCCATACCATTCTCAGGGTTAGCATCTACAACCTGCTTGTAAACCTCAGCTGCACCAGCGAAATCCTTTGCATTGAGAAGGTCACCAGCCTTTGACATGAGAACCTGAGGGATGAGAGTCTTAGCCTCCTCTACAACCTCAACATTGCCATATCCTTCAGCTACCTCGATAGTCTTGTTGAACTGCTCGATTGCTGCGTCGAAGTTCTCTGCCTTCACGAGATCCTTTCCGATAGATGCCATGAGTGCAGGGATAGTGTTCTTACAGTTTGTCACGATGTCAAGTCCTTCGTCACCGAGGGCCTCTGCCATTGTAAGTGCTGACTGGAAATAAGTGAGGGCAGCGTCCTTGTTGCCCATCTGGAGCTCCATTGCACCGTTGTTATAATTCTCAGTTGCCTGTGCGAGGTCCTGAGCAGAAACAGTGAGGGCTGTCATTGCAGCCGCTACCAGCGTAAGGAAGATTTTTTTCATGATTGAAAAGTTGTTATTGTTTAACATTAATATCATTTTTCCTGTACTTTAGGGTTGAATAATAATCCTAAAAGTCACATAGAATGCAAAATTAGGAAATTTTTATCTTATTTTTGCATTTGTGAAGTGTATTTATGATGAAAAAAGGAATTATAGCTTTAATCGCGACATTATCAGGACTTTTGAGCATGTCAATGGCAAGTGCTCAGGATCTTCCGCTTCTTACGCCTGATCCGGCTGTAAAGCATGGTGTCCTGCCTAATGGGATGAAATATTATCTGGTGTCAAACCCTTCTGTCAAAGGTTTTGCTGACTTTGCCCTGGTTCAGAGAACCGGTACTGCAACTGTGCCGGATACCAGTGCAGCGCGAAGTGTCGCTTTGGCAAAGGAGGCACTTGCAAAACTTCCTCGTATTGAGGGTAAATCACCTCAGGCATGGTTGGCAGCTCATGGTGTGACCACCAGTGCGGAAGGATTCGTCAATGTATCTTCGGATGCAACGGTCTTCCGCCTTCATGATGTGCCTCTCAATAGTGGAAAAAGCTTTGCCGACTCGACTATTCTCCTTCTGATGAGCATTACAGACAGAATCTCATTCACTGATGATGAATATCTCAAACGCTGGTATGCCCCTTCAGA
>JAEIGA010008775.1_pt1 | contig 15293 bp, 16 predicted proteins | sample 9270691 | NCBI WGS metagenome assembly JAEIGA01 (sample SAMN17057246, study PRJNA624740) | gut metagenome | biome: biome; isolation source: fecal sample | host: Bos grunniens | place: China: Xizang | collected 2019
ATAAAGTTGCAAAAAGTTAAGGGGGGGGGGTAATTTATTGTAAATATCTCAAGATTCGGGTTTGACAGCAACCCCTCGTTTATGATATCTTACAAGCAACTAAAAAAGAAAGGTTGCTGTCCGCTCTATTGGATAGCAGTGCGGACAATTCATACATTACATCATATAACGATTCACTATCTTTAGATTCAGCGTGAATCGCCTTTTCATACCATTTTGCGGCCTCTGCACCATCCTGGGCAACGCCCCAACCATACTTGAAACAAGCTCCCAAAAATGATTGTCCAGTTACATTCCCAGTGTCCGCAGCTTTTCTGAACAATGACACAGCTTTCATTGCATCCTTGTCAATGCCTTTTCCGCGCAAGAAATTCTTCCCTGCCAGTATCATTGCATAGGCATCGCCCTTCTCTGCGGCCTTCAACATCCATTCGTGCGCTTTTGCCAAGTCGACCTGCACGCCATCGCCTGTTTCAAAAATATCCGAGAGTTCCCGGGCACATTGAGTATCGCCAGCATCAAATCCCTTCTCGTAAAGTTCAATGGCCTTCAAGATATCCTTTTCATGCGGCAAACCTCGAAGCGTTTTGCCTGCGCGATATTCCATGCCAGCTATGCAATACACCTTGCTGTCGAATGGTCCTGAGCCAACATTGTCAACCCATTCATCTGTTAATTTCGCATCGTTTTCAAGTTCCTCTTTTGCTTCTTCCCAGCCATTCGCCGCCGCTTTCTGAAGCCATTCGGCATATTTTTCGTTGTCTTGAATGGGATCGTCGGCGTCACGATACACCTTGGCCAAGCAATATTGCGCCTCGGCTTTTCCTGCTTCCGCCAAATCTTTTAATAATGACTCTATTGACTCATAGTCCGGATCATCTGCTTCCAATGCCTCTTTAGCCGCCTCCAAGCTTTTCTCCCCAATCTTAGTGACAAAATGAGCCTTAAACTGTTCGTTCAATCCTTCCATTTGCATCAACTGACTTGAGAACTCTACGACATTCCCCGCATCGGCAACTTCAAAGGCTTTATCCAACCACTTGACAGCCTGCTCAATATCCTTGTCTGGTCCTTCGAGAAATGACAGTGCCATCTCGAAACGCCCTTTTGCATTTCCTGAACTCATTGTTTCTCCTTCTTTTTTATTCTTAAATTGATTTTAGTTGATTTGACATCACCAACCAGAAGAACGCGGCGGCACGAATCCATTGGACTTAGCGCGTTCCTTCCACGCTTCGCCAAGTTCACTGTCCTTCTCCGTACCGCGTCCATCTGCAATACGACAACCTAGTCGCCATTGAGCGTCCACCAGCCCCTGTCTCGCGGCCTTCAGATACCACACCACAGCAAGTTCCTCATCCTTGGGGACGCCCTTGCCATCTTCAAGAACGTCGGCATAATGGTACTGCCCCCACGGAAGCCCCGCTTTCGCTGCTTTCGCATACCACGCCGCAGCAAGTTCCTCATCCTTCTCCACCCCATTACCGCTTTTGTAGCAATTACCGAGATTGTCCATCGCATCGGCATGACCGGCTTTGGCGGCACGCATAAACCAACCAGCGGACAATTCCACATCCTTTGACGCATATCCTTTATACATAGGATAATCTCCGTACATCTGCCCGATAATATTCTGTAAATTTGGATCACTCGCCGCTTCACGCTCCAATTCTGGCAATCGTCGATTACGTTCCTCTTCCGAGACTGTATTAAGATAGACCTTCTCGCTGGCAAGATTTACTAGTGCCGTTCGCATAAAGCCCAACCGGTCAGAAAACTCGACTTGCACAAAGCATGGAGTCTCAGTTATCTTAAGTGATGCCTCCTTTATACGGTACGCATCACCCCAGCCTCCACCCCAGCCGGAAGCCTCTTGCTCTATTTCCTTGCATTTGTTAATGTACTCGCCAAAGACATCAAGGTGGGACGCTATGAGTTTCTCTTTCGCTTCTTCAGATAGCCCCTCAGGCAAATGGAAATCTCCATCTAAAATCGACACACCTAACACCTGATTCTGAATTTTACGCGCATTATCAGACGCAGATACTGCCCTAGTCTTGGAACAGATGATATTTGTTCCGTCAAACATCCGAACCTTGTCTGGATCACTGCTCCATGACCAACAATTTTTCCAAAATCCGCCATCAGTCTTAACGTCTAACAATGTCCCCTGTTCTTTTTCAATGTTTTTACGTTTTTCCTTGATTTGAAGCACTGATTCAAAACCACCTTTGCCAGAACAATCGGAACAATCAATATATCCACTTCCACCACAATTTGAACAACTAATTTTTCCAGTACCGCCACATTTATAGCAAGACCTTGATTCATTCCTTACAGATTGAGATAACTCCCTAATCTTTTTGTTCTCAATGGCGAATTCTATTGTTGAACGCACAAAACTCCGCGAAGTTTCATCCATGCTCTCCGTCATAGCATAAACTGAAGCCTCTGTTGCTGATGAAAATTCTTTTGCCGACTCCTCTCGCAAAGGAAATGTAATAGTCGCCCCATCGAAATGAGAAAAGCCAGAACAGCAGTCCTTTGACAAGGTGCTTCGACCAGTTCTGGAGCACTTGTCACAATTTGAATCAGTATAAATTTCTTTTGGCGGATTCCCTCGAATAGATCGCCTTGCATGACACTGCCAATACCAACAGTTATTACAACACTGTGCTCCGTATGGAAATAATCCCATTGTTCACTCCTCTTTACATTATTAAATCAAACCATCGCCGCCACATGTCGAACATGTATGTTTACCATACCCTCGACACCGACCACATACAGCACGACCATCTCCGCCACAATCATCGCACTTCTCCCAAAATGACTCCGCATTTACCCAGTCGCTTTCATCCCATCCAGTCATTTCCTGCCATTCCGGTAGATAATTCCATTCATAAATAGACCATGGCACAGATTTCGGCGACCAAGGTTTGCTTGCTGGATTCTTTTCAGTACGATGCTCTCGCTTACGGCAATCAACTTCAAGACGCATGATGCGAATACTCTTTATCTCAGCAGACTTTACCGTAGAAATATCACCAGTCCATGCCTGATTGAGCTTTTCATCTTTATTGGCACATGCGTTGATTATTGCCATAGTTCTATCCATAAGTTCTTCAGTCATCTTTTTCTCCTTTACCTACCATAAACAAGTGCTCTATAGTTTTCCGCCGCCTCGCGGCTTCCCAGTTTCGCGGCAGACCTGAACAAAGCTGCCGCTTTCCTTAAATCTTTTTCCACTCCAAACCCTTGAACATAGAAAGTCCCTAACAGATTCTGTGCGTCAGCATCATTATGGCATGCAGATTTCAAACACCACTTCGCAGCAAGCCTTGGATTTTTTACCGCCCCATACTCACCATGCTGAAAAGAATGCGCCAGATATAACTGCGATTTTGGATCACCCGCAACCGCATCCTCATACAAAACCTCAAACGCCTGTCTATCTTCAGACGTCGCCCTCTTGCTCATACCATGCCGTTCCAAAGCTTCCCGCTTCCTTTTTGCTGCATCATTAACACAGGAAAATCCATCTGACGATTCCGACAACAATTCCCTTGCCATATCAAGAACCTGTTTTTCTCGCATGAAATTCAGAATCGAACTGAAAACCGTCTCTCCGGAGCTTGATGCTGCCACTGGATTAGAGGCAAAGCTTGGTGCTGATATGCCACCAATATGTCGAAACATGGCGCAAGAATCTTTAGAAAGCGTATTCCGCTTGGAAACATTGCAACGGTCGCAATTAGAAGTCGTATAGACATCTTTCGGGGGATTACCGAGTATCTTGCGTTCAGAATGGCACTGCCAATGAACGCAATTATTACAAACTCTCTCACCTATGTTAAAGCAACCCATACAAATTCCCCAACTTAGTTAAATCACTCTCCCCTGTGTATTCCGCCACGCCTTCAAAATCTCCACAAGGTGTTCGGCATACTCTTTTGTTGGTACAGGGAATCGAAAGAAAACGCGTCCATTCCATGAGAGGCATTGATATGGGTACACTGTCTCTTGTTTCAGAATATGATTCTGCAACGATGCCACCTCCTTATCCGTAACATTCCTACTGCCAAATACATCAATCGCCTTTACCAATGTTTTAGAATCTTCATACAGTTGAATAGCCCACTCATTTTCATACCAATAGTTATGATTCACACCCTGTATTTCATTCCACATCTCAAAACATTGATTCTTGTCATCCGTTCGAGATGAGGCTGCGCGGTTATAATATTTTCTGGCACATTCCCAAAGAACCTCAACTATCGTCTTATAATTTTTAAAAGATGAGAACACATCTTCCGCTGAACTTTTCGGATTCTGAACACCGCTAACTCCCAGCGTCTCCAATACGACAAATAACTGGTCTAAATCCGCCACATGGAATCGGACCATTGGACATCCATTCATAACAAGGTCACGTTCAATGCACTTATCTAAAACCGCGTGAACCTTATCAGCATTCAACAATGGATCAATACAAGCGGAATCCTTCCCCCAGACATTTATCTGGACCAGCGAATCACCAAATCCGTCTTCACAACTGAGCGAAGCAAGCAAATGACCATTCTTTAGTGAAACGACATCATAAAATCCATCTTCTCCAACCACCCTGTCAAAGGCTCTGTAAAAAATCGTTTTATACTGTTGTTTTCGCTCGTAAGTATCACCTGTTTCACTACGGTTGCGACACAACACCTGCCTACGATACAGCCAATCAAAATACCCCCAATTACAAAGATTAACAATCTCTGCATTAGAGAGCACATTAATCTTACTTCGAAGCGGATCATAGCCATCTTTATCTTCTCTCAATCCTAAAACGGAAGGACCTTCGATGTGATGGCGATATTGCACAAGACCAGATCTAAACACATCTCTTTTTTCTGCAGGAAGATTATTCTCTATACACCTACCAATAATCTCATTGAGCCATGAAAGGATTTCTCGCAAATAACTAATCGCGAACAATCGTCCGCCATCAGCTTTGTCGCAATCAAGAATCTCTTTAGCCTCTTTCAAGCTCTCTTCCGAAGGAAATCCCCCAAAAGCCGTAAGATAAAGAACAAATATCTTATCCGCTCCGACTCCATGTTTCTTGACCTCTGAAACATACCGGTCTATCTGTCTATTCTGATCGCAAGCACCGTTGACCTTATTCTCCACTATGATTTTATAATCGCCGACAGTAATGTACAAATCCATCCATCGTTCAAAACAACTTATGCGGGCATTATCAAAGCCAATGGTAATAATCTCATTAAATCCTCTTCCTGGAAAACATCTATCGAGGAATCGGAAAAACGATTCACAGACAAAACCAGTCTTTAGCAGTTCCGCAAATACCTTGGTATGACCATTCTCGTTGACACGCCCCATTGCAGCTCTAAGCAAATCGAAATCATAACCTCCCTTGCAAAATCCCGCGGTAACCATCGGCACAAACTCTTTGATTACGTTCTGCACCTTTACTGGAACTTCACAAAAAGACTTTAAGTCCTTCTCTACCTCGTTCATTTTACCACTCCTCTTTCGCGCCATTCCCATAACACCACCACATCAGCGCGAAAAAAAACGTGGCGTGCCTTAAATCCATGTCTTATGTGGGCACCGCCAAGCGCCTCGAACAAACACGAATAAAAAGCACACCACGTGTGATTACACACGTAGCGCACCTCACATACTCGGCTTGTTCTGGAATTTTGGCGGTTTCACATAAAGCCAAATACGCAAGATTGCGTACGTTGTATGGGTTAGCTTTCGCACCCCATACATACTCTCACTCCTTGGTTTAGTTTAGCGTTACTAACGACTAATCACTAATCACTAGCGACTACCTACTAATCAAGTGGAGAAGCCGACCGTTCTCGATACTACGATCGGTATAAAAGTTTCAATCAGTTATCTTTTCTTCCTTTCATTGTTTGGTTACTGATGTGAAAATAGATTATTGTGGCGTGCAGAATTCCCACACCTCTTCTGGATCAATATCTATATCATTCGGCCAACACAATGTGCCGCATTCTACACGAACCTGGCGAAATATAGATGGATTATTTAGACTATCCCAATAGCGATCCGTCATATAAGAAGAACAGTCAAACAATCCCTGTACACCATTCTCAAATGATACGCGAACACGCTTATCATCAACCGGTTCAGCCGTTATTACCTGATGCAATACATTCATGAGTAAGGTCCTTAACGCAACGGTTCGATTTTGAAATAGGTTCCATCTTCTTCCAACAACTTCCAGTTCGCAAACAACTCTTCACGATGAATGCTCATCCAACCCCTAATTTTATCTACATCATCCTTATCCATCTCTCCAGCAAGAATTTCGCTTGTTTCCAAATCAAACGATGCTGATTTATCGGCATGTTGAGCATGGATATGAGCTCTGCTATGACGGCCGCCACGCTCTTTATACATCTTAATTATGATACCGAAAAACATAGATAATGTCGCCATGGTAAATCCTTTTCTCTTTTAAGCATAAAATTTTATCTTCTGTGCACACAAACCGAACACCCAAAGCTTTTCGGCTTTGTGCGCCCTTGCGATAGCGTAAATTTCATCCCGCGCGGCCTCTTGCGACCGCGTTGCGGCTCGTTGCTTCGCAACTTCGGGCGACCTGATCGCTCCGCGACAGGCGCATCTCGCACGTATCTCATCTAACATACACATACTAGTAATAATTCATCCTTGAAACGCCATTATTATACCATTTTTGCACAGATAATAGTAGGTGGAAAAAACATTCTACCTGTCCTTTACACAAAATCCTTATTACGGTCGCGAAAGAACTCAGATATATTGATGCCATTTAGCTTTTCCTTTCTTGTACAACCTCATTAGCAAATTTCATGCCAAAAGAAAAACGGACTTAAAATCATAACTTTCAGCCCACCCACCGTTCAGATTTTCACCGACCGTTCAAATTTCAACCTCCCACAAAGACTTGAGAGCGTTGTTCCTCCCTTTTCTCTGCGCCTCTCAAGTCTCTGCGGGGAAAAATCACAACTCACCCATCGCCCTTAATCGCTACTCGAACATATAATCATTAAAATCCATATCATACGAATATGTGCAACCTATACGAACTATCATATTAACTCCTTTTTTCATAGAGAATTATATCTTTTTTTCAATACTGGAAGCTCGTTTTTTCTTTGTATTTCGCACCAACAAAGACTTCGGCCAGAATCGCTCAAAATACCTGAAAGGACCGCTCGGACGCGGAAATTTTTCATTTCGATCAAAATGAGCATCTGCCTCTTCCATAGTTTTGAAGCGTCCGTTCCAAGCAAAATTCAAATGGTGATAAGCATGTTCAAGCGAGACTGCTAAAGCACCCTCCGTAAGTGGACAATGCTTAAACTTGGCAAATTTATCTCTGCTCCACGAGCTATCTTTTGTCTGCCTAATCGAATCTAACAGCGACCTCAATTCCTGTATCGTTTCATTTACGTGGAACTCAAGCAATTCAAAATGCAATAACCTTTTCATTACTTACCCTTCTATTCTTAATCAACGACCCCAATCGACATTTTCATTATCGCACTTTGTTGCAGATATCTTCGTTTCTTGTCTCTTCATTGCCATACTCCTTTCTTATGGGTTAACAGCAATCTTATAGCAATATCCGTGCCAAAAGAAAAACAGGCTGAAAATGCATAGTATTCAGCCCATTCACCGTTCAGATTTTTACCGACTGTTCAGATTTTAACCTCCCGCAGAGGACGCAGAGGTCGCAGAAGTTTTGGGACACTTGCCTTTGACAACAAGCAAATGTTGCAATCCACAATCTCTCCGTCGTCTGCGGTATCATCCTTGGCATACCGAACCACATCCAGCAGCAAGTCAAGTTCCTGTGCCGCCTCGCGCACGTGGAACTCTAACAGATCAAGATTCAGCGATTACTTCATCTTCGCTCACAGCAACAAACATGTTTCGAAACAAATTCATTGCTACACCGCTGTAATTTCCTTCCCATTAAGGAAAAACTTCAACCCGGGATTCGCCGCAGCGCATTCCTTGATTCTGAGGACGACGTGTTCCTCGACGATGGTGAACGCGGGAAGTACAGTTGTGTCCGGCGTCCAGCGGACGAGCATTCCGTTCTTCTCGTCTGCGCCGCATTCCCCCATATCATACGAAACCTTGTTCCCGTGGCAAACCTCAAGTCTTCCATATTCTCCATTGCAGACAGACTGTACAAGGAAACCCTCAGACAAAGCAGAGACTTTCATAGCACTAGTCCAAGGAACCGCATGATCCATGAAATCTGCGGAATACATTCCTCCGCCATCATGCGCAATAAAACAATCGTCCAGCTTTTCGACCGGCGCTCCACGCCCATAATCACGCACACTCATCTCGCCTGTTGCATAATCAACAGCCACCTCAATACGATCCCCAAAACCCATCTTGAATTCGTCAATTGAGTTGTCTATGATCGCCTGCAACATCAAGTAGATGCAATCGAAATACCCAGTACCGTCACCGAGTTTCCCATAACACATACTTGGATGCATGCGCATATAGTCTGGGCTGGTATAAACTTCTTCATTGCTTTCAGACATATCGCTCCTCCATTAGTTTGTTCAAACCTCCTATAGCAATATCCGTGCCAATACGAAATCAAGCGGCAAAAGGCGCATCACGCACCCTTCCGCCGCTCAAGATTTCACCAGAGGTTCAAAAACTCTATACCACTGGATCACTGCAGAATTTACGTCGACCACATTCGCGGCAGAAATCCCCGCGCCAGACGGAATCGAATTGCTCAACGAGCGGTTCAAGAAGTGCTGGGTCATCGGTCAGAACGCCGTTCTCGAAGTTGCGCTTTTTCTCGGACTTCGCTCCCATCCCAGCGCCGGTGAGATTCGCCGAGCCGAAATACGCCTTCACGCCATCGACGATGATGCACTTGAAATGCACGCGCGGACAAAGCATCCGCTCCATCGCCGTCCAGAGAGTCGGATATCGGTCAAAGTCGTCTCGCCAATTAGGACCAGGATCCTTCGCATGAATAAGCCGCACCTCAACGTCGCGCTTCACTAGAGTATCAAGCACCTCTAAAAACGGCACCATGTCGCGACCGCCAAACCTGGCCTCCGCAACTTGTGAAGGAGGCTCAACATACATATCCTTTATGTCGTAACCGCCGAACTAAGTGAGGGCCGAGCGTAGCGAGGGGATAGCCGAGGCGAAGCCGAGTGCCGAGCGGTGGCAATCCAAAGCCGCTCCTTCGCCTACGATACAAGAGAGCAGACGGCGGATGTGTAGATGTCACGATTCGAGAGGAAGGTGGTCATTTCTTACAGGCTGACTTCAAGAAATTTTGAACAAGTTTGTCTGCACCTTCTACCGTCATTTTATGGCATTGCAGAAGATTGTTTTCTTTTGCGGCTGTGTATAACCATTTTTGTGCCGATGAGGCTTGGAACCAGAAATATAAACCTTCCCCACCACCAATGGCTCGCATTTTTGTGTTCTTGACAATATTCTTTCCCTCATAGTATGAGTGTTCAAATTGAATTTTACTCCAATTCTTATCATGACTACTCTTGGATAAATGTTGCAAGATCAATGCAAGTGCACAAAGTACGCGAGAGTCCTTTTCTGTATTTCTCGTAGCCCAATGGGTCCGCAGAAAATCCCGTTCAGAGGCAGCAAATACAGAATCCTCATCATATTGATCAACAGCTGCTTCGAACTCGATGATTTTTCTGATGGTAGGTGTGTCTTCCATCATTAAAACAAGATTATAGGGGAAGAGTTTCATGTTAGTCTCATAGTATCCATCTATTTCTGGCGTAACAAGGTAACGCAACCTTCTAAGTGGATTCCGCTCTGTCCAAAATCGCTTAAATCTAGTAAATGCTAACTGGTATTCATCATATAAGTTCTCGTTCCATTCGATATCTTGCCAATCCTCTTTCAATCCAAGAAAACTTGCTATTCGATAATCACATTTACTTGAGAAGTTAGAAGATTTGAATTTCTCCATCTCCTCAAGTAATGTTTCGTACTTGGCAAAGATATTACTTTCCCCATCATGTCCTTGATCTTTCCTTCGTACAGAGAGCAAACGCTTAGCCTTTGCCGGTTCCTCATCAGGGAATACCATTACCGACAGTTTTGCGTTTACCGTAGAGTCTGCGCCTAGGAAACCCAGAAAATCTCCGCTGTTGAACTGAATGAACGCATCTGCTAACTTCAATGCATTCGGCACCGCTTCTGCTGGAGCTCTGGACACATCTTCCTTCGTAGCCATCTTGCGAAGGTAACGCGCAAGCTGGGCCAATGCAAGGTCGATTACCCTTGATTCCATTTTGTGTTGCACCTTGTTCAGCCAATGGAGCAACGGAAGAAGCACGAAGCAATCCTGCTGAAACGCGTCGGACCTATCATCAGCTTCAAGCACACTCGGCCGAAGATAAGGTTGCATAGGAGAACCACTCCTATATAGGATTTTAAGGCTATCAAAAGTCGACTTTATTAATTCAAATGTTATCCGCGTTGCGCCAGTTTCCTCATCCAGTCCAAACATCTTCTCATCCAACTCAAACCACTTGCCATCTTTTCCATCGTTTCTCAGCGCCGCCGAGAATTCGGGCATGCCTTGGACATTTCGTTCTGCTTCGAATCTTTCAAGGAGATGGACCCAACGGAAAAACTTCTTCATACCTTTGTCGGCAGTGAGTTCTCCTGTGACGCGGTGCGTCCAGAAGAAGTCCGTCATCTCTTCAAATAGCGACCCCACCTCAGTAGCCGTATGCTGTGGACTTCCCATCACTGCATCGCGAAAGACCTTTGCACGTATAATTTCGTCTTCTGAAAGGTTCTTTCCTCGTCCGTTCATAGTGATGTAGAGTCTCTCGCCCTGCACCGTCTCGTTCATGACAAACAACCAGAATGTGACATGCCTTGTGAGGTACTCATAGGCGATGCCCGCATCGAGATGACTCTTGCTCCATACAGAATCCCAACTCTTGAGGGCATTCACCATCGACATCACCGACACATCGTGCCGGTAGGCTGAAAGAAACCATGTTGCGTCCGTAATATTGGAGAAATCGAACGTGTCAGATTCGACAACCTCCTTCACGAGTTGATCAAGGAATTCATGCGTCAATGGGCGGACCTTGAAATCAAATGCAAGGCTTGGACTTCCATAGCGAACAGAATCCTTGAAACTGGCTTTCTCGTTGGCCTTGCTGGCCAAATGCAACCAAATGAGGAAGAAAGTGGTCACCCGCTGTTGTCCATCAATCAGATAGGCCGGCAATATTCGCTCCACACCATCTTTTGCGAACCCCGGAATGTAGGCATAGACAAAACCCACTTTGGAATTGAGCATGATGCCCTCATTGGAGATTTCATCACATGTTACACCATCCGAGAAAGCAGCAAGTCTTTCGTCCTTGACATTCCCATATCCAGATTCCACAAGAAACTGTCGAACCTGTTTTTTAAGTTTGCCCGACTTCTGCACAAGCACTTCCCTGGCATTGGCAAATCGCTGGACACTTTTAAGAAAATCCCTAAGGAAGCCATCAAGCACACGACTGCCGATTTTTTTGTCGCCCCAGACGTATTCCCGCTGAATCTCGGGAATCACTAGATTGTTGCTCCCGAATAGTTCAAGCAACGAAACTTCATTGATGACCTTGCCCATATTCACATTCGCGCCCATTTGCTCGCTCATTGTGCGACCTCCTTCTCTGGACAAACTTCTTTAAAAAACTTTTCTATCCCGCGTTTTATCGCCGCACGATTTGCCGCTATCGACGACTGCCCCCAGACGTCAAGGCTAGTCGTATCGCCACTGAATTCCTTAGCAAATGCACGATATGTGTGCAGCCTCACAGGTTGGCATTCGCGATATTTGGTCCATATCTCCTTGCGTTTTTCAGCGTAGAATTTATTTCCGTACCCCCTGTTGATACCACTGTCCAGCATCACGATATTGCCTATCGAGTTTAGCTCTATCCCAGACACATCCATGACAAACTGATTGATACGCCGAGTTGTCTCCTTTGCGCGCTCCTCATTTGCAAACAACCAGTCACGCCATTTCTCTGTCAGATCATCGTGAGTAAGAGGAAACGCCTCGTCGGAAATTCGCATCGAGCCTTCACATTGTTTCCAGAAATCCTTCCACCGGGCAACGAGGACATCTCCCATCTTTTTTGAAGCGTCCCTATCAGAGGCGCTATAGCAGACAAGCTCCCAGTAGGCCTTCACTTTCTCCTTAAGGGACTCGAACTTCTTCCTGTCTTTTCCACCAATTGGCGTTTGGGGGAATACATGTTCTTTGTCCTCTCCTTGGCAAGTGAAGAATTCGGGATCCAGATGATTGGCCAAGGGCGTACGTTTTTTGTATTTCTTCTTCTCGGCGTCCTTGTTCTCTTGTAAACATCCAGGTTCGGCAAAAGCGATGACATCCATAAGAACCAGTATCTTTTGAACCGAATACATTTCCTCCTCATACCAGTTACAGGACGAATCTTCGATCGCATTCGTCAACCCCTTCATCCTTTCTCTCAAAACGTCATACTCATCTTCCTTCACGCCTTCCACATGTTTGGATGTTTCATCGTCCATTTGACGCGTGACTGCTATGAAAATTCGCCTTTTCAGTTCCATTAGCAAGTCAGAACGCTTTTTACATTTCTTTAATAGATTGTAGATTCCACAATCAGAGATGGCATCTTTGGCATTGGAAAAATCAACTCCACACTGTCCCGCAAGAAATCCGGCATAATGGTAGAGTTTTATATCTTCATACCAGTCTCTTAGAACAGAATGGAAGTGGCGAATCTCACTATACAATTTCGAAATTCCGCCATCGTAATGTTCGAACCATTCGAGTTGGATGGATTTCGCGCCATTGGCCGCTGAAAAAAGGCTATATAGGATGTTGATCGGGTAACGCGCCGTATCGAAAGCGTCGTTCTGTTCATTATTGGGAACGAACATACTGAAGTATTTCTGGTGCTGCTCTTCCTGCCACCAAGCACTCATTTCGTCTATTTCCAATCCCAGCTTCACCCGCGCCTCGTTTAGACGAACCTCTCGCTCCGTAATTCCCCCGCCAAGGGCCGTCTTGTCAACCGCGTCAGTAATGAAGATGGCACGCAAGAGGTCTGCACAGTCAAGTGGAACACGGAAACCGTTTATCTTTGAAAAGACCTCTGCCTCCAACACGCCCATCCCACCACCTGAATTCGATGCATTCTCCTCCAGAATGTTGTGCAGGAAACGAACCTCGTCAAGAAACTTGGTGGCAAAATCACGCAGAGCGCTCTTGCCTTGCTTCTCGAAGAAGGCTGCAACAGTCATCGCGGCGCAGAACATGTGGAATATGTCTGAATGGTTGTAATAAGTATTTGGATTACATTTTAGCCATTTACTAAAAAGATCATGTAGCCGATTGATGGTCTGCGCATCATATTCGCTTGACAGCCAAACTTTGTCTTTGATAATGCCATCCTCAACTTTTTTCCATATACCGCCTTGCAGTATTTTCTCCTCGAAAAAGGGCTGCGTGGTTTCTTTCTTGCGATCGCCGAAAAAAAGACTACTACCTTTGTCTCGCACAAGCAGGGGCAAATCACCTATATCGGGATTCGCTCCACTCTTTTTACAATAATCAAGATACGATATGATAATTGATGTCGTCGTCAACCTCTGCTGTCCGTCAACAACCTTCCGCTGGTTTGGTTCTCGCGAACTACAAACCAACGTGAGGTTCTGTAGGCAATAGTACTCCAATCCGCCACCAACGGAAAACGCAGATATGTCTTCCAAAAGCTTTCGCACCTCTGCAATCGTCCATTTGTAACCACGTTGGTAGTCTGGTATCACGAACTGCACGTTCTCTCCAAAAGTATTTCGAATTGTTACCAACGGCTGTTGTTTATAAATCCTTTTATCCATGATATGTACCTCTGAGTATGTTTCAACCTTCTGAATTGTTGTTGATCAAATTCTCATACACCACCGCATCCCGATCCGAGAAGCGACAGAAGATTACTTCCATCTGAGGCCGCGACGGGTATCCCCCAGCCGGAGGCTGTCCGCGAAGCGGATGCTCTAGCAGGGGTGCGCGGCCCTCCCCCTTTGCGATCTCTGCGTTCTCTGCGGGGAAAATTCACAACTCCCCCATCGCCCTTAGCCGTTCCTCAAACTCATAATCATCTTCGCACGGCACATACTTGCCATTTACTATTGCGCAGAGTTGGCCGTCATGAAGCTCATACTCAAACTCCGTAGACAACTCTCCCTCGCGCCCGTCGAGAGCCTCATCGTCATCCGAATCATTAAGGATCGTGAAGCCGGCCGAGTGTGCATTTTCATCAATACTAAACCTCTCACCCTCTTCATAATCATTGAAATCCATATCATACGAATAAGTGCAGCCTATACGAACTATCATATTCTTTCCTTTCTTTCTGATGCAATTATATCAAAAATCCACATTCCTAAGTTAAAATTATCTAGAAGATTGCAATCTTAGCTCCCGTCCCCATGGTGCTGGCTTTTCGCCATCATCGGTTAAAATCCAAAGAACCGGATAAGGCGGCGGATTCCTCGGCGCGGGGCCGTAGCCGTCGGTAATGTAGATGAAGCACGACGGCTCGATTTCAGGATGCTCCGCAACATAAACGAACGGAGGTCGAAAGTCCGTTCCGCCACAACCGAACGTTTTCCAATCCGGTGAATGGAATTGATTGTATACATCAAATTTCTCCACATTCTGTACTTTGCAGTCACATTGAATTACCGTAAGTTCATAGTCTCCAAACGTATTTAAAAGAGAAGAGAGTTCGGAAAAGAACTGCGGAAGATCTCCTGTCGTGCTACCGCTCGTATCTATCGCCACAACCGCCTGCAGACGCTCCTTCCTGGAACTTTGCAGATACAACCCTTGCGAAATGTGTCGACGGTTCGGCGGCAACCACCGCCTTGAGCCACCATAACAGCTCGTCACGAACTGCGCCAGCACTTCCTGCCACCTTATCTGCGGACGCAATGCCGCCCGCACGACACTCTCTAAATGCTCTGGCAGGTTTCCGCGAGTCCGTTCAACCTGCTGAGCGACGGCCACAACTCGTTCCCGAATCTTATCTGCAAGATCCTTGGTGATATGCGGTGCATAGTCCTTGTCAAAACCGACTTCGCCCCACTGGTCGAAAACTGCAGAGGTTGTTTCTCCCGCTGAGGAATCAGAAGAATAGATGTGCTTATCAAACTGTTGATCGCCTCCA
>JAEIGA010008776.1_pt1 | contig 15292 bp, 14 predicted proteins | sample 9270691 | NCBI WGS metagenome assembly JAEIGA01 (sample SAMN17057246, study PRJNA624740) | gut metagenome | biome: biome; isolation source: fecal sample | host: Bos grunniens | place: China: Xizang | collected 2019
AAAGTTCGCGCACGTGAAACTGTTTCTGCCGATATGGACAAGGCATTGCTTGAAAAACTTGCCATGGAAAATGAACGCGTTCAGGAGTTTACCAAGGGTATGACTGTTGTGAAGTCCATCGTGGTTCCAGGCAAGCTTGTGAATATTGTGGTGAAGTAGCCGCAAGTCAATTGTGGCGTTACCGCATGCGGGCTAACTGCCGAAGCGCGAGTTACTGCGGCAAAGCAAATAGTAAAAATTTAAAAGGCATTCCAATAAGGAATGCCTTTTTTTTGTCAAAAGTTTTTTTGTTATACGTCAACGACTTCAGTCCAACCAAAAATATCTTCGGTTTCACCAAACTGGATAGCTGTATAAACGTTATAGAGTTCAGTGCAAACTGGGCCTGGAGTTTCTGGGTCGCCATAAGTGAATGTTTTACTGGCAATCGGGTCAACAATTTTTCTGATAGGCGTGATGACCGCAGCTGTTCCACATTCAGCGACTTCTTCGAATTCAGCAAGTTCTTCGAAAGGAACTGGGCGTTTTTCAACTTTATAACCTAAATGTTCTGCAAGTTGTTGCAAACTTTTGTTTGTAATAGAAGGCAAAATACTTTCTGATTGTGGGGTAATGTAAGTTTTGTTTTTAATACCAAAGAAGTTTGCTGGGCCACATTCATCAATGTATTTTTTTTCTTTTGCATCAAGATAAATTGTAGAAGAGAAACCAGCTTTTTTAGCAATAGCTAAAGATTGCAAACTAGCAGCATAGTTTCCGCCGACTTTAACAGTGCCTGTTCCTTGTGGAGCCGCTCTATCAAAATCTCTACAAATCATCATATCTACAGGTTTGAATCCTTCTTTGAAATAAGGCCCAACAGGAACAACGAACATGATTAACAAGTATTCTTCAGAAGGTTTTACACCAACTTCTGGACTTGTCCCGATAAGTAGTGGGCGAATGTAAAGCGTTGCGCCGTGTCCATAAGGCGGAATAAAACGAGCATTTAATTGGACTACCTTATGTACCATTTCGCGGAAAAGTTCTACCGGAGGAGCGGCCATTAAAACGCGTTCAGCTGTTTTTTGCATACGAAGAGCGTTTTCTTCACAGCGGAAAATGCGGACTTTGCCGTCTTTGCCTGTGTAAGCTTTTAAACCTTCAAAGCCTTCTTGACCATAATGCAAGCAAGTAGCTGCCATGTGAATGTTAATATTGTTAGAAGAGGAAACTTCAATTTTCCCCCAAGAACCATTGCGATAATAACAGCGGACATTGTAGTCAGTGTCTGCGTAGCCAAAAGGGAGGTTTTTCCAATCTATTTCTTGCATAATAGAACCTTTTTGATAATACCTTGTAAAAGGACTTGTTTTTAGGAAAAATAAAAAAAGCCCCGAAGATGCCCTAAAAATAAATTTATTGGAGAATTTTGGACAAAATTTTTTGGTTTAAGTTGAATTATTTTGCTTTAAATTTAGGGATTTATTTAGTGAAAGCCTTTTTTGTGTATTGAATGGCTCAAAAATTTCTATCATTGAACGGGTAAAAATTTTTATAAGGTATTTTAGTATGAACTATAATCCTCTTGCTGAATCTCTTAATGCAGACCTTTCTATGAATGGTTGCCGTATTTTGGATATGCTTTCTTCAAAAGGAAAAGCCATATTTTTCCCAAGTAAAGGAATTCTTGGGCAAGGTGCAGAAGCAAAAGGTGCTAGTATCAATGCAACAATAGGAACAGCTCTTGAAGACGATGGTTCTCCATTGACTCTTGCTTGTGTGCAATCAGCGTTAAATTTGCCAAAGTCTAGTTTTCTTTATTCACCTAGTTTTGGTGACCCTAATTTGCGTGCTGCTTGGAAAGAACAAATTCTAAGAAAAAATCCTTCTATTGAAGGTAAAAAGTTTTCTTCACCAGTTGTAACAGCGGCTCTTACGCATGCGATTTCTTGTGCGGCTTATCTTTTCTTAGATGAAGGCGACGAAGTGATTTTGCCTGACCTTTATTGGGATAATTATGAACTTGTTTTTGAAAATGGTCAAAATGCAAAGTTAAAGACTTTCAATACTTTTAAAAATGGTGGCTTTGATACAGACGCTTTAAAAGAAGCTTTGCAAGGTGAAGGTAAAAAGGTTGTTTTGCTTAATTTCCCAAACAACCCGACTGGTTACACAGCAACAGAACAAGAAGCAGAAACAATAGCTAATATTTTAAAAGAAACTGCTGAAAGTGGAACGCCTGTTGTGGCTTTGTTAGACGATGCTTATTTTGGACTTGTTTATGAAAAAGGCGTTTATACAGAATCGCTTTTTGCCAAATTAGCTGATGCGAGTGAAAACCTTTTAGCTGTCAAATTAGATGGCCCTACAAAAGAAGATTACGTTTGGGGATTCCGTGTGGGCTTTATGAGTTTTGCCTGGAAAGGCGCTACAGATTCTCAACTGAAAGCTATGGAAGCTAAAGCAGCTGGTGTTGTTCGAGGTAACATTTCTAATGCCCCAAGCATTTCTCAGAAGATTCTTCTTGCGGCTTACCAGAGTGAAGATTATTTAACCCAGAAACAAGAAAAGTTTAATACTTTGAAAAAACGTTACGATGTTATTTTAGACGTTTTTGAAAAACATCCAGAATATAAAGATGCTTTTGAATCAATGCCTTTTAATAGCGGCTACTTTATGTGTGTTCGTCCAATAGGTGTTGATGCTGAAATCTTGCGTAAAGAATTGATAGCTAATTACAGCACAGGTGTAATTGTGTTGTCTGGCCTTGTCCGTTTAGCGTTCTCTTCTGTCCCAACAGATAAAATTCCACAGATGTTTGAAAATATCTACCAGGCAATTTTGAAACTTCGTGCATAAGAGAGTTTTTTATGGAAGATAAAGTAAAGTTAAGTTTTGATGGAAAAGATTTTGAGTTTCCTGTTTTAAAAGGAAGCGAAAACGAAAAAGCTTTTGATGTTTCTGAACTTCGTAAAAAAACCGGGCTTGTAACGCTTGATTATGGTTACTTGAATACAGGTAGCACTAAAAGTGCGATTACATTTGTTGATGGCGAAAATGGAATTCTTCGTTATCGCGGTTATGCTATTGAAGATTTGGCCGAAAAAGCAACATTCCCGGAAGTCGCTTGGCTCTTGATTTATGGAGAACTTCCGACAGAAGCTCAATTGATGCGCTTTCGCACGATGCTTACAGAAAATGCGTTGATTCATGAAAACTTATTGCATTTTTTCAGAGAAATGCCTCCTTCAGCACACCCAATGGGAATTTTGAGTTCTATTGTGAATGCGGTTGGGCTTTTCACACCTCGTTTTTATGACGACGACAATAAAGCAGATGTTTTTGATTTGACGACTGTCGGGCTTATCTCTAAAATTCGTACAATTGCTGCTTTTACTTATAAAGCAAGTATTGGTGAACCCTTTGTTTACCCAGAAGCCGAACGAAGCTATTGTTCAAACTTCTTGAATATGATGTTCTCTAGCAAAGCAAAGCCTTACAATCCAGATCCAATTATGGAAAAGGCTTTAAATACATTGCTTATTGTTCACGCTGATCATGAACAGAATTGTTCTACTTCAACCGTTCGAATGGTTGGAAGTTCTCAAGCGAGTTTGTATGCAAGTATTTGTGCAGGCATTTGCGCTCTTTGGGGCCCTTTACATGGTGGTGCGAACCAGGCTGTTTTAGAAACTTTATTGCGCATTCAACAAAGTGGAATGACTGTCCAACAAGTGATGGAAAAAGCAAAAGATAAAAATGACCCATTCCGTCTTTCTGGTTTTGGACATCGTGTTTATAAAAGCTATGACCCGCGTGCAAAAGTTTTAAAGAAACTCATGCACCAGGTTTTTGAACGCGAACATGAACATGACCCATTGTTGGATATTGCAACAGAACTTGAAGAACGTGCATTAAAAGATGATTACTTTATTGAACGTAAACTTTACCCTAACGTAGATTTCTATTCGGGTATTCTTTATCGTGCAATGGGTATTCCGACAAACATGCTTACTGTAATGTTTGCTATTGGTCGCTTGCCTGGCTGGATTGCTCATTGGAAAGAAATGCACGATGACCCATGCTCTAAAATTAATCGCCCAAGGCAGATTTATACAGGAGAAGTTTTAAGGCCTTGGGTGGATAGAAAAGACCGCTAAATAGTTAAAATAAAAGAGCTCCTTTCTGTTGAAAGAAGCTCTTTTTTTATGCAAAGAAATTAAGGTAGTTCACCACCGAGTAAATTCATTTGCATAGAATAAATTTCAGAGCAGGCTTTTTCACCTAAGTCCAACAATGTAGAAAGCATTTTTCGGTCAAAAGCAGCATGTTCGCCTGTGCCTTGGACTTCGATAAATTCTTTGGCATTTCGCATTACCACATTCATATCAACATCGGCTGCGCTATCTTCTACATAGCAAAGGTCAAGCAAAGCTTCACCTTTTACAACCCCAACAGAAATAGCACTAATCGCATACTTTAAAATTTGCTGTTCAATGCCTAGATTGGCTTTGATTTTTTTGAGTGCTAAACCTAAAGCCACAAAACCGCCAATAATACTTGCAGTACGTGTTCCTCCATCAGCTTGGATAACATCGCAATCTACAACAATTGCATTTTCACCAAGGGCTTCTAAATCGGCAGCACCTCGCAAAGAACGGCCAATTAAACGTTGGATTTCTTGAGTTCTGCCAGAAGCCCCTTTGCGTTCTCTATCTACGCGCTTGTTTGTACTTTGCGGTAAAAGAGAATATTCAGCCGTTACCCAACCAGTGCCGCGGCCTTTCAACCAACCTGGAACTTCTGGTAAAAGAGTGGCGTTGCAAATAACGCGGGTGTTTCCCATTTCAATTAAAACAGAACCATCTGCGCTGCTTATAAAGCCAGGCGTCATTTTAATAGAACGCATTTCATCTGCTTGTCTGTTATCTATTCTACTCATAAAAACCTCTCTTGTCTAAAAGATTATTTTTCAAAATGTAATGATTTAATTTCGCCACCTTTAAACGTTCCTAAAAGGTAAATGAAATCAGCATATTCACCAAGTTCTTTTAAAGCTTCGCTAGCAAGAGTTTCTTCTGGATTACCTTCAAAAGACATGTGGAAAATATATTCCCAAGGTTTGTCTGGGTGTGGGCGACTTTCAATTCTTGTCAAATTCAAATTGCGTTTTGCAAAGCAACCAAGAGCGTTATAAAGAGCTCCAGATTTTCCGGAATTCGCTAAAGTGAAAAGCAATGTCGTTTTTAAGTTTTCTGAGTCTTTAAACGGACGTGCTTCTTTTTGGAGTGCGTAAAAACGGGTGAAGTTAATGCCTGGTAAATTTTCAATACCTTCAGCCAAAACATCTAAGCCATAGACATTTGCGGCATAACTACTAGCAATGGCGCCAAGCGTAGAATCTTTTGCTAAAGCAACTGCTTCTGCACTCCCGGCGGTATCATAAAAAGCAGAAGCTTCTATATGAGGGTGCTTTTCAAAAAACAAACTGCATTGAGCAAGTCCTTGTGGGTGGCTTATAATTTTTTGGAGATTTTCAATTTTTGTGCCAGGCAAAACGCAAAGTGCATGGGAAATTTGAAGTTTTACTTCGGCAACAATGGGGAGACGCCATTTAAAAAGCAAATCATAATTTTCATAAATAGAACCGGCGGTAGAATTTTCAATAGGCACCACACCGCCATCAACCGAACCATTTGCAATTCGTTCATAAATTTCTTCAAATGTATCAACGGGTACGACTTCAATATCTGTTCCAAATAAATGGTAAGCAGCGCTTTCGCTATAAGCACCGCAACGGCCTTGAAAAGCTATTTTCTTTTTCATTAATATCTCCTAGCTCCTTGGTAGCGTTTTTCCCAATAAACATTATCCATTGGAGAAATCATTACGCCTTTTGAAGAACTTGCATGTACAAAACGATCACCTGACAAGTAAATCCCGACATGGTCTATTTCCCAAAAACTACCAAAAAATACTAAATCACCTTCTTCTAAATCGTCTCTTGAAATGCTTTTGCCCATATCATACATTTTAGAAGCTTTGTGAGGTAAAGACATTCCGCGGACTTCCTTATAAATTTGCATTACAAAGCCAGAACAATCTATGCCTGATTTTGAAGAACCGCCATAACGATAAGGAGTTCCAATCCAAGGTTTTGCAGCATTTTCCCAAACAGAGCCATCTAGCTGTGTTGCTATTTTTTCTTGAGTTCGTTCTTCATTAGTTTGTGTAGAATGGGACTTTTGCGAAACTTCTTGGGAAGCTTCTTGTGAACGCTGTTTTGTTTTATGTGATTTTTTAGGTATTTCCTTTTTTACATACCTTCCGCTTGCTCTGTCATACCCCCCTCGCGTAGGCATAGAACAAGCTACGATAATAACTAAAAGAAAAATGCACCACAAAATCCGCATAGTTGAAATTTAATAATAATCTCATTTTAAAAAGGAATGAATCTTTTGAAAGAAGATTTGTTTCTTTGCTAAAAGAGTTCTTGTCATGGCAAACAAGTTCAGGCTAGTCATGGCGAATGTAGTATGAATTGTCATGGCGAGGAGTCTTTTTAAAGACGACGCGGCCATCTGTTGGTAAGGAGATTGCCACGCTGTGTATTCTACACGTCTCGCAATGACAAGAATCGAGCGGCAAGTGTAAAAACAAGTTGTCATCGCGAACGTAGTGTGACGATCTTGGTTTTTGTCATTACGAGCGTAGCGAAGTAATCCAAAAACAAATGTTGCTTGCAATGGGATTGCTTCTGTCACTACGTTCCATCGCAATGACAAGGGACTCGAGCAAGAACCTAGGGCTAGTTCAGGATTGTCATGGCGAGAAGTCTTTTAAGACGACGTGGCCATCTGTTAGCAAGGAGATTGCTTCCACCACGCCACAAGTGTGGCGTGGAGGAAGACTCATATTTAGGCTTTGCAAAAAAAGCTTTTCAAGCTTCGCAATGACAAACCGTGGGCAAGTTCCATAGCAATGAGAAGAAGTGTGAACACGTTCTTTCGCAAGTGACAAGAACGGCGAGCTCGTTTCAGCGCAATGGGTAAGAACCTTGGAACAAGTGTAGAACTTGCAAAGACCTGCGAGCATTTTATAAGCAAGTGACAAGGGTTTGCAGGCAAGTTCATTTGCAAGAAGCCAGTTTTTTGCAAGTGTTGTCTTTCAAGGAAAAGGTTTGTCGACGATTCGAAATTTATTTCGAATCACCTTTCCCAAAAAAAATGCACTGTCAGTCGAAAATTTTGAATAATTTTAAAAAGAATAATCTTTTGACGCGTTAAAAATCATAAAAAAACAGAAGTTAGCCTTGACTAATTTTGAAAAAGTTTTTAAAGTTAGCAATGGCTAACAACAAAAGAGGCTTTTTAATGAACTGTTCTTGTGGTTGTAAATCCGATTCTATGAAGGAATGGAATACGGAATGTGTTGAGTTTCGAGATTTAAAACCTGGCGATTCTGCTGAAATCGTAGGTTATCGAGAAGGTGGTAATATCAATTACAAGTTCAAGCTATTAGCAATGGGGTTGTTGAGAAATCGTATTATTAAAGTTCTTCATGTTGCTCCTTTTGGAGACCCGGTTGAAATACTTGTGATGTCTTATCGCTTGTCTTTACGGAAACAAGAAGCTTCTGTTTTAAAGTTAAGGAAGGTTTGCGGTGAATAAAGATTTTACTATTGCGATTGCTGGAAATCCAAATTGCGGAAAAACTGCGTTATTTAATGTTTTGACAGGCTCAAATCAGGTGGTGGGTAATTGGCCAGGAGTTACTGTAGAAAAAAAAGAAGGCTCTTTTGTATTAGATGGTAGAAAAATAAGAGTTGTTGATATTCCTGGTATTTATGCTTTACTTGCTAATAGTGAAGACGAACGTGCTGCACTTGATTATTTGCTTTCTCGAGATGCTGATTTAATTATCAATATTTTAGATGCGACCAATTTAGAACGCAATTTGTTTTTAACTACGCAACTTGCAGAAATGCATGTTCCGATGGTTCTTGCCATAAATATGATGGATTTAGCAAATAAGCGTGGTTTGGTGCTTGATTTAGAAGAATTGTCTAAAACTTTTGGAGTGCCTGTAATTCCTTTGACAGCGGTTTCTACAAAAAGTTGTGCGAAATTTGTACGTCGATTAGCTCAAGTTTTAAAAGAAGATTTAGGCTTGCCTAAAGAAATGCAACACTCAGAACTTATTGAAAAAGAAATTGCTTCAATCACTCCAGCTTTTTCTTCACTCGCGACAGAATTAAATGTTTCTTCTCGTTGGGTTTCTGTTCAGTATTTATCAGGTTTGCCTGTTATTACAGAAAAAGTAAATCAAATGGGAATAGAAGTTTCTGCAGAAAAAATAAAAACAACTTTAAATGAAGACCCAGCATTTGCTTTAGCAGATTCTCGTTATGCTTATATTCGACAAGTCGTTTTGTCTGTGGTTAAGGCGGAATTAAAAAAAGAAACGATGACAGATAAATTAGATAAAATTTTCTTAAATCGTATTTTGGCTTTGCCTTTGTTTTTACTTGTGATTTATTTGGTCTTTTGGGTTGCCGTTACAGTAGGAAGTGCATTTATTGATTTCTTTGATGTGCTTTTTGGTGCTGTTTTCGTAGATGGTTTAGCAGTGTTATTAGAATCAATTGGTGCTCCGGATTTTTTAATTGCGCTATTAGCTTCTGGAGTTGGAACGGGTATTCAAACGGTCGCCACATTTGTTCCAGTCGTATTTTTCATGTTCCTTTGTCTTTCAATACTTGAAGATTCGGGTTACATGGCTCGTGCCGCATTTGTCGCTGATCGCATCATGCGTTTTCTAGGCCTTCCAGGAAAAGCTTTTGTCCCAATGCTTGTAGGTTTTGGGTGTAGCGTGCCTGCAATTATGGGGTGCCGAATTTTAGAAAATAAAAGAGAACGGTTTCTTTCTATTTTCCTTGTACCGTTTATGAGTTGTGGGGCGCGTCTTCCGGTTTATGCGCTATTCGCAGCAGCGTTTTTTGGTAAATCTGCCGGTTTGGTTGTGTTTGCTATTTATTTAACAGGGATTATCATTGCGTTACTTTTTGGTTTGCTTTTGCGTCATACAGCTTTTAAGGGCGACGCTTCTCCATTTATTATGGAATTGCCATCTTATCATATTCCGCGACCAAAAGCAATTTGGAAACATACATGGTTCCGTTTGCGCGATTTTATTTGGCGAGCCGGGAAAATTGTTGTCATTATGGTAACCATTTTAGGCGTGTTAAATTCTGTTGGTACAAATGGTAGTATCGGAAATGAAGATTCAGAAAATTCTATTCTATCCGCGATTGGAAAAAAGATTACTCCAATTTTTGCGCCATTTGGTGTTGAAGAACAAAATTGGCCCGCTTCGGTTGCTTTGTTTACAGGACTTTTTGCAAAAGAAGCTGTGGTAGGAACATTAAATTCACTTTACTCTATTGCAGATGCTTCTGAAGAATCTGCGGAATCTGAAGAGGAATCATTTAGTCTTTTAGAATCTTTCAAAGAGGCAGTAGGAACTATTCCAGAAAATTTATCCGGAATTTTTGGTTCGATTATGTCTCCTTTGGGCGTAGAAAAAAGTGTTGAATCGGTTTCTTCTATGGCTAAAAAACAAGCTTTAATCCAAAAGATAGAAGCTTCTAACCTTCTTTCAGAAAAGGAATTAGAAACGTTATCATCTTCAGAAATTGAAGAAAATTGGCTAGATCAAATAAAACCTAAACTTTCGTCTCTAAATCTGTCAAATGCAGATTATGAAATTTTACTTTCCACTGAAATGGATAAAGAACAATCAAGTGCGTTGAACGGAATGAAAAAATATTTCACATTGTCCAACACGGGTTTTAATTTCCAAGTATTTTCTTATTTGTTGTTCATTTTATTGTATGTCCCTTGTCTTGCGGCTTTAGGTACTGCTTTTAGAGAATTAGGAAATTTTTATGGAACTGTATTAGCAGTAATTCAAACATTGTTAGGTTGGTCACTTTCAGTTCTTTTGTTCCAGGTGACGGTAGGACATTCCGTTTTATGGATTGCTGTTAGTGTTGTGACTTTGATTTCAATAGTAGCATTTTTAAAATGGCTTGGTTTAAGTAAACATAAAATAAATTAGTTGAAACTTGCTTGGTGAAAAGGAACGGTGGCTAATTGTTTTCAGCTGTCGTTCTTTTTTTTATTGACAAAATGTTTTTTGTTTTCTATAATATGAATATATGAATAAACATTCATATATAAAGAGGTGAAAATGAAAAAGAAAAAAGCTGATTTAAAAGATTTATTTGAACTGTCGGAATTTTTTAAATTTTTCGGAGATTCTACACGTATCCGTATTATTGAATTTTTGCGTCAAGGGGAACAATCTGTTCTAGCTATAGCCAATTATTTAGAAATGGGACAATCGGCAATCAGTCATCAGCTTCGTATCTTACGCATGGCAAATCTATTAACTTTTCGCAGAGAAGGTAAAACGATATATTACCGTTTAGATGATGAACACGTAGAAAAAATTTTCCAACTGGGTTTAGAACATATTTTGCATAAAAGAGGAAAATAGATGAATTATCTGAATGAATTTTTGAGCAGTTTTCTTTCTCTTGCTTTAGAAATGGCTCCTTATTTATTGCTTGGCTTTTTTATAGCTGGGGTTTTACACGTTTGGATTCCTCGTCATTTGTACCTTCCTAAAATTGCAAAGCCTAATTTAAAATCAGTTTTTTGGGCTACGTTATTTGGAATACCTTTACCAATTTGTTCTTGTGCCGTTATCCCAACAGCTATTGCTTTACGTCGTGAAGGAGCAAGTAAAGGCGCTTCGGTTTCTTTTTTGATTTCAACGCCAGCAACAGGAATTGATTCCATTCTAGCTACTTATTCTTTGCTTGGTCTGCCTTTTGCAATTCTTCGGCCAGTAGCAGCTATTTTTACTTCTATTTTAGGTGGAGTATTTACTAATCGATTTACTGATAATGATGTTGAAAAAAATTCTACAGATGAAATGACCTCTAAAAAAGAAGAAAAAAAACTTGAAGGCTTTTGGGAAAAAATTTTAGAAACGATTCGCTTTGGCTTTTTAGAAATGCTTCCTAATTTGGCAAAGTGGCTTTTTATAGGCATTGCATTAGGCGCTTTAGTGAATGTTTTTATTCCAGATGATTTCTTTAGTTTTTTAAGGCCGTATCCTTTTCTTTGTATGTTGCTTGTGCTTTTGTTTTCTATGCCTATGTACACTTGTGCTTTTGGGTCTATTCCTTTGGCATTGTCTTTGATTGATAAAGGAATTACTCCAGGAGCAGCCCTTGTTCTTTTAATGGCAGGGCCTGCAACTAGCGTTGCTTCTATGCTAGTAGTTGGTCGTGCATTTGGTAAGAAAACTTTGTTTGCTTATTTAGCAAGCATTGCTTTTGGGGCTTTATTTTTTGGGTTTATTGTAGATACATTTTTTATGAATGAATTTTTAGAAACAATAAGGTTCTCAAATTTTATTGCCGAACATGATTCTTCAAATATTTGGTTTAATATTTTATCACTAGGAATACTTCTTTTATTTTTAGGAATACCTAAATTTAAAAGTATAATTCACAAAAAGGAAAAATCAAAAATGGCTAGATGTTTTAATGTAAATGGAATGAATTGCAATCATTGTAAAATGAGTGTAGAAAAAGCCGTTGGCGCATTATCTGGGGTTACTTCTGTTGAAGCAAATCTTTCGCAAAAATGTGTTTTTGTAGAAGGAACTTTTGAAGATTCTTTACTACAAAAGGCTATATCAGACGCGGGCTTTGAATTTCTTGGTGAAAAGAAATCTTAAAAGTATCAGCTAAGAAAAACGTATAAAATTGTTTTTTTATAATGCTCTTTATACTAAAAAAAACAGCGACGAAAAATTCGTCGCTGTTTGCAAAGTCAATTATTCATTTGATACTAATGAATTATAATATTTAAAAAGCAAATACAATACATAAAGAAAAGTTTCTAGCATGGTAGGACCATAGTCAATAGATTGCATTGCAGTCAATCCATGAGCCAAAGCGTTTCGCGTTTTTAGAACTGTATCGTAATCTTCTTTAAATGTACCATCATTTTGGAAATTTTTAGTAATTCTTCGCCTCTTTAATGCAATAATTTGATTATAAAAGTTATCTTCAAAATCATTAATTGAGATACTTTTATACAAAGATTCAATAGGTACTAAAGTTTTCAACTCGTCATATTTTATTAAACAAGCTTTATTTGATGAATATGGTTCTGCCAAATATTCTATATATGCATTTTTTTTACTTTCTTCTATTATTATTCCTCTAATAATTGCTTCTATGGCAGTAGATATATCAAAATAATACTTAAAGTATATAATATTAGATAAATCCACAGGACTATCTGTGTCTAGTTTTTCAAATAGGTTATTTGTTATTGATAATCTATTTGTTAGATGTGAATAAATATCGCTAGGGTTTAATTGTGGTATTTTCATTTATTAATAAAATTATCATTTAAAATTAGTTTAATTGTGTCAACTCTTTTTACAATATTATTTAAATCAGTTGTAGATACAAAAAATTCATTATATTTTTCTTTATTATCCCAAAGTTGAAATTTTGATTGATCCAATTTTTCTTTAGAAATGTTAATATCCGTTCCTATCATTAGGGCAATAACCAATGATTCTGCAAATAATTCGTGTATTTTTGAGGATATCTCATCTCTCCCCCTTTTTATAGTACAAAAAGCCGCTTCATCCAATTTAATAATGGTGTTTAAAACCACTTTTAACTTGCTAGAATATTCGTCATAATTAATTTTATTTTCATTGCAATAATATAAAAAATTACATAACATTAATTCCTTTGATGATGATAGTTTTGATCCATTGTCCTCATCAATAAATGTAGTTTTCCCATTTTTCATTTGTTTATAAATATGATAATATGTCATTAACCTTAATAAAAATTCTTCATTTTTACATCTTTGAGAATACCTTTTTTCATCACCTTGTAATAAAGTTTTAAAAGAGTTGTCTTTAACATCTTCTTTTAATTTTTTAGTAATATTTCCCGAATAAATAGCATTTCTAACTTCTTGACTACTAAGTTTTGATGACCCTGTATTTATTCTTTCAAATATTGATGTCATGTAAAGTTTTTGTGTTTTTTCATTAGTTTCTAATGAGTCAAAAACATTGATTTTTAATGAAAAATCCTGAAAGAAATCTTGATCTTTGGTATCCAAACTTTTATAATCTTTTCCACACCATATACTAGATTTATCGTTAATTTTAAAATTTTTTATTGTTTCTCCCTGTTCAAATTCTCCATCAAAAAACTGTTTTATAGTTGTATACCTTTGTAAACCATCAATTAAAATATATTTTTCAACTTTTTCAATAGAGTCTATAATCCTAAACATAAAAAAGTCTGGAATCGGCAATCCTAATAAAATTGATTCGATAAATTTGCAGGATTGATTATAAGACCACACAAAATCTCTTTGAAATTCAGGTATAATAATTTTACCTTTCTCAACCCAATTCAAAATATCTCTTACACTTCTTTCAATTTTAAAAGAATTAAATGCATATCTTTTAATCTCAATCCCTTCGGAGTTTTCATCTTCTTCAATTTTTAATAAATCTAAATCTTCATCATTTAAAGTATTCATTTGTTTTTCTCCTATTTCTTAAATATAAACACATATTCATGTGCTAAAAGTAAAAAGTTGTATTTTTGACTATTTGTTTTCCAAAAACCAGTTGCTTTGCAATTATGTTGTTCTTTAATTATTATTTCTTTTTGTTTGAAACCTGCATTTATGAATTTTTGCATAACCTCAAAGCCCAGTGGTTGAACCATACCATTTTTACGAGTATCTCCTATAACGATAGCACAAAATTTATCTTTCTTTAAAACTCTATAACATTCACTTGCTACGTTTTCAATTTCTACAAGAAAATCTTTATATTTTAATTGTGATAAATCTCCAGCAATTCCTTCACTATATTTAATAATATCTGCATAAGGTGGGTGTGAGCATATCAAATCAATGCTTTCATTTTCTAAGTCAAGAGAACAAGCATTTCCTAATTTAACATTAACACTAACATTATTATCACAATTAAAGTTTAGTTTATTTTTTGTTATTTCAACAGCATTAGGGTTTATATCAATACCAATAGCATTACGATTATTCAATTTACATTCTATAAGAGTAGTGCCACCACCAACGAATTGGTCTAATATAACATCTTTTTCTTTTGAATATCTTAATATAATGTTTTTTGCTATGTATGGAGAAAAATTGCCACGATATTTTGCATCGTGAGTTGCCCATTTACCACGATTGGGAAAACTCCAAACAGTGTTAGTTTCTAACTCAAATTTTTTTTCTGCCATTTATTTTAAAATTTCCTTTAATTTACCTTGTTCAAGTTCTTTGATATTGTAAATATTTTCCATTACATCAAAAGTTTCTTCTAAATTATTTTTTGCTCCTTGCCAACCCAAACCATCAGTAATCCACACAAAAGCGAAACCTTTAATATTTTTAGATTCTTCAGATAACATTTTATAACTTCTAGCAGTTTCGTTTAATTTAGAACCATTGCTTGAATAAAAGTTTGTTTCAAAAGCATAAATACAATTATTAGTTTTAACTACATAATCAAATCTTTTAGCAACTTTGCCAAGATTAGAAAGAGCAGACAAATCAATATTCCACTTTTCTTCAATATCTTTCAAATACATTTCTTTAAAGTAGTTTTTATTTTTTACAAAACCTGCATTTTCAATAAACCCTTGTAATACATCTTCCATAAGATGACCACCACGATTTTTTCTTCCATTTGAACCAAGTCCAACTTCAACACCAGTTGCATAATCAACTAAATTGTTTACTAAATGATTTGAAATTAGTTCAAACAAACCAGTTTTTCTCATAAATCTTTTCAATAACTCAATATCGTCAATATTTGTAAAGTTATATTTTAGTTTTTCGCCATCATCTATTACTTTAATTTCTTTTTCTCTTACTGCAATAAGTAGTGGTAAACATTTTCTGATTTCTGGGTATTTTTTGAATAAAGAGTCAAAATCAGACTCAATGTTTTTAGAACCAATCAATGAGTTCATAATATTTAATTCAACTTTAATTTTGTCTATATTTTTATAAACGATACTAAAGTCAGTGTAATATTCATAAGTTGCTATGCTATCAGTAAAATTTGCAAACCATTCGCTAAAGTTTCTTTTCATATTCTATTCTCCTTAATTTTCTTCATAAGCATTTTGTAATAAAGATTTTGCTAATTCAAT